>TARA_B110000503_G_scaffold16508_1_pt1 | contig 15918 bp, 15 predicted proteins | sample TARA_B110000503 | Tara Oceans TARA_B110000503 (sample SAMEA4397472) | marine metagenome | biome: Polar Biome; feature: [SRF] surface water layer (ENVO:00010504); material: water (ENVO:00002006), including particulate matter (ENVO:01000060) such as... | depth 5 m | reverse complement strand
AAGCGAAATGAATATTTAAACGGATAAATAACTTTTGCCAACAGCGTATATAATTAATTGCTTGCTTCTTACCTACTTGCGAAAGTCCTCGCGGATTTTCTTGGCCGGTCATTATTTACTAAATCAGTTGCTTGAAACACGCAACAAACCATATACAAACACGATACTGCACAATTCACCTAAAGGTGAACCCAAATGGCTACGTGCTTCGCACTCCCACCCTTTGGAATTGTGCAGTATAGCGCGGCGTTGGCTGCATTTGACAAAATGATTGTCCTAAAAAATAAACAGAATGAATGAAACCATAGAAAATGAAGAATTCCGAGAAATAGATAACCGCAGTGTTTTAGAACGAATTGATGGAAAATATATTTGGAATGAAATCAGTAGTGTTTTAAATTTTGACAAAGGAATATTTTATACGATTAAAGAATTATTTATTCGACCTGGAAAAACAGTTCGTGAATTTTTAAATTATGACAGGAAAAGACTTATTAAACCCATAATTTTTGTGATTTTTAGCTCACTTTTCTTTATAATAAGTCAGCAAATTTTTGGATTTCAAACTGGAACAGTTCCTGACAATATTGATAGTGTAGGCGTTAAAAAAGCTTTTGAATGGGTTGGAAAAAACTTTGGTATCGTTAATATTGTTTTAGGTTTCTTTATAGGTTTTTGGATTAGGCTGTTTTACCTAAAATCCAAATTCAATATTTACGAAATATTCATTTTGGTGTTTTTTACAATTGGAATAGGAAACTTAATTTTTACAATTTTTGGAATCATAGAATGCGGAACAGGTTTTGACGTTAACAATCTTGCATATTTGACGGCTTTATTATATTCAGCTTGGGCAATTGGAAGCTTCTTCAATAAAAAAAGTTTCTGGAGTTATTTTAAGGGGTTACTTGCGTATATTTTTGGGACAACGATGGGGTCTTTGTTGATTGTTCTTGTCGGGATTTTAATAGATGTGATAAACAAAACCAGCTAAGATTTTATAAAAATAATAGCGATTAAAAAATTGATCTATAATAAACACTTTACTAAATGAATATCAAAATTACGTTCAAAAATTAAAAACATAAGTCCTAAATCCAGCATATGATTTAAAAAAAATTAAAAACTTCATTTTGACTTATTATTTTATTAATTTCACTCTATGGATACTATCGTCACAATTAATGCGAAATTTATAGAAGAACATACCGATTTTAATGAAGTTATTTTGGAATTAAAAGAGGCTTTCATTTCTAATGAAATAATTGTTCCTCAGCGTCATCATCACGATTTCCCCAATCCAGAAGCAAATACAGATTCAACGTTGTTAGTAATGCCTGCATGGAATCCAAGCAAAAGTGCAGGTGTAAAAATTGTGACCGTAAGCCCCGAAAACGGACGGTTAGACTTACCGTCCATTAATGGGACCTACCTCTATTTAGATGCTGCTAACGGCACTTTAAAAGCGTTGCTGGAAGCAAAAAATCTTACGACTAAAAGAACAGCAGCAACTTCAGCATTGGCCTCCTCGTTTTTATCCAATAAAAACGCATCGTCTCTATTGATGATTGGTACAGGAGCACTTTCAATAGACCTTATCAAAGCACATGCCTCGGTACGACCATTAGAAAAAATTTATGTCTGGGGGCGAGATTTTGTAAAAGCAACACACATCTGTGAACAGCTTAAAAATGAAACTTTTAGCTGTACTCCTATAAAATCAATTCAAGAAAAAATTAGTTCCGTTGCTATAATTTCTTGTGCCACACTCTCAAAAACACCGTTAATATTAGGCCACTTATTAAAACCTGGTCAGCATATTGATTTAGTTGGGGCTTATAAAAATGACATGCGAGAAGCAGATGATCAAACCATTATAAAAGCTTCTGTGTTTCTTGACACATTTCAAGGGGGGGTGAAAGGAAGTGGCGATATTGTTATTCCAATACAAAATGGAATTCTAAAAGAAAAAGACATCAAAGCAGATTTATTTGAATTGTGTTCAACTAAAAAAAAGGGACGAACTTCTGTTGACGAAATTACAGTTTTTAAATCAGTCGGTCATGCGTTAGAAGACTTAACAGCCGCCAACTATTATTATAAAAAATACACTGAAAATGTCTAAAAAAACATATCAAAATTCCTTACAGAAAACAACCTATATTCCGCCCAAAAGTTGGTTACAAATAAAAACAATCGATATGCATACAGGCGGAGAACCCTTACGCGTTATTGTCGATGGGTTTCCAAAACTAAAAGGTAATTCGGTATTAGATTACAGAAGGGATTGTAAGGAACATCATGATGATTTACGGACTTCATTAATGTTTGAGCCACGAGGACACGCAGATATGTATGGTTGTATTTTAACGCCTCCAAACGATCATGAAGGAGACTTTGGTATTTTGTTTCTTCATAATGAAGGGTATTCAACAATGTGTGGACATGCCATTGTTGCTATTTCTACACTCGCAATAGAAATGAGTTGGATAGACGTCAAAGAAGGAGTTAATATTCTTAAAATTGATGCGCCTTGCGGACGAATTACATCTTTTACCAATGTGAAAAATGGAAAAGTCTCAGGAGTTAGTTTTCATTGTGTTCCAAGTTTTGTTGTTGGGCTGGATAGAACCGTAAAAGTAGACGGTTTGGGCACTGTGACTTATGACTTAGCATATGGTGGTGCTTTTTATGCTTATGTAGACATAGCAAAAAACAACTTTAATTTTGATTTAAGCACCGATTCATACAGAGCATTAATTAGCAATGGAATGAAAATTAAAAATGCTGTAACCAAAATGGATACAGGAATTAAGCATCCATTTGAAGAGGATCTAAGTTTCAATTATGGAACTATTTTTATAGATAACAACAAACAGCCGTCAGGAAGTGACAGTAAAAATGTTTGCATTTTTGCTGAAGGAGAAGTAGATCGTTGCCCAACTGGTTCAGGAGTTTCGGGAAGAATAGCCATTCACAAGGCCAGAAAAGAAATTGATTATGGAGATACAATGACTATTGAAAGCATCACAGGCTCAGTTTTTAAAGGCTCCATCGTTTCAGAAGAAAAATATGGCCCTTTTAATGCAGTAATTCCAAAAGTAGAGGGGACTGCCTCTATTACTGGTATGCAAACATTTGTGATTGATCCAAATGACCCAATGAAAAATGGCTTTATACTTAGGTAACTAAACATATTTAACTAACTAATTTCTGGGGCATTCTCTAGAGTATCTAGAACAAACGACCTACTCGTAACAGCTAAACTTATAAAAAAAACAAAGATTAGAAAAGAGTAAGAAATGTAAATTCAGACGTTTTATTTTATAAAGACAGGGATAAAATTGGCACCTCAATAAATAGCAATTGAGCATCTTCTTGGGCTTCCACTAAAAATGTATTTACTTTTGAAATACCTACTGCATCTCTTTGATTCAAATGCTGACCAGAAACTTCAGAAACCCCCGTCACTTGCATCACATAAACACCATGCGATTTAGATTTCAAGGCATATTCAAAAGTAGCCCCCGCTATTAAATTAAGTCTCGATAGTTGTGCATCCTGATAGATTTTCAAACCAGAAGTTTTCTCACTATCAATAGACGATACTAAAACCTGAAGCACTCCGGTACTGGGCGTCTCAAAATAGGCTTGATCGTACCTTGGAGATACATTGTTTTTGTTAGGTAGAATCCATATTTGAAACAAACTTAAAAATTCGGTTTTAGAACCATTAATTTCTGAATGTTGAATCCCACTTCCTGCAGACATGACTTGAACTTCGCCAGCTTTGACCTCTTCCCACTTGTTTCCCATTGAATCTTTATGCTTTAAAAGACCCGATAATGGTATTGTAATAATTTCCATATTATCATGTGGATGAGTTCCAAAACCCATTCCAGGCGCAATTAGATCATCGTTTAGAACTCTTAAAGTTCCGAAATTCATTTTTTCAGCATTATAAAAATTAGCAAAACTAAAAGAATGATTCGCTTGTAACCAGCCGTGATTTGCAAATCCTCTTGAAGCGGCCTCGTGGTATACTAATTTCATATAATGATATATTTATAATTGTTCGTTAACAAAAACTTGAAACTCAAGAATATTGTTATTTTTGTGTAACAAATATAAGCGCCATGGATTTAAACTTCAATAAAAACGAAGATTATAATAAACTACTTGTGACCGATTTAAAGAAGCGTTTAGCGCAAGTTAAGTTAGGCGGTGGTAAATCCAAAATTGAAAAAGAACATGCCAAAGGGAAGCTAACTGCGCGTGAGCGTATTGATTATTTGTTAGATTCAAAATCAAAATCAATCGAAATCGGTGCCTTTGCCGGCGATAGAATGTATGAATCCCACGGCGGCTGTCCTTCGGCAGGAGTGGTCGTCAAAATAGGCTATATAAAAGGAAAACAATGCATTGTAGTTGCCAACGATGCAACGGTAAAAGCCGGTGCTTGGTTTCCTATAACAGCTAAAAAGAATCTTCGTGCGCAAGAAATTGCCATGGAAAACAAACTACCTATTATTTATTTAGTTGATTCTGCAGGTGTTTATCTGCCATTACAAGACGAAATTTTCCCTGACAAAGAGCACTTTGGAAGAATTTTTAGAAACAATGCACAAATGAGCAGTATGGGGATTACCCAAATAGCAGCCGTGATGGGAAGCTGTGTGGCTGGAGGCGCCTACTTGCCTATTATGAGCGATGAAGCCATCATCGTTGACAAAACAGCAAGCATCTTTTTAGCGGGAAGCTATTTAGTAAAAGCTGCCATTGGAGAATCTATAGACAATGAAACACTTGGGGGAGCTACCACACATTGCGAAATAAGCGGAGTCACTGATTACAAAGCCAAGGATGATGCAGATGCTTTAGACAAAATTAAATCGATCATGGATAAGATTGGAGATTTTGATAAAGCAGGCTTTAACAAAAAGCCTTCAAAAAAACCGAAAGGCAATCCTAAAGATCTTTTCGGGCTGCTTCCCAAATCAAGAGCAGACCAATATGACATGTATGAAATCATAAACCGATTGGTTGATGGTTCTGAAATTGAAGAATATAAAGCGGACTATGGCAAAACAATCATTACTGCCTATGCACGTATTGATGGCTGGGCCGTAGGGATTGTGGCCAACCAACGTAAATTGGTTAAAAGTGCCAATAAAGAAATGCAATTTGGTGGCGTCATTTATAATGACAGTGCAGATAAAGCCACCCGATTTATCGCCAATTGTAACCAGAAAAAAATACCCTTGGTTTTTTTACAAGACGTCACCGGATTTATGGTGGGGAGTAAAAGCGAACACAGTGGGATCATAAAAGATGGGGCCAAAATGGTCAATGCACTCAGCAACAGTGTGGTTCCTAAATTCACTGTGATTATTGGAAATAGCTATGGCGCTGGGAATTATGCCATGTGTGGCAAAGCCTATGACCCACGATTAATCGTCGCTTGGCCGAGTGCAGAATTAGCGGTGATGAGTGGAAACAGTGCTGCAAAAGTATTGCTTCAAATCGAAACCGCTTCATTAAAAAAGAAAGGTGAAACGATTACAGCTGAAAAAGAAGCAGAATTATTTGATCAAATAAAGTCACGTTATGACGCGCAAGTATCTCCATATTACTCCGCAGCAAGAATGTGGACAGATGCTGTTATTGAGCCTACAGACACTCGTGATTGGATTAGTATGGGAATTGAAGCAGCTAATCATGCCCCTATAGAGAAAGCCTTTAATATGGGCGTTATACAAGTTTAAGCTGTGCGAGCGTTTCTTGACGCTTGACCTTTCCGGAAAGTGTTTCTATAAACTGATCAACGTAATAAACATGCTTAGGGCGTTCTAGTGGCGCAATAGCTTCAAAGTCTAGCGACTCGTAAGGGGTAGAACTTTCTATTACCAAAATCACAATCGCTCCTAAAACAGCCTCTTTTTGAGAGGCTATAAAAAAACGATGCTGAATAAGCCCTTCGAGTTGCTGTTCTAGCTTTTCGGGTGAGATTTTAATCGCCCCAGAATTAATAACCGCATCATATCGACCTACCCATTCAAAAGTTGTTTTAGAATGTAAACGGACAAGATCGTTTGTTTGAATTGTATTTGAGGCCAATTCTGGCGCATCAATTAGTAAGCAATTTCGAGCATCTACAGCAATAGAAACAGATGGCAATACTTCAAATAAGGAAAAAGATTTACGGATGTTTTTAACCGCAATATGACTCACCGTTTCAGTCATTCCAAAGGTTTCATACACCGTTGAAGTTGATTTTTTAAGTTGATTAATTAAAGTAGTAGAAAGCGGTGCGCCACCCACAATAAGTGTTTTAATCTGATCTAACTTTGAGATTGAATTTTCGAGTTGTAAAGGAACCATGGCACAAAAGTCATAGGATTTAGAAAGCAACTCTAAAGGAGAGGAACTTGGTTTTATACACTCTAATTCCAAACCTAAAACATAGGCTCTTACAAACATCATTTTAGCAGCAATGTAGGTAAACGGCAAACAGGACAAGGCAGAATCTCCAGGGCTTAATTTAAAATAGCTTCCAGTAGCCAACGCAGAATTGACCATAGATTGCTTAGACATTAAAACAGTTTTGGGTGTTCCTGTTGAGCCCGATGTTTGAAGACTAATTTCTGAATTTGAATCCACCCATTTTTCAATAAAAATACCTAAAGAAACTAGGTAGTCATCACATCCTTTAGAATAATCAGCTGCAAGGGACAACAAACCGGAATTATCATAAAAAGCCCCATTCAATTTAAAGGAACTGTGTGGCTGCTTGTATGTCCTGTTTTCTTTCAACTTTGATGTTTTGACTTTGATTTAATTAAGCGTCTTTAGTGACGGGGCCTAATAATCTATTTTTCCAATCTGTCCACTTATATACCTTCGCAAAAATAAAAATTAGGATCGGGTAAATAATTAAAACAGAGCTGAATATTTCAAAAGTTCCTATGTCTGGGTCTGAAATGTCTCTGAAAATGGAATTTGTTTGAAAAGCCGTCCAGTCTGCAGTCACTAAAAGTGCTGTAAATAAGTTGTTAGCAGCGTGAAACCCAAGAGCCAGTTCAAGCCCCTCATCCATCAATGTAATGATCCCTAAAAAGAACCCCGTACCAATATAATGTACTAATAAGATATAGCCAAGTTTGTCAATTTCTGGATTGGCAATATGAAGCGTCCCAAACAAAACAGAAGTGACAATCAAAGGCACCCATTTGTTTTTACAGATGACTCCGATTCCTTGCATTAAATACCCTCTAAAAAGATACTCTTCAAAACTCGTTTGAAGCGGCACTAAAACAACGGCAATAGCCACCAAAATTAAGAAGGGTTTTAACTCAAAATTAAATACATAGTTTTCAGGAGAAGTCCGGTAATCTATCATAATCATTATGACAGAAATAAAGCCCCAAAACAAGAAGGCAAACCAAAAACGCTTCCAATCTATTTTTGACCTAGAAGTGGTTAAACTTTTAATCGATTGTTTGTGTAAATACTTAACAACAATAAAGAGGCCAAGAAGGCCGACTGCAAAAGACAAAAGCATTAGAAATAAATTCAGATTTGACTCTAATAACTGCATCATTTTATTTGGATCTAATTCTTCAAGTTCTAGTCCTAACTGCAATGCTTTGGCTATTAAAGCGACGGTGTGAGGAATTTGCCCTAATATAACAGCGATGACAATAAGTACAAGTCCAGCCAAATAAAGCCACCAGTCGTGTTTGTTTTTAAATGCTTGTTTGATATACATAAATTAAAATTTTAAATTCCACTTTGTTTTTAAATCATAAAATAAGCGCCCTGAATTCACCACTAAAGGTGCTTGAACGTTATTCGTAAATAAGCCACCTGTTCCCAGTCCCTGAGGCAAGTTGTTCTTTAGAGTGTAGGTCCACTGTGCAATCGCATTTAGCCCAATATTACTCTCTAAGGCACTTGTTACCCACCAGCCAATATTATGAGACTCGGCAACATCAATCCATTCTTGACTTCCTTTGAAACCACCTACTAGAGTTGGCTTAAGAATAATGTATTGAGGTTTGATAGTTTGTAGCAAAACTTGCTTATTTGTTACAGAAAAGATACCGATTAATTCTTCATCCAATGCAATTGGAAGCGGTGTATCTAAACACAGCTGCGCCATCTCTTGAAGCTGTCCTTGTTTTATGGGTTGTTCTATTGAGTGGAGATTAAAGTCTGAAAGCCGTTTTAATTTCTCTAAAGCTTCCCTAGGCTTAAAAGCGCCATTTGCATCCACACGAATTTCGATAGTTTGTGCATCAAACTCATCCCTAATGGACTTTAAAAGCGCTAATTCTTTATCAAAATCAAGGGCGCCAATTTTAAGTTTTATACAAGAAAACCCTGCTTCTAACTTGTCTTTAATCTGTTGTTTCATGAATGAAGATTCCCCCATCCAAATAAGACCATTAATAGGAATTGAGTCTTGTCCGGATGTAAATTCAGAAGGAAATAACTCAAAAGGCAATTTTTGTTTCAATGATCTAAAGGCCATTTCCAATCCAAATTGAATCGATGGAAACGCAACAAGTTGGCCCAGCAACGCGTCAAGTCCTAAGTGAATATTTTGACAAGCCCATTTAAGCGTCTCCTCAAAATCGTCACGATCGTCAATACTCAACCCTTTAAACATACCGCACTCCCCTATCCCTTTTAAAGCATTATTTTCCAATTCTATAAACCAAGTGTCCTTGTAAGTTAAAACTCCACGAGACGTTCCACTAGCTTGTTTAAATTGAAGTGTATGCTTAAAAAAAGTAGCCTTCATAAGGGATATATAAATGATTTAGTACTATTTTAAATTAAGACATGGCAGGCACTAAAAATTAGTGCGAGTAAAAATGTTGATAAGGCTAAAACTTTAAGTTGTGGGTCGTAATCTTTTGGGCTTTGCACTTTATAAAAGACACTAAGATGTATAAAAAGTGGAATAAATCCGATCATAATACCTCCCATTGAAAGGTTATTTGACAACAAACCAAAATATAATAACATCAGAAATACGGCTAAAATAATCAATGTTAAGTGATACTTTCTAGCATTTTCTAGACCTAAATAACCTGCAAGAGTGTGTTTATTAGATAACTTATCGGATTCAAAATCACGCATGTTGTTTAAGTTAAGAACCCCAGCACTCAAAAGCCCTATTGAACTCGCTGGCAACAGCATTAAAAAATCAATTTGTTTAGAATATAAAAAATATGTGCCTAAAACACTCAGCCATCCAAAAAACAAAAACACCATCACATCTCCCAATGCTTTATAACCATAAGCAGACGCCCCTACAGTGTATTTAATAGCGGCTATAATAGCCAACACTCCCAACACAATAAAAATAAAGGAAGTTAAAAACTGATCAGCTCCAAAGGCTTGGTAAATAAGAGTTACCACTAAAAAAAGACAAATAATTACATTGATAACAATGGCATTTCGCATCTGTTTAGGACTGATAATACCACTTTGTAAAGCACGTTCTGGACCAATACGATTTTCATTGTCAGTTCCTTTGACACCATCCCCGTAATCGTTAGCAAGGTTGGATAAGATCTGAAAACTTAAGGTTGTTAGAATTGTAAACACAAAGACCAACAGGCTAAAAACCCCTTCTGAATAGGCAACTCCAGAGCCTACGATAGCTCCTGAAATTGACAATGGCAACGTTCTAAGTCGACAGGCAGAAATCCATGCTTGTAATTTTTTCATGCTATGGAATCCATTTTTTCTCAAAGTTTGGAGGTCTTTTTTCTAAAAAGGCATCTCGCCCTTCTTTTGCCTCATCAGTCATGTAAGCAAGGCGCGTCGCTTCCCCAGCAAAGACTTGCTGACCTACCATGCCATCATCAGTTAGATTCATGGCAAACTTTAGCATTTTTATAGAAATTGGAGATTTGGCTAAAATTTCTTGCGCCCATTCATAAGCCGTTGTTTCTAACTCTGAATGTGGAACGACTGCATTAACCATTCCCATATCAAATGCCTCTTGTGCATTGTAATTTCTTCCTAGGAAAAAAATCTCTCGTGCTTTTTTCTGTCCAACCATCTTGGCTAGATACGCAGAGCCATAGCCCCCATCAAAACTGGTCACATCTGCATCGGTTTGCTTAAAAATAGCATGTTCTTTACTCGCTAATGTTAGATCACACACCACATGTAGGCTGTGCCCACCGCCAACCGCCCAACCTGGGACAACCGCTATGACTGCTTTTGGCATAAATCGAATCAGTCGCTGTACTTCTAATATATTTAATCGGTGGTAACCATCATCGCCTACATAGCCTTCATGACCTCGGGCTTTTTGATCTCCCCCACTACAAAATGAATAAATACCATCTTTTGAAGAAGGACCTTCGGCACTTAACAAAACCACTCCAATACTTGTGTCTTCATTCGCATCGTATAATGCTTGGTATAATTCTAGGGTTGTTTTTGGTCTAAATGCGTTTCTGACATCGGGACGATTGAACGCAATACGAGCGACCCCATTCGATTTTTTATAGGTAATATCTTCATATTCCTTAACGGTTTTCCATTGTATCTTACTCATAGGATTACAGTTTTATGTTGTTAAATAAATCCCATCTAGTTCAATGCGGATTCGGCGTTGTTTATATAAAGTTCCGATTGCTTTTTTAAAACTTTTCTTACTCATCTGAACCAATGACTTGATGGCTTCAGGAGAGGACTTATCAGTTAATTTCATAAATCCATTTTCGTCGTTCTCTAAGAACTCTAAAATCTGTTGCGCATTTGGTTCAATATTTCTATAACCAATTTTTTCTAGGGTGATGTCGAGTTTATTACCTGGACGAATTTTTTTAATAATCCCTTTAAGCTTATCACCAACACTAATATCTTTGAATAAATCCTGATTGAATATAAGGCCTAAATGGGTTTTGTTAACGATGACATTCATTCCTAAATCGGAAGGGTGAGATACAATTAGATCGACTTCATCAAAAGCCTCTACAGACAATTCTTTATTATCTAAAAAACGATTTGTTTTACTTGAAGCGACAAGACGCTCTGAAGTTTCATCTAAATAGCAAAAGACTAAGTACCAGCCACCAGCTTTCATTGGAAAGGCTTGTTCTCTAAATGGACAAAACAATTCTTTAACTAAACCCCAATCGAGAAAAGCACCAATTTCATTCACTGAATTACAACGTAATAATGCAAATTCCCCTTTTCTGATGTAAGGGTGATCTGTAACGGCAACAAGGCGTTCTTCGTTGTCTAAATAAACAAAAACATCTATCTGGTCGTCAATTTCAAAGGTGTCTGGAACATAGCGATTTGGAAGCAAAACTTCTTGATCTTCATTATCGCCCAAAAACAATCCCGGCTCGGTGTCTCTTAATATCGTAAGTTTATTATAGTCTCCTATGTGTATCATGCCACAAAGGTAATGATAATCAAGTGAGAAAATAAAAAAAGCGCCACAACAAATTGTGACGCCTGAGAATTAAATAATTAAGGGTATTAATACATTAATTCTTTACCGAAATGCTTTGTTAAAAGGTAATAAACAACAGCGCGGTATTTATTGCGATTGGAAGCTCCATATTGCTCTATAACTTTAGAGATTCCCTCTTCTAGTTTATCGGAAACAGAAAGTCCTAATTTCTTAATTAGAAAATTATATCTAACTGTTTCTAATTCAGACTTACTAGTTGATGAAATAGTACTGGAGTCTTTATTGTAGATTGAAGGACCACAAGCAATAGTTACTTTTCTAAGTAAGTCCATGTCTGGATTATGGTTGCACTTTTCTCTTAAATCGTTAGCGTATTTTACAATAAGTTCATCTCTTTTGTTCATAGGATTTTATTTTAAATTAGATTTAGGTTAGGGTGAAACGAACACCTTTCTAATATGTTTGACACATAAGAAATAAAAAGTCACAAAAAAATAAAATAAAAAGAAGAAAAACTATTTAATAAAATCGAAGTATGATAACAGAATTCGATCATTTTCTAGAGAAGGTGTAAAAACCTCTAGAATCTTAGGACGCTGGCTTTGAGCGTAAAAATCGGGCCATTTTGTATCTAATTCCTCGGAAGAACTTGCAGAAATATAATCAAACTTATAATGTTCTGAAATCGATTTTGCTGTAAGAGTGTGGTTGGTTTCAAAAAAAGTGCTAAAATTTTCGGAATTTTTATTTCCTGGAAGGATTCTAAAAATCCCTCCACCTCTATTGTTTATAATTATAATGCGAAAATTTGATGGAATATAATTATTCCACAATGCATTACTATCATAAAAAAAACTAAGGTCTCCTGTAATAAAAACGGTTGGTTTCTCAGAAACACAAGAAGCACCAACAGCGGTACTTGTGGAGCCATCAATACCACTGGTACCACGGTTGCAAAAAACAGTAAGAGAAGAATTTAAATTAAATAGTTGTAAGTATCTAATCGTAGAACTATTACTGGACTGAACCATCGAATTGCTTGGTATGTGCTTTAATACACTATCAAACACTTTAAAATCGCAAAACGGAATTGACTTCACATAATCTTTGTGCTTTTCTAATCGTATTTTCTTAACCTGATTCCATGTCTTAAAATACAGGCTCTCAACGGGTGACTCGTTAGTGCTTACAAGTTGTTTGAGAAAATTATTTACTGACCATTTATAATGCTTCGTTAAACAAAAAAAAGTGTCATTAGCTTGTACCGGATCAATATGCCAGTGAAGTTTAGGGGCATACGAACGTAAGAAAGTTTTAATTTTTTTTGAGACCACCATCCCACCAAATGTTAATAGTATCTCAGGCTGAAGGGCTTCATAATCCGTCGCGTCTAAAGGCGTGATTAACTGATCAATACTAGGAAAAAAATTTGAATGATGTAAATTAGATGTTGTTTCTGTCAGCACCACAATTGAAGGGTCTTCTCCAATTAAATCCAAGTAAATTTGCTTGACACTTTCAGGAGGATTTACCCCTACTAAAATCATTTTCCTTTTTGAAGTATGCCACTTTTTAATAATGGAACTTGGCAACGACACCTTTGACTCGTTTTTATTAATTTTAAAGACCTCAACCTCATCATTATCTGCTTCAATGGTTTCATATAAAGGTTCTGAGAACCGGACATTAACATGAACAGGTCCTTTAGCTATATTAGCAACCTCTAAAGCTTTATTAATAAGTGAATCGTTGTTCTTAAAAGATTTGAAAAAGGACTTCTTTATCCCTTCTTTTAAATTGGCTTCATATAAAACATGAGATCCAAATACGTGAGGCTGTGTAATGGTTTGACCATCACCAATATTAATTAAGTGTTCTGGGCGGTCGGCAGAAATAACAACAAGTGGGATTCGACTGTAAAAGGCTTCAGCAACTGCTGGGTAATAATTAACAAGTGCACTTCCAGAGGTACAAACCAGGGCAACTGGTTGCTGTAATTGCTGAGCTATTCCTAAAGCAAAAAAACCAGCAGAACGCTCATCAACAATACTGTAACACTCAAAAAAATTGTTGGCCGTAAACCCTATAGTCAACGGTGCATTTCGACTGCCAGGAGAGATCACAATATGTTTAATGTTATGCGCTTGGCAGCGCTGAATAATCGATTGAGCTAACGGATGCTTTGACTGTATCATTTGCAGACAAAGTTATTTAATTTTTAGGGTTTAAGTTGAATTGAATTAATAAATATTTCCTAAAGGTTTAAAGGATGCTTTTAACCGTTTGTATCTTGTTATGTATCTCAATACATTCTTGGTTAGGGTCGGAATCTTTTGTGATACCTCCTCCACTGTAAAGGGTGGCAGTTGAATTGATTAATTTCATACATCTTAAGTTGACCGCTAAGTCTGTAGATTTTCTATTTGTATGATACGCTCTATTTTCAATGTTTTTTTTAGAGTTTCTAAATGTTGAAGTGTCAGAAATATTTAACTCTCCAAAAAAACCGGTGTAATACTCCCGATCGTACGTTTCATTAGTATTAATAAAATCTAAAGCCATCGCTCTGGGAGTTCCACAAACGGCAGGTGTTGGATGTAACGCATGTATTAAGTCTTTTAAAGCTTCTTTAGAGGGTTTTAAACGACCTGTAATACTTGTTTGAAGATGCAGCAACTCCCCTGCTCTAAGCGTACTAGATCCAACAGACTTTATTCCATCCAAATAATCTTTTAAAACGTCTAATAAATAGTCTGTTACAAAAGCGTGTTCCTTGTGATTTTTATCATCCCAGATAATTTCTTTGGAAGCATCATAAGGTTGGGTGCCGGCTAGTGACATTGTTGAAACTGTTTTACCTTCTAATTTAAGAAGCCTTTCAGGGGAAGCTCCAAACCAAAAACCTGTTTCTGGGTGAAACCAACAATAGGTAAAGGCAGTTGGATACTTTTGAAATAGATTTTTAAAAATCTCAATTGGATTGCTAGCCTCTAATGTGAATTGAACGGCTCTTGAAACCACTACTTTTTCTAAGTCAGAAGACTTTATTTGTTCAATTGCTTTAGACACTAAGTCACTATGATGAATTGAATCGTTAGTCGTGTTTGATGTATTTGTGGGGGGACTGATTTTAAACTCAGCAGTCTCTATCTCAATAAGAGATGATTTATCGGCAGGAATGTAATATCGGTCTTTATGATGGTCAAAAGGAGCAAATACAAAACCTGATTCACAAAAATCATTAATAGTATAGGACTCCGAATCTAATTGTATATATGACTTAATTGAAGGCTGCCCTGGTTTTGAAAACAAAACAAATGGACGTTTTGATAGTAAGACCGCTTCAATTTGGTCAAAAAAATTAGTGGGTGTTAACATATGTTAGCGCTCTTTTGGTAGTGAGACCGTTGTGAGCTTGCAGGTAGATACTAAATTTCCATGGTCATCGGTCACGTCTATATTAAAAATCTGCATGGTTTTTCCAATATGAATAAAGGTGGCTTTGGCATGCACAAATCCATCTCTAACACTTTTGACGTGTTTTGCTGAGATGTCTATGCCCCGTACAAAATACGCCTCTGTATCTAAAAATATGTGAGACGCAAAACTACCAACCGTTTCTGCAAGAGCTACTGTAGCACCTCCATGTAAAACGCCGTCTGGTTGATGTACCTTGCTAGTGACAGGCATTTTGGCAATCACAAAATCGTCACCAGCATCCACAAATTCAATCTGAAGTGTTTCCATTAAGGTGTCTTTACAGGATGCATTGGCTTTCTTTATAATTTCATCTTTTGATAGTTTCATTTGTGAATTTTTGTTATTACAAAGTTACAAAAGCCAAAGAAATGATATAGCCTATGAACGTTAAAATAGTGCAAAAAAAAAGCGCAACCCTAAGGTTGCGCTGATTTGTAATTTTAAGTTTGTGAAACTTAAGCTGTTTTCTTACAAGCTAAAGCATAGATCACTAAACCGAATCCGATTTTGTTAATTGCATCAGCGATGTTGTATAAAACATCCATATCTAAACCAAGGTTAGCAAAAGAAGAATACCACTGTCCGTCAGCTGTACCTACTAAGTAACCTAATGGATAAATAATCCATCCTACTAGCACGAACCAGCAAAGAACTTTATGTGCAGCTAAAACATCGCCACCAGCTTCTTTAGCTAATTTTGCGGCTCCACCTAACCATATTTCGTAAACGATAGCGAAGTAAGCTACAGCAGAGAAAAAGCCCCACATAGCAGCTTGTCCAGCGTATACAGCCTCTCCTAAGTAACCTGTTACTAACATTATAACAGAAAGTACAATCATTTTAGTTAACAAAGATTTCTTAGCACCCGCTACTTTAAGTATTAAGTAAAATTCAACACACATTAATGGCACTGTAAGAATCCAATCTACATATCTGAAGAATGTTGGAGAATCTCCAGTTGAAGCCCAGTAATCTCTCATGTAGAA
>TARA_B110000503_G_scaffold40570_1_pt1 | contig 15921 bp, 16 predicted proteins | sample TARA_B110000503 | Tara Oceans TARA_B110000503 (sample SAMEA4397472) | marine metagenome | biome: Polar Biome; feature: [SRF] surface water layer (ENVO:00010504); material: water (ENVO:00002006), including particulate matter (ENVO:01000060) such as... | depth 5 m | reverse complement strand
TTTATGGATATTTTTGCAGCCGCCACTTTATTGTTTTTAGTTATGGACCCTTTGGGAAATATCCCGTTATTTTTGTCTGTATTAAAGCAAGTGCCTGAAAAAAGGCGTAACTTAGTGCTGCGCCGTGAGCTGATTATTGCTTATATTGTTTTGTTAATGTTTTTGGTACTTGGCCCCTATATTTTGTCGTTTTTGCAAGTTTCTCAAGAAGCTATCCGTATCGGTGGGGGTATTGTCTTGTTTGTGATTGCCTTAAAAATGGTGTTTCCACAAGAAGCGGGTTTGCTAGGGAAAACACCAGCGGGTGAACCATTTATTGTGCCACTAGCGATTCCTTTAATGGCAGGGCCGTCTAGTTTAGCTATGATTATGCTAATGCGTAAATCAGCTGAAGGGCAGTGGCTGGAGCTATGGTTAGCAGTAACAGCGGCTTGGATTGTATCGGCAGCTATCTTGCTGGCTTCCAAGAAACTCTATCGCTTACTGGGTGAAAAAGGTTTGTTTGCCATTGAACGTTTGATGGGAATGGTGCTCATTATTATGGCTGTGCAGATGTTGCTTGAAGGCACTGCGCAATATCTGCATTTGCGATAAGCTTACCTTCATAAGGCGTTGTTATTTTTTGGATTGTAAATTAGCCCGCGGTCCAGCCACCGTCAACCATTAATGAACTACCTGTGACTAAGGAGGAGGCATCACTAGCTAGATAGACGACTGCGCCCATAATATCTTGTACCTTACCCACTCGGTCTAGTTTGATTTTGCTATCAATCCATGCGCGTTTTTCTTTGTCGGCAAAGGTTGCAGCAGTAAGCTCTGTGAGAATAAAGGTGGGGCAAATCGTATTCACACGAATGCCTTGTTTGCCCCATTCAATCGCCATAGCCTTGGTAAAACCTTCTACAGCATGTTTAGAGGCACAATACACCGCCCGTTCTTGGCCTCCAATTTGTGCCATTTGACTAGAAATGTTAATTAGACTGCCAGCTTTCTTGGTCTCTAGTAGCCCCTTGGCCACTGCTTGGGTAAGAAAATAAGCCCCTTTAAGGTTCAGGTTCATCACGGCATCAAAATCGTCAATATTAGTCTCTATGGCAGTACCATGGCGAGCTAGGCCAGCTGAATTTACCAGTATGTCCAATGGGCCAAGGCTCTTAATTAGCTCCTGAGTTTGCTCTATTTGTGAGACGTCCATAATCACAGCGTTCGCTTGTAAGCCTTCTTTATGTAGTTCATCTACAATCGCATTTAGCTCAGATATACGTCTAGCTGCTAGTGTTACATTAGCTCCCGCTCTAGCAAGGGCGACCGCACAAGCGGCTCCAATTCCTGAAGAAGCACCTGTTACTATGGCTTTTTTCCCTGCCAAGCTAAAGCTTGGCGATGCTGGTAAATTCATATAGACACGTTTGGATAAAATGTGGAGTGTCGTTTATAGTGCAGTGTTTGTATAATAAACTCAAGCATACAAAATTATTCACTTCCCCGTTTATGGGTATGGGTATAAGAAATCAACACAATTAAGACATGTATTGTCAGAATTACAGCTTAAAAGCTACTTCTATGTCGCACCAAGATAGGTCGCTTAGGACATATTAGTTGATAGTCACCGGCTAACCAATTAACCTTGTGGTATAACCGCAAACAAAGGCACCTGACATGACTTTAAGCGTATTTGACCTGCTAAAAATAGGCATAGGCCCATCTAGTTCTCATACTGTTGGTCCTATGAGGGCAGCCTTAGCTTTTGTGGAACAGCTTAAAAATGAAGGTACGCTTACTCAGGTAACTCGGATTAAAGGTGAGCTATTTGGTTCCCTTGGCGCTACGGGTAAAGGCCATGCCAGTGACATTGCTGTTATTCTTGGTTTGTTGGGTGAAGCCCCAGACACAATCGATCCTCCACAAGTACAACCTATGCTGGATGAAATTTTGCTCAATGAGCGCTTGCCTCTTAACCGTGAGCACGAAATTGGATTTGTTCAGCACCGTGACATCATTCTTAATCTTGAAGAATCACTTCCCTATCATCCCAACGGCATGGTGATGAGCGCTTTTAACGATCACGGTGATGTGGTGCTTGAGTGTTCTTATTATTCAGTGGGTGGTGGGTTTATTGTTGATGAAATAGCTGCCAAAGCAGACGAATTACCAGCAGATGATGACCAGCCTAAAGTGCCTTATCCGTTTACCTCAGCAGCACAGTTACTTGTTCATTGTAAGAATACAGGGCTGAGTATTAGTGAAGTGATGATGGAAAATGAAAAGACTTGGCGCACAGAAGAAGAGGTAAAAAATGAAATCTTGCATCTATGGAAGGTGATGAAAGAGTGTGTTCACAATGGTTGTCACACTGGGGGTGTCTTGCCAGGTGGTTTGAATGTGAAACGTCGCGCTGCAGATTTGTATCAAAAACTAAGTAGCCTAGGTTCCATAAAAGTCATCACACCACAGTTATCAGCGATGGATTGGGTTAACCTATACGCCATGGCAGTTAATGAAGAAAACGCTGCTGGTGGACGCATTGTTACCGCCCCTACAAATGGTGCTGCCGGAATTATCCCCGCAGTATTGCATTACTACGACAATTTCTATCCATCAGCCAACGATAAAGGTATTGTAAGCTTTGTATTGGCTGCAGCTGCAGTGGGTATTTTATGTAAGCTCAATGCCTCTATTTCAGGCGCAGAAGTGGGTTGTCAGGGTGAGGTAGGTAGTGCCTGTGCAATGGCAGCTGCAGGCTTGGCTGAAGTGATAGGCGGTACTCCTGAGCAGGTGGAAAATGCCGCAGAGATAGGCATGGAGCACAATTTGGGGCTTACCTGTGACCCCATTGCAGGCTTGGTGCAAGTGCCATGTATAGAGCGCAATGCTATGGGTTCTATCAAAGCTATTAACGCAGCTCATATGGCTATGCGTGGTGACGGAGAACATCTGGTATCATTAGATGACGTGATTAAAACGATGCGTGAAACCGGTGCTGATATGCAAGACAAATATAAAGAAACCTCAAGGGGTGGTCTTGCGGTCAACGTAACTAATTGTTAAATAAAAGGAGAAATGATGTCTACACTTCGCCCTGAAGCGGGCATACTGCCTCCTGTTCCCAACCCAGCCCTACAACAAGGCAACTTCGGTGAGCGTTTAAGAGCGTTGCGACAAGACCGGAAAATGACTTTGCAGCAAGCTAGTAAAGTCACAGGTGTTGCACAGTCGACTTTGTCGAAAATGGAAAACAATCAATTGTCACCGACCTTTAATTTGATGCAAAAGTTGGCATTAGGTTTGGGCATCGACATGCCTCAATTATTTGCTCCTGTAAAAGAAGTACGTATATCTGGTCGTCGAAGTGTCACTAAAAAACAACAGGGCCGTGAACATTTAACGGCGACCTATGAGCATGAACTACTGGCCACAGAGTTAGATTCCAAACGTATGGTGCCATTTAAGAGCCGTGTGCGAGCTAGAACATTAGAAGAGTTTGGCGGCTGGGTGAGGCACGAAGGTGAAGAATTATTGCTAGTGCTTGAGGGTGATGTGGTGGTATACACTGAAGAATATGAGCCCTTAGCCCTTACTGAAGGCGATAGTACTTATTTTGACAGCACTATGGGGCACGCAGTGGTGTCCACAAGTAAAGGGGATGCACTAATACTTTGGGTATGTGTCGCCACCTAATTAAGCCAATGCTAATCATAAGGTCAAGTAATGAAACAGGTAGTATTAGCTAGCGGCAACGCTGGAAAATTAAAAGAGTTTGGCCAATGCTTAGCCCCCCTAGGCATTGAATTGATCCCTCAAGGTCAATATATTACGCAAGAAGTGATCGAGTCTGGCCTTAGTTTTGTGGAGAATGCCATTCTCAAAGCCCGCTATGCTGCACAAATGTCAGGTATGCCAGCGCTAGCTGATGACTCAGGTTTAGAGGTAGATGCATTAGGAGGAGCTCCTGGTATTTATTCAGCCCGTTACGCAGGATCTTCACTTAAGGGGCCATCTAAAGATGCCGCTAACAGCGCTCAATTGATTGCCGACCTAGCTCACACTCCATTAGCTAAGCGCACTGCACGGTTTCAATGTGTATTAGTGTATATGCGCCATGCTAAAGATCCTACCCCATTGATATGCCAAGCGTCGTGGGAAGGAATGATTATGGAGAATGGGCAAGGAGAGCATGGCTTTGGTTATGACCCTATTTTTCAAGTATTAGAAAAAGATCGCCGGGCTGCGCAGCTTACCCCTACCGAAAAAATTGCCATCAGTCACCGTGGGAAAGCCTTGGCGAAGCTAAAAAGAGCGCTTGCTGAAACTTAATGACATCACCTACAAACTTGCTAGTATTGCCCACTCTTAGCCTCTATATACACATCCCGTGGTGTGTCCGTAAATGCCCATACTGTGATTTCAACTCCCATGCTACTCAAGATGGGGAAACTATCCCTGAAGCTAGTTATATCAAAGCGTTGCTCAGTGATTTAGCTCAAGAGCTAGCCTCTGTAAGCGGCCGCCCGTTGCATAGTGTTTTTATAGGAGGGGGTACACCAAGCTTAATGAGTGCTGAGGGTATTGGCACTATCCTTAACTTTGTCAAAGCCAACATTGTCTGTGAAGATGATATGGAAGTGACACTTGAAGCCAATCCAGGCACTTTTGAGCAAGCAAAGTTTGCAGGTTTTTTGGAACAAGGTGTAAACCGTCTTTCTATTGGAGTACAAAGTTTTGATAACGATTGTTTGCATGCCCTTGGGCGCATTCATGATGCTAGTCAAGCTAAATTGGCTATCGCTAAAGCACAGACTTTAGGTTTTAACCGAATTAACTTAGATTTAATGCACGGTTTGCCGGGACAAACTGTGCAACAAGGCTTAATGGACTTGCAGCAAGGATTAGCATTTGGCACTGATCATCTATCTTGGTACCAACTAACCATTGAGCCTAATACACAGTTTCACAATAGTCCGCCTAATTTACCTGATGAAGATATTCTTTGTGATATACAAGATCAAGGCCAGCTGTTAGTAGAAGCTGCAGGCTTAAGTCAGTACGAAGTCTCAGCTTATTCAAAGCCAGGCAGTCAAGCTAGGCATAATCTCAACTATTGGCAATTTGGTGATTATATTGGTGTAGGTGCCGGTGCTCACGGGAAAGTGAGTTTTTTAAACACTGGCCGAATGCAGGTCGAACGCAGAGTAAAGTTGCGACAACCTAAGGCCTATATGGCAGCGATATCACCACTTGCATCAAGTCATTATGTTACACCACAAGAGCTAAAGCTTGAATTCTTTATGAACGCCCTACGGCTTGAAAAAGGGGTGCTTAATAGCAGTTACTTAGCTCAAACAGGACAATCTTTAACGTCTGTGGAGAGTGCTATTTTTTCTGCCAGACAAGCTGGACTTATGATGCCTGATCGCCTTCAGGCTAGCCCATTAGGTTGGCGCTTTCTAAATGATTTATTGCACTATTTTGAATAGACTACTGCTCTAAATAAAAAATCTGACTAAACTTTAATGGGATTGGCTTGGCATTCAAGTCAGGCTGTATCTGTAGTTCAAAGCGCCACATCTCTTCTTCGGTGAAACGTAATTGTGCAATGTAATAGATGGCGTTTTCTTCTTTAATTTGTTGAAAATCTAGCGGTAAAACTTGCCCAACAATATTAGTTCGAGTGCCAGTCACTACTGCTGGCAATGCTTTTTGTGTAGCGGCATCCAAGACTGAGATGTTTAGCAAAGCACGGTTTCTGGCGCGGGTGAAACCATAATTTTGAGCCGTATCTGGGGTAACCATCATGGTATTAAAAGCATTGTAATGGATGTCATACTTTTGGCTCTGTATGACTTGCTCGGCGTAACTAGGCAGTGCCCATGAAAGTGCTAGTGAGGCTAGTAATGAGCAAGAGATGGCACTAAGATTGCGTATAGGTTTCATAAAATGCTCACTTTAGTTGTCCCATGATCAAAGGACAGTTGATGATGCGCTTATTGTGCGTGATTCGTGTTAAAAAGTAAAAACATAAGCGCACCACCGGAGCAGTCAATGGGTAATATTCTAATCACAGGGGCTAGCCGCGGTATTGGCGAGGCTACGGCGCGGGTTTTAGCTGCAAAGGGCCATAATGTCTGTATTAACTATCACACACAAAAAGACCTAGCGCACCAGCTGGTAGTCGATCTAACACAGCAAGGCGTTAAAGCCATAGCAGTGCAGGCCGATGTGTCTCAAGAGCAACAAGTGGTAGATTTATTTAACACCATGGATGAGCAATTAGGACCATTAACTGGGTTGGTTAATAATGCGGGTATTTTGCTGCCCCAGATGCTGGTAGAGCAGATGGATGCGCAGCGCATAAATCAATTACTTAGCACTAATGTTACTAGCTACTTTTTATGTTGTAAGGAAGCTGTTAAGCGTATGGCACTTAAACATGGTGGGCAAGGTGGCGCTATCGTCAATGTTTCTTCTGCTGCAGCAAGGCTTGGATCTGCGTTTGAATATGTGGATTATGCCGCCAGTAAAGGCGCTATAGATACGCTAACCCGTGGTTTATCTTTAGAAGTAGCTAGAGAAGCTATTCGAGTTAATTGTGTACGCCCAGGATTTATTGCTACAAATATGCATACTGATGGCGGCGAGCCCAATCGTATTGAGCGTATCAAGCCTACCATTCCAATGGGGCGTGGCGGCCAGCCTGTAGAAGTGGCTAATGCAGTGGCTTGGCTATTATCTGCAGAGGCATCTTATGTCACAGGTTCATTTATAGAAGTAGCAGGTGGACGTTGAGTAATCTGTTTACTGGCATCACTAGTAGTGCGAATGCATTCAATATGAGACACTTGGCAAAGTTAACTGAAGTTTATTAAGGGCGTTGTTTTATCATGGCAAATGCAGGTATTTTTTTAGTACAAAGCGTTTTTGGTTTGTACCTTACGATCGTTATCGTAAGGTTTATGTTACAGCTTGTTAAGGCTGATTTTTATAATCCTTTAGCTCAAGCGGTAGTGAAACTAACTCAACCATTTGTTGTGGTTTTGCAAAAGGTAATGCCACGTACAGGAAGGCTGAGCCTGCCTACTTTAGCATTGGCTGTCTTAGTGCAGCTGCTATTAATAGTTGCGGTACTCTTAATTGTAGGGTTTGATCTGCCAAACCCAATGAGCTTAGTAGTTTGGAGTCTCATTGGTGTGGCATCTCAAACGCTTGATTTATTATTTTTTGCGGTGCTTGCGGGCATCGTTTTAAGTTGGCTGGCTCCTCAAACTAGACATCCTGGAGCCCATTTATTACATCAGCTTACAGAACCGGTTATGGCTCCAGTACGACGTATGTTGCCTAATATTGGGGGGTTAGATTTTTCACCTATTTTGGTATTTATAATGATTAATTTAGTAGATGAGCTAGTGATTCGAAATATGGCGTCTACCTTTGGTATGCCTAGTGGCTTGGTATTGGGGCTATAGATGACTAAAACAGAACAGGTCGGTGCATTTAATTTCGAAGCGTCTTTGGCTGAATTAGAAGCTTTAGTACAGCAAATGGAGCAAGGGGACTTAACCCTAGAAAACTCTTTAGCTGCTTTTGAACGTGGTATTTCATTAACAAGAGGTTGCCAAACTGCCTTGGCGCAAGCTGAACAAAAAGTTAATGTGTTGATGCAAGATGCTCAAGGAAAAGTGGTTGAGCAACCCTTTAGTAAGGAGTCCTAAGGTTGCGATTTAATTCACTGGATGAGTTTTTAAGTCATTCTAAGCTACGTGTTGAAAAAACGCTCAATACAGCTATTTCTGAGAACAGAGCTAGTGAAATTCTGTCTGAAGCGATGGCCTACAGTGCTGGACAAGGTGGCAAGCGAGTAAGAGCAGCTTTGGTGTATGGTGCTGCCCGTGCATGTGGCGTACAGGGCGTTGCTTTAGACCCCTTAGCTTGTGCAGTTGAAGCGATACATGCCTACTCTTTGATTCATGATGATCTGCCTGCCATGGATGATGATGCTCTACGCAGGGGCAAGCCTAGCTGCCACATTGCCTTTGATGAAGCCACTGCGATTTTAGCAGGTGACGCCTTGCAAGCCTTAGCATTTGAATTGCTAGCCCAAGCCCATGGTGCTCAAATCAGTGCCACACAATGTTTGGCTATGGTGACATGTTTAGCCAAAGCTTCTGGAGCTAAAGGTATGGTTGCCGGGCAAATGCTGGACATGGCGGCCGGACATAATACTATAGATCTAGCCCAATTAGAGCGTTTACACGAGCTAAAAACTGGTGCCTTAATTGGCGCTAGTGTAGAGCTTGGTGCCTTATCATGCAGCCATGTAACTGACATTCAGCTTGATTGTTTGCGTCACTATGCTCAAGCGATTGGTCTAGCCTTTCAGGTGCAAGATGATATTTTAGATATTGAGAGTGACACCGCTACCCTAGGTAAAGCGCAAGGCTCTGATGTTATTAATGAAAAATCAACTTACCCAGCATTACTTGGCATGGCTGCAGCTAAAGAGCGTTTGGGTCAATTACATCATGAGGCCATCAGCAATGTACAAATATTTGGCGAAGCTGCACAACCTTTAATCTGGTTGGCAGACTTCATCGTTACTCGAAAGCATTAGTGTGATGTTTCCCACTATCCTAACCATTCCACAGCACCCTCCTACTACTGATTTGTTTGATACAGTGGATGGTGTAAATGATTTGCGTAAACTCACTTGCGAACAACTCCCTCAGTTAGCTTATGAGCTGCGTTTAGCATTACTATATAGCGTAGGCCAAACAGGTGGTCACTTAGGTGCCGGTCTAGGTGTAATAGAGCTGACCATTGCGTTACATTATTTACTGGACACGCCTACTGATAGGCTAATATGGGATGTGGGTCACCAAGCCTATCCACATAAAATGCTGACTGGGCGAAAAAACTCTATGTTGAGCATGCGTCAAAGCGGTGGTCTAGCGCCATTTCCTAAACGTGACGAAAGCCCATTTGATACGTTTGGTGTGGGCCATGCCAGCACCTCAATTAGTGCTTTATTAGGTATGGTGTTGGCCAGTAAAAACCCATTGGCACAGCATGTAGCTGTGATTGGAGATGGAGCGCTGACAGCCGGTATGGCGTTTGAAGCACTAAATCATATGGCCCATTGCCAAGCAAATGCTCTTATTATTGTTAATGATAATGACATGGCGATTGATGAAAACCTGGGCGGGCTAGCTACTTTTTTAGATGATCAGCAGGGCTACGGAGGGCCATCCCAATGGTTTACGGCCCTTGGTTTTACCTATCGTGGGCCTGTAGATGGACATGATTTACCTGAGTTAATGTCTAATATTAGTCACTTATTAAGCCTTTCTGGGCCAAAGTTATTACATATCCACACCTTAAAAGGCAAAGGCTATGGGCCAGCACAGAGTGACCCTGTGGGTTATCATGCGTTGGCAAAAATTGATCCCATTCAAAAGCTACCTGGGTCGCCTACATTCAATAAAAAATCCCCTACTTTTGCCCAAATTTTTGGTCAGTGGATTTGTCAAAAAGCCCGTGAGGATGATCGGCTGATGGCTATTACACCGGCTATGGTAGGTGGCTCTGGTCTTGTGCCCTTTGCTAAAGAGTTTGGTGCACGTTTGTTTGATGTGGCTATAGCAGAACAACATGCCATTACTTTAGCTGCAGGCATGGCCTGTGAGGGTGCAAAGCCTGTGGTAGCTATATATTCTACTTTTTTACAGCGTGGTTATGATCAACTGATTCATGACATTGCCCTGCAAAAATTAGATATATTATTAGCTATTGATCGAGCTGGAGTAGTGGGAGAGGACGGAGCTACGCATACAGGTGCCTATGATCTGGCATTTTTACGATGTTTACCCAATTTAGTTGTGATGACTCCAAGTACCGCTTTGGAAACTCATGCCATGCTAGACTTTGCTTATGCGTACATTGGCCCTGTTGCCGTGCGCTACCCCCGAGGTGAAGCTTTTGATGCAGCACTTTTAAGTGCTCCTGTAGAGCTGGGTAAAGGCCAGTTGCTTCGAAACACAGATAAATCTATTGGTATCGCTATACTCAACTTTGGTGCCTTATTAGACAAAGCTATAGCTGTTGCAACCACATTAGATGCCACTTTGGTGGACATGCGTTTTGTAAAACCACTGGATGAGGCTTTGTTAGAAAAGTTGCTTAAGCAACATAATGGCTTTGTGACCATAGAGGATCATAGCTGTATCGGTGGTGCAGGTTCTGCTGTAAGTGAGTGGCTAGTTAAGCAAGAAACTCAGGTTAGGCTTTTATCCCTAGGGCATGAGGATAGCGAACTTGCGCATGGTACTCGTGAGCAAGTGTTGCACGATACTCAGCTATCTGAACTTGCAATGACAGCAAAGATTAAGCTTTGGCAAGCGCAACTATTGACCAAATAAATGGTTTAGCTTGTTTGCTTTAGTAGCTAGGTAAGCTTCGTTATGACTGTTTTCACCTACCTCTAATGCTTGGCGTTGCTCGACTTTAATGCCAAGTTCTGTGAGAGCTTCGATTTTTCGTGGATTATTGGTCATCAACCGCACAGATTTCACGTTGAGGTGACCAAGCATATCTTTGGTCATACCATACTCACGCATGTCTGCGTCAAAACCTAGTTTTTCGTTAGCTTCTACAGTATCAGCGCCTTGGTCTTGCAAGTTGTAAGCTTTTATCTTGTTGACTAAACCGATGCCACGGCCTTCCTGGCGCAAATACAAAACCACACCACGGCCTTCTGCAGCAATGCGTTTTAAAGCTTCTTGTAACTGATACCCACAATCACAACGCATACTAAACAAAGCATCGCCTGTTAAACATTCTGAGTGCAAACGAGTAAGCACAGCACCACCACTGGCGAGGTCGCCCATACTGAGGGCTAAATGTTCCTTATTAGTTTCGCTATCGGCAAAACCATGCATATCGAAAGTGCCGTAAGGGGTGGGCAGCAATGAAGAGGCAACGTGGGTAGTAGGCACAGATATTCCTTAAACAACAATGGTGATAAAAATACACTATCCCCTTTAGTGGGGGTTGCAAACCATATCACAAGTGGGCAGATGGCTAAATACTATGGTGGGTGCTTTTCCCCTTTTAATGACGTCTCAGGGTATAATAGGGTATATATTTTAATCGATTAGGAAATCACATGGCGCAGTTTGTGTATACGATGAATCGGGTTGGAAAAGTGGTTCCTCCCAAGCGAGAAATTTTAAAAGACATTTCTTTGTCTTTTTTTCCAGGGGCAAAAATTGGCGTATTAGGCCTAAATGGTTCTGGTAAATCTAGCTTGTTGCGTATTATGGCAGGCGTTGACACAGAATATAACGGTGAAGCCCGTCCTCAACCTGGTATTAATGTGGGTTACTTAGAGCAAGAGCCTAAGTTGGACGACTCTAAAACTGTGCGTGAAGTGGTTGAGGAAGGGGTTGCTGAAGCTAAAAATGCATTAACTGCACTGGATGCAGTCTATGCCGCTTATGCTGAACCTGATGCAGATTTTGATGCACTTGCCGCGCAGCAAGCCAAGCTAGAAGATATTATACAAGCCACGGATGCACACAACTTAGAACGCACGCTAGAAGTGGCAGCCGAGGCATTACGCTTGCCAAGTTGGGATGAAAATGTAGCACATTTATCTGGTGGTGAGCGTCGTCGTGTGGCTTTGTGTCGCTTATTATTGAATAAGCCAGATATGTTGTTATTAGATGAACCTACTAACCATTTGGATGCTGAATCTGTAGCTTGGTTAGAACGTTTTCTAGTAGATTACAATGGCACCGTAGTGGCTATTACTCACGACCGTTATTTCCTTGATAATGCAGCGGGCTGGATCCTTGAGTTAGACCGTGGCCACGGTATTCCATACGAAGGTAACTATTCGTCTTGGTTAGAGCAAAAAGAAGCGCGTTTGGTGCAAGAAGGTCGTCAACAAGCGTCGCACGAAAAGGCAGTGAAGTCGGAGCTAGATTGGGTGCGCAGTAACGCAAAAGGCCGCCAAGCTAAATCTAAATCTCGTTTAGCTCGATTTGAAGAGTTAAGCTCGCGTGAATTTCAAGAAAGAAATGAAACTTCTGAAATTTACATTCCACCAGGGCCACGTTTAGGTGACAAAGTCATTAATGTGAAGGGCGTAAGTAAAGCCTTTGGCGATAAAATGTTAGTGGAAGATTTGGAATTTAGTATGCCCCAAGGCGCTATTGTTGGTGTTGTAGGAGGTAACGGTGCTGGTAAATCTACACTGTTCAAAATGCTCACAGGCGAAGAACAGCCAGACTCAGGCAGCATAGAAATAGGAGACACAGTTGAACTGGCTCACGTAGATCAAACTCGTGCGTTAGATGGCTCTAAAACTGTGTGGGAAGAGTTGTCAGATGGACAGGACATCATTACTGTAGGTAGCTACCAAGTGCCTTCACGGGCCTATGCGGGCCGCTTTAATTTTAAAGGCAATGATCAACAAAAATTTGTTAAAGATTTATCAGGTGGTGAGCGTAACCGCTTACACCTAGCTAAGCTACTTAAGCAGGGTGGCAACGTATTGCTGCTAGACGAACCGACCAACGACCTAGACGTAGAAACCTTAAGAGCGTTAGAAGAAGCTTTGCTGGCTTTCCCTGGGGCAGCGATTGTTATCTCGCACGACCGTTGGTTCTTAGACCGAGTTTGTACTCATACGCTTGCTTATGAAGGTAACTCTAAGGCTACTTTCTTTGAAGGTAACTACTCTGAGTACGCACAAGACTTTAGAGCTCGCACAGGCAAAGATCACCAACCTACACGGGTGAAGTATAAAAAATTGGCCTAAGCCTTTTGCAGCACACTGCCTAGCTTAGTCTAGGCAGTGTGCTTTATTAAGCTTTAATCCTTTGTCACCTGATGGATATGAATGTCTTGTTGAGGGTAGGGGATTGAAATGCCATTTTCATCAAATGAGACTTTTATTTGACGAATAAGATGCCACCGTACTAACCAGTAGTCGGCAGTATTGACCCATGGGCGAACGATAAAGTTCACGCTATTATCTGCCAGTTCTGCCACTGCGACTGTGGGTTCGGGGGTAGTTAAAATGCGCTGGTCATCGGTGATGCACTCCAGCAATAACTGTTCAACTTTTTGTAAATCATCACTGTATCCAACCCCAATCACAAGGTCGATACGTCGTGTCTGCTTAGCTGAAGCATTAATGATCACTCCACCATAGATCTGACTATTTGGTACTGTGATTTCACGATTGTCGCCCGTTTTCATTTGGCTCGTAAAAATGCCAATCTTTTCTACTACACCACCCACCCCAGCAGCTTCTACATAGTCGCCTATGGTAAAAGGTTTAAAGAGGATTAGCATGACGCCAGAGGCAACGTTGCTAAGTGTGTCTTTTAAAGCTAAACCAATTGCTAAGCCTGCAGCAGCAAACACGGTAAGCAATACAGCAGTATCAAAACCCAAAAAATCTAGAGATACCATAAGTGCAACAAAAGTTAGGGCGACACGGGTAATGGTTATTATAAAATACTGTAATGGGTCATTAATTCCGCGAGATATTAGAATTCGCTTAACTAAAGCAGCTATTAAACGGGCACTCGACCAGCCAATAAAGAAAATTATGGCAGCCAACGATAAGTTAACTAAGCCATCTAAGGCAATGTCTAGCCAAGCGCTAGTAAAGGCAAAATCTACCATTTATTGCTACTCCATTAAGGGTAATAAAAGATGTGATTTAACGCCTTTATTAGCATTGCCGCAAGTAGTTTTTGATGGGCTTTATTCAAGGCTGCTACGCTTTGAATAATTGCGCCAATTCTTTAGATCGGTGGTATGCAGCAGTCATGGCTTGGCCACACAGCGCACTAAAGCCGCCTTTATTAAAGGTATTCAAGGCTTGCTCTGTAGTGCCTTTAGGTGAGGTTACTGCAATTCTCAACTGTTCTGGGGTTTGATCACTTTGTTGGGCCATTTGCGCAGCGCCTATGGCGGTTTGAAGCACTAGTTGTTGAGCCACTTGGGCGCTTAAACCAAGCTCTTGGGCTCCAGTCATCATCGCTTCCATCATCAAAAAGTAATAGGCAGGCCCACTCCCAGAAACAGCGGTCACCGCATCAATGTGTTCTTCGGACTCCACCCATAAGGCTAAACCCACTGATTGCATAATAGTAGTAGCTGTGGTTTTTTGCACTGCTGAAACATTACCGGTGGCAAATAACCCTGCAGCTCCATGGCCTACCAATGAAGGGGTGTTGGGCATGCAGCGTACAATAGGCATCTTTTTTCCAAGCCATGTTTCGATACTGTCAGCTAAAACACCAGCAGCTATAGATACGATAAGTTGTTTGGTGGGGTCTACTGCTGGTGCAATGCTTTTCACTAAGTCACCCATCATGGCTGGCTTTACGCCCAATACAATGACATCTGCTTGTTGACACACGGCTAAGTTGTCTGTGCTGGTGTGAATGCCTGTTTGGGCTGCCAATATGTCCACTTTAGATTGCGTACGGCCGCTGGCAGAGATTTTTTCTTGCGGGTAACCTGCAGCAAGCATACCTTTAAGAATGGCTTGGGCCATGTTGCCAGCGCCAATAAATGCAATGTGAGGAGTGTGGAGCATGATATATTCCTGGTGATTTAGATATTAATTTTTTAACTAAGGCTTTGGTGTAAAAGTACTGCGCGCGCCAAAAATGTCTGTGCCAATGCGCACAATTGTTGAGCCGCAAGCAATGGCGTTAGTTAGGTCGCCGGACATGCCCATAGATAGTTGCTGTATTAGTGGGTAGGTATGCTCAAGGTAGTCTCGTGCTGCAGTCATCTTAGTAAAAGCTTCACGCTGAATTTGCTCAGGTTGGCCTACAGCAGGTATACACATTAAACCGCATAACAATAAGTTAGGCAGTTTTGCTACTTGTTCCACTAGTTCTTCTAATTGATCTAGCGCTACACCGCTTTTGTTATCTTCGTTACTGATATTAACTTGTATAAGTACTTTTAATGGAGGTAGATGAGTAGGCCTATGTTGACTTAGCAGTAAGGCAACCTTTTGCCTGTCTACAGTGTGAACCCAATCAAATTTGCTTGCTATAGTCTTGGCCTTTTTACTTTGGATTGCCCCAATAAAGTGCCATGCTATATCTTGATGAGTGCAGTATTCAATTTTTTCCAAGGCATCTTGAAGATAGTTTTCTCCAAAATGGCGTTGGCCATAATCATAGGCTGCCATTACATCACTTAAAGGTTTAGTTTTACTGACAGCTAAGAGCATGACTTCATCAGCGCTTCTAGTTGAAGCTTGGCAGGCTTCCTTAATGCGCTGTTGAGTTTGCATTAATGCAGCACTAATGGTTTGTTGGTTAGTTGGTAAAGGCATAAGCAAGACAATAAAGTCCACTGGTAAACGATAGAACCATGGTAACAATTCTAGCGGGCGTCTCATAGTGTGTTTTAAGGGCTAAAAGTGTTAGTAAATGGACTCAAACTTCACACAATGCGACTTGCTTTCATGTATATGAGACGAATAGCTTGAGGTTGGCGATATTAGATAATATTATTAGTTACTAAATTAACGATGCAATATGCCTCGCTCCTTTCGGATCCACGATGACCTTAGCCCTATCCATTTCAGATTTACACAAAAGCTTTAATCAAAACGAAGTGATTAAAGGTATGTCTCTTGACGCCAATAAAGGTGATGTAATCTCACTTATCGGTGCCAGTGGCTCGGGTAAGAGTACATTTTTGCGATGTATTAACTTGTTAGAAACCCCCAACAGTGGTGAGGTAAGGGTAGATGGCGAGTTGATTGAGATGAAGACCAACAGTAAAGGCAACCGTATGCCCGCTGACCAAAAGCAAGTGGATCGAATTCGCACTAAATTAGGTATGGTATTCCAAAGTTTTAATCTTTGGAGTCATATGACTATT
>TARA_B110000503_G_scaffold105522_1_pt1 | contig 16012 bp, 24 predicted proteins | sample TARA_B110000503 | Tara Oceans TARA_B110000503 (sample SAMEA4397472) | marine metagenome | biome: Polar Biome; feature: [SRF] surface water layer (ENVO:00010504); material: water (ENVO:00002006), including particulate matter (ENVO:01000060) such as... | depth 5 m | reverse complement strand
AACCACTAATGGTTTCTACTAACATCTTTATTTACCACAGTATGCTGCATCTGCACGATAAAATCAACCACTTTTTACACATATCGTCTTTGCAGTTTTTGCATGACTGATGCTTATTGACTTCCTTGATATATTATGCTACACTTGTTGTTTAATTGAGTTAAATATACTATAAACAAATGGACGTCTAATGAAATTACGCACCAGGTCAATCTTACAAGAGCTTAATGAGCTAGCAGATGTACGCAACAAAGATGCGTTAGTTGAAAGCCGCGCCACTAACATTATCAATAGTGCTATTAATCTTATCGAAAGCCTGCATAAGAATTATACAGCAGAACAAGCAGACGAATTAGAACGCCGTTTCATCAATGCTATCCGTGGACAGGATACTGCAAAGTTTACACGTGGTATCCGCAAGATAGTAGAATCACGCAAAACTAAGAAATTATTGGAATCAAACGACAATGCATAATTTATTCGAGGGCGGCAACGTTTTCAAAGGCCCAGATAAACAATCACTAACACAGCGCATTGGCACTAGCGATGTACCTGCGACCATTGATTGGATTGAAAACGCAACAGGCTTAGACTTCACTGCGGAAAAAGGTGAAGATCAAAAGCCAGTTAAATGGCTAGGTACTACTGGTCGTAAAGAAAACTCCGATGGCACCTTTGAGCTTAACAGTTCGGGTGATTTGGATCTAAGCGTTGATGCCAACGAAGTAGACAAGAAAGAATTCGCCGCTAAACTAATGACACAGTTTGGCAAAGACAGTGTAAAACTAAGTGGCGATAACGTACACTTGAAAACACCTATTAAGGGTGATCCAGAGAACGGATTTGTACAAGCAGACTTTATGTTCAGCAACAATACCAAGTTCCAACAGGGAAGTATGATTGGTGGACAGGGCGAGTACCGCGGCGAGCACCGACACATTGTATTAAGCAGCATTGCTCGTGCTAGAGGAATGAAGTATAGTCCTAAGTATGGAATAGTTGATCCAGAAACCAACGAACCTGTTCCGGGTGGCGATGACTGGAACACTATTGCCAAACAGTTGTTAGGACAAACAGCATCAGTTAAAGATATCAAAAGTGTTGACGCTATTCTAAACTATATTGAAAAACTTCCTAACTACGAAGAGCTAATTGCAGCAGCAAGAGAGACACTAGGGCGTCAAGGAGTTAAACTTCCCGAAGCTATTACATTTGAAAGCGCACAAACAGGAACACCTGCGTGGTTCCGTAGAATGATGAGTAGAGTAAGATGAGAGCATTTGAATTTTTAACAGAAGCCGAAGCTCCTGCTCCTAAAAAAGTAGGGCGTGAGTTTAATCACTTAGAAGATCTAGTATTCACTGAAGTCAACGGTGCATCTAAAGCTATTCAAATTCTAAAAGACCTGGCCAGTCCCGACACTAGCATTACTATCAAGTGGGACGGCAATCCAACAGTGTATTGGGGACGTGAAGAAGACGGCACATTCCGTATGGTAGGTAAGAACAATTGGGGACGTGAGGAAGGCAAGAGCTCTAGCCCCGAAGAACTAAAACAGTTTATCCTAAGTAGAGGCAAGGGTGAAGAATGGCGTGAGAAGTTTGCCAACGACATGGCCAGCCTATGGCCTGTATTTGAAGCTGGTACACCTAAAGACTTCCGTGGATATGTATATGGAGATATTCTATTCCATCCAGGTAAGCCCTATGAAGGCAGTGACGGCACAATTAGCTTTACTCCTAACCAAACAACATATTCTGTTAAAGCAACTAGTCCTACTGGACAACGACTAGGCAAGGCTAAGATTGCAGTAGCAGCACACAAGAGTTTAGACTACTTCGGCGACAAGAGTGGTTCAGACCTAGATGATGTTAAAGCACTTAACATCAATCCTGCACTTGTGGTTTTCGGATTAACTAGTGTTAGCCATCGCCCAGCAGTTGGCGCAGAAAATCTTTCTAAAATTGAAAGTCTAGCTAAGAATCAACAGGCGATTAATAAAATGTTAGCACCAGTAGCTGGCATGGGTTATTTGCAAAGTGAAATTTACACGTTTGTTAATGCACAATCAAGAGCCAAACAATTAGATAACATCAACACAGAAGCATTTATGGCCTTTGAGCAAAAGACTCCTGTAAAAGCAGCTAAGATACAAGCACACAGTGAAGCGCATCCCGGCGTTATGGATAATATGTTTGAGCTTGTGCGTGAGATCATGGCAGCTAAAGACGAAGTCATTCGAGAGCTTGATCAAGCAGAGGGCGATATTACTACTACAACTGGTGGCAAGCCAGGTGGTGAAGGTTATGTGGCAGGTGGTTCTAAACTAGTACCACGTGACCGTTGGACTCCTTTTAGAGCCGACTAAGCACGGTTTTTTCCAATCTGACTAAATACTTTATAAGAATCAAGGTGGTTCTTAATATAAGCCAGTCCCTGAGCGGGACTATTGATTAGGAGAAACATATCATGGCAGCATTCACAAGAGTAAACGGCGCAGCAGCCGCAGTTGTAGATGTACTAACATCTACAGCACAAATCGCAGCATTTTTGGTCACAGTTAAAGATGACAGCAACGCAGCTATCGATCTACGTGCAGACGACGGCGTTGTTGATGGCAATTTAGAAAAACTACTTAAAGAGTTAGCCCCATTAATGTACTTTGCTACAAACAGCTCAGCTGGTACAGTAACAGTGGTTATGGACGGTCATGCTAATGATGCAGCTTCATTGCAATCTCGTGTACGTCACTTGTTTGAAGCAGCAGCAGGCGATAATGATTCATTAGTAATCGCAGCTGGCGAACTAGTAGCAGCAGCTTAATAAATTTCCTAGGGATGGGAAGTGGGGGTGGAATTTATTTTCCACCCTTTTTTTATGGCCATAAATAGTAGCACATTATGGCAAGATATCAAATTACAACATTAGTAGACATAACACGTAGTCAGGCCACAAGGGCTGACACTGATCCTATCAGATTAGGTCAGCAGGCCAACTTCAACAGCTTGATTCAGACTATTGGACTTCGTTCTAATATATCATGGATCAATGATCCGGTTAAGCATACAGGGCAATTACCAGACGAAGAGGGCAAAGCCACGCACTGGATATGGGAATTTGATACAGAGCGTGAAGATGTTTTTTTGAAAGAAGACAATCCTGTTGGATGGTTGATCGCTGATTTGCATTCAGTGCCGGTCGTTGACCTATTAGAGGAATCAGTGAGCTTTACTCGTCCTGCGTTTCAAACTAAGAACGGTAATAAAAATACTTGGATCTCAATTATCTAGGTATTTTAATTATTTTAAATTCTGTGTAAATATTTGCATGGAACACAATAATAAAGAAATCGAAAAACACATATCGGTATGGATGTACTTAGGTGCAATACTTCCACTGTCAGCGTTGTCTGCGTTGTTCTGCATATGGTTAATAGGCACTGAACAGTTGTTGGATATACTGATGATCGTAGGAATAACTGTGGCTTTTACAGTTTCAGCTGTTTGGTGGTGGTGGGCACTATACAGTATGAAACGGCTAATAGACCACTGGAGCCAAACTGGAAGAAAAATTGAAGAAGCACTGAACGACATCGTCGAGGTTAGGAAACTAGTCAAAGATGTAATAAGTTCAGCAGATGATAAATAACATATCAGAAGTATAATACTTTTGGTATTCAAAGGCATACATTTAGGCATTCAATCATATATTAGGCACATGGCTCGGAGCGAGCACTTGACTTATCACATTGGAGAACTGCCGACATGGTAGATACGACGAAATTAGAACGAGAAAGCCTAGAGGCACACGTAGACTTATGCGCTCTACGTTATGAGCAGTTGGATAATCGATTGACTGGCTTAGAAAGCAAAGTTAGTCATATTCACAATGACATTATATCCGGCCAGAAAAGCCTTAATAAAATTATTATCACCACAGCAGGAACTATTGTCGCCGCTGTACTTTCCATTGTTGTCACACTGCTGATGAAGATGTAATAAAATTTTGTAGACATTATCTACACAGTTAAATAAAGGACCAGAAGGTCCTTTTTTAATGACAAATATTTCAAAACGAATAGAACAGATAGTCCGAAAGGAATTATCTCAAACTATCATTCCTGTTAAAACAGCAGAAGGCATCCTGGTAGGTGATGTATTGATTAAGAGCAAAGAACATTTTAAATCGCTGTACAAGCGCGGCGAATTATTATATGAAGGAATACATTTAAATTCAGTTGCAATTGCCCTAGCAAATATGTTATCATTTAAACAACATGATGTTCGCATTGATGCAATATACAGAGCGGATCAAGAATACGGCAGATACTTCACTGACAGTCAGCAGTTAAGGGCAATGTATCAAAAAGCTATGTCAAATGAGAATTTTGATAGAGCAGATATATTTTGGGCAAGATACGATCTAAGCAGAGAACGTGCTGTTTTAGCTAAAGATCGTGTAGAACGTTTACTGAATATCTGAATAAATATAGTACTAATCTGGGATTTAACATATTATGAAAACAACGGACCTTTTTACATCTAATAGATCGGCGGCCAAGCTCAATGAGTCTTTAGGCAAGACTTTTGGGAAGAAAATAAATTTGCCATCTTTTGACACTACACAGTTAGAAGATGCTCGCAACAAGCTAAGAACACAAATCCACGATGCACGTAGTCAAAGTGGATTCAACGAAACTGTTGAAAACGAAGCTCTTACACAGGCTCAATGGACATTAGATGCTATCAATGCAGAGATTGCAGAACGCTCTGAACACATTGTTGATAGTGATGTTGAAGAAGGTGCAGACACTGATCAAAAAGTTATGAAGCTGTTTAAAGATTTTGACGCAAGTGCAAACGAAATCGGCGCATATGGCGATCCTGATGTTAAGAAAGCAATGCAGTTAGTGCAAGCTGGAAAAATTGAAGATGCTGCTTCTGAAATTGCTGATGCATACTCTGATCAAGATGGCGGCGAAGTTTACGACATTAACGATATGTACACTGAGCTAGTTCAGGACTTACTATATGTCACTGGCGCAGACGGTACAACTGATGATGCCTCAGCAGGCTTTGGCAACGAAGATTATGCAATGGAAAAGGCACCTCCAGGAGCCAAAGCAGAACGTATGGTAAAGCATATCAAAAAAGGATATGCTAACGACGGTAAGATTACAGATAGAGAAAAAGGTATTGCCTATGCAACAGCATGGAAGCAACACAATAAAGAGAAAAACGAATCAGTCACAACAGGAGATGATATGACTAAACTAAGAGAAGGCGAAGTACAGCAGGCCAGTGCTATCGTGACAGCAAAAACTATGGTGGATAGAGTTAGCCGTTGGATTGAGGAACTTTCCGGTATGGAAAATGATACACTCTTGCAGTTAGGCGATAGCATCCGTGATGAAATGGGACAAGAGCAAGCAAAGGCATTTATCAGTGCATGTGCTCCTGCTATTGCATCAGCACTAGAAAACTTAAAATCAACTAGAGATACACTAAGCACCAGCGTTCGTTCGTTGGCAAGTGGTGAAGAGCCAACTGACATGCTTGGTGCTGAACCAGACATGGGCGACGATATGGCAGGTGATGACATGGGCGACGCAGTTGAGCCAGACATGATGAACACTGACGAAGAGCCAGCAGATGAGTTCGGCGCAAGTGATGCAGCAACAGGCGGTGCCGAGGTTCCAGGACGCGAGCAACGTGAAAGCATTGATCGCAGCAACAGCCTATTACGAGTATTGGCAGGCTAATGAGACTAACTGACCTAAAAGAGAATGATGACCAGCTGGATGAAATTCTTCCAGTGCTTGGCATGGCTGCAGGAGCACTAGCCCGTGGCGCAGCCCAAGTAGGTGCAAAGGTTGGTAGTGCCGCTCTTAAAGGTGCAGCTAAGGTTGGTACTGGCATAGCTAAAGCTGGTGCCGGTATAGCTAAAGGAGTTGCCCAACAAGCAGTTGGCGCGATTGCTAACAGGATGGGTGGCGCAGGCGACAGTGGTGAACAAGATCCAGCAGCAATGGCACAACAGCAACAAGAGATGAATGCTCAAAAGGCTGAGATCCAACAGGCAATCAAAGACAAACAGGCCGAACTACAAGACCTGCAACAACAACTTTCTAACGTAGGAAAAGCATGAGATTTTTTGAATTCAGCGGCGATGATGTCGGACTAGATAAGTTTGTAATGATACTTAAAAACTTCATCGGCAGAGCCGCTTCTAAGAAGCAACCTGCCAAACTTAATTGGGCCGCGATTCAAAAAGTAGCATCGGATAGTGGTTTCGAATTTGGTGCTGACTACGAAACATTTAAATCTATGTATGATTCTAGTCCAGCTATTCAGGGTTTGGTAAAAAACTTTAATGCAGACGGTATTGAATTGAACGTTCCTGGAGTAGCAGAACCAGGTGATGCTAATGCACAATCCCCAGTAAACAGTGGACAAACTAGCCAAGATGCTGTTGACAAAGCAGCAGCATCAGCAGCTCCAGGACAATTAGCCAATCAGGCTTGACATCCCTAAATTTTTAGTGTAATATATAAAGTATGACAAATACTTATACACCCCCTCCCTTCGTAGAGAAGTTCCAATATAAAAGTTGTGTACAGATTAATGATCCTGTGACACGTAAAAGAGTTTACCAAACTCCAGATGGCGAGAGTCTTCCTAGTGTGACTACTATCCTTAGTGCTACTAAAGATATGACACACTTGAATGAATGGAAGAAGCGTGTTGGCGTAGAAAACGCACAGCGCATTACTACAGAAGCCTCTGGTGTTGGTACAGCAATGCACAACAATCTAGAACGATTTGTATGCGGCATGCAAAGACAGCCAGGAAACAATCCTGTACATGTACAAGCTAATAAGATGGCTGATGTTATCATCGAAAACGGTCTAAGCAAAGTTAATGAAATTTGGGCAATGGAACAGAGCCTGTATTTTCCAGGCTTGTTCTCGGGTACTACTGACTTAGTTGCTGTGCATGACGGCGAGCCTGCTGTGTGTGACTACAAACAAACTAACAAGCCTAAGAAAGCAGAGTGGGTAGAAGATTACTACCTACAACTAATGGCTTATATATTAGCACATAACGAAGTCTACGGCACAAACATTCGTAAAGGTGTCATTTTCATGTGTTCAAGAGCCTTTGAATATCAACAGTTTACACTAGAGCCTAAAGACTTTAACAAGTATCAAGATGCTTGGTTGTCGAAAGTTGAAGAGTATTACTCCCTGAGGTAGGATAAATACTAGGAATAGAAGTTTCTAGGAGAAATACCATGGCAGTTGTGCAAATAAGTAAGATTCAGCATCGTAGAGGACAAAAAAATTCAAGCAGTGGGATACCGCAGTTAAGCTCGGCTGAATTTGCGTGGGCAGTAGACAGCCAAGAGTTATTCATTGGTAATGGCAGCGTTGCAGAAGGTGCACCTTACGTAGGCAATACAAAAATTCTTACTGAGCATGATAATATTTTAGATCTAGTATCTAGTTATCAATATGCCTCAAATGATAATTCTATCACTTTAAGCGTATCTAGAAGCCTGCAATCGAAGATCGACGAGATTCAAGTTAGTGTTGCTGACTTTGGTGCAATTGGTGACGGCTCAACCGATTGTGTAGTGTTCTTTGAAACTGCGTTTACAGAATTATTTAGAAACGCAAATCCTAACTTCAAGAAAGTACTAGTTGTACCAAATGGTGAATATTTGTTTACCAGCGACTTAACTATTCCTAGTAATGCTATTATTGTAGGCGAAACTCAGCTAGGTGCTGTTCTAAATATCGGATCTCACAACATTCGATTTATTACATCAGCTGGACAAGAACTTGCAGCGTTTAACAGTGGCAACCGTCCGAGAAACATCGAACTTACTAACTTAACTGTTCTAAGAACAACCGGGCAGGTCACACTATCTGGTATTGCTGATTCACACTTTACAAAAGTTAAATTCCTAGGTGATTATACATTAGGTGATGCAGTTAGTTCACTAGCATCTGAGCCAGCAGCAGTGTTCTGGAATAATAACCTAATAGGAACAAGAGTCACAAACATAAATTTTGTTGACTGTTTATTCCAAGAGAATAGTGTGTCGGTAAAATGCCTACAAACAGATGTGTTTGACAGTGATGTTAGATTTACTGACACTAAATTCTTTGTTTCTGACACAGCAATTTATATTGACGGAGTTGAGACTCAAGGCAACACATGGACTATAGAACACTGTGTGTTTGAAGAGGTTGCCAAGCAAGCGTTTAGATCTACCAATGGTCGAGGAACTGTCATTCAGCAGTGTACATTCAAGAACGTTGGCAATGGTACAGCCACTGCTGAGAATCCAGAAGAGCCGATGATATACTTTGGTGAGAAAGTAGGCAACATTGTTAACAATGCCAACAGTAATAGACAACAGTTAGCAGGAGTCACATCGACTAGTTTAACCGGTGCAATTACAGAAGTATACAACGGTGCTGGTGTAGATTTTATCAACAAGAATCATTCATTGATTTATCTATCAGATAGTTTTAATCCGTTAGCAGTATTTTCTGCATTAAATAAATTTACACTTATTAAGTATTTTTTAGATTTAGGCGAGCACAGTCGTTATGGCGAATTAACTATCATGATTGGTAATGACTTATCTATTGGAGACAATGGTTCAGACATTACTATAACAGATAGCTACACATACTCACCGAGATACATCACAACTGAAGGAGGAAATCTTATGACTAATTTTGAATTTAGTGCTACTAAAACTAGCAATACAACAGGTGACGATTCTACTGCTGCCGTTGTAGATACAATTGTTCTGTCTTATAAGAACCCTCTAGCTACAGGCCAAACAGGTTCCATCTCTTTTGATGTAGCCTACGGTGTTTGATCTACATAGCAAAGATAGGTTAGCAGCATGGAAAGAGTTCAGAGACAGTTTAGAAACTAGCGGTCACCCGCTAGAAGATGTTGCTGAACTTTGGGCCCGTGCTCCGTTTGTAAGCGACTATCTCGATCCAGAAAATCCGTCCAAATGGCCTGATCCTTGGCATCTTATTCTAGATTTGCGGCTAGACACTCTTGCAATCTCTCTAGGAATGCTGTATACTATTAAATTAACGCAGCGTTTTATTCACACTGGATGCGAGATACATAAATCTACAAACACCAATAAAAAAGATACTAGCTATCTATTAGTTGTAGACAACCAGTATGTTTTAAACCTTGAGTATCGAAAAGTACTAAAAATTATCGAATTAGATCAAATAGAAACCAGCATCATTTGGTCTGGTTCCAAGTTGTAATAAATATCAGACCAAGAACAAAAGAGAAGAATAATGAGCATCACTGTTATAAAAAGAAGTGGGGATAAAGAACCACTAGCTGTTGAGAAATGGCAAGCCCAGGTAGCTAAAGTTTGCAAAGGAATTGCAGACGTTAGTCAATCAATGATCGAGATCAAAGCACAGCCGCACTTTTATGATGGTATCACTACAGAAGAAATTGACGGCATTACATTAAGAGCTATTGTTGACTTAATTGATTTTGAACATAATCCAGATATCGGACATGTAAACTATCAATATGTAGCAGGGAAGCAGCGCCTGTCAATGTTGAGAAAAGATGTGTACGGCCAATACGAGGTTCCCCACCTATACGATATCGTAAAGAAAAACGTTTCAGTTGGACTGTATACACAAGAACTACTTGAGTGGTATACTGAAGAAGACTGGAACAAGATGAATGATATGCTGGATCATGAGAAAGACGAGCAATACGGTTATGCATCTATCGAACAGTTAATTGAAAAATATTTGGTACGCAATCGTGCAACGAAAGAAATTTATGAAACTCCACAGATTAGATACATGGTTGCCGCAGCTACAGTCTTTCATAAGGAAGAGCCTAATTCAGCTAGAATGCGCTACATCAAAGAATATTACAATGCGGCAAGCGATGGTTTGTTTACTCTTGCTACACCTGTGTTGGCTGGCCTTGGCACTCCTACTAAACAGTTTAGCAGTTGTGTTCTTATCCGTAGTGACGACAACCTGGATAGCATATTTGCTTCTGGGGAGATGATGGCCAAGTATGCTAGCAAACGTGCTGGCATTGGTTTAGAGATTGGACGGCTACGTTCATTAGGTAGTCCCATCAGAGGCGGTGAGATCATGCATACTGGTATGATCCCATTCCTTAAGAAATGGTTTGGTGATTTGCGTTCATGTTCACAAGGTGGAATTCGTAATGCTAGTGCTACAGTGTTTTATCCTATTTGGCATCATCAGTTTGATGATCTTATTGTGCTTAAGAATAACCAGGGCACTGAAGAAACTCGAGTCCGACATATGGATTACGGAGTGGTTCTTTCTGCCTTCTTCTGGAGACGGTTTAAAAACAAAGAACAAATAACGTTCTTTGACCCTAACGAAGTACCTGACTTGTATGAAGCGTTCTATAAAGATACACCTTTGTTTGAAGAACTATATGTCAAGTACGAAAAGCGCAAAGACTTACGTAAAAAGTCTATGAGTGCTGAAGAAGTGTTCAAGAGTGGTATTCTGAAGGAACGCACAGACACAGGTCGAATATATCTAGTATTCATTGATAATGTAATGAAACAAGGTCCATTTGATCCTGAATATCATGCGATTTATCAGAGCAACTTGTGCTGTGAGATCCTATTACCCACACGTCCGTTCAAGAGATTAGATGACGATAGTGGCCGCATAGCGTTATGTACACTGGGATCTATTAACTGGGGTTCGTTCCGGAACCCAGAGGATATGCGTAGAGCTTGCAGAATTCTACAGCGTAGCCTGAATAACATTCTTGACTATCAAGACTTTTTGTCTATTCAAAGTAAACTAAGTAATGACGAAATCCGCCCATTAGGGATTGGCGTCACTAATCTTGCATATTGGCACGCCAAGCGTAGCTTTAAGTATGGCGAGAAGGATGCATTACAAGATGTTAAAACTTGGATGGAGCACCAAGCGTTTTACTTAACAGAAGCATCCGTTGAGTTGGCAAAAGAACGTGGTGCATGTTTAGACAGTGCAAACACTCGATACGGCCAAGGTGTGTTTCCTTGGGAACTACGTGCTAACGGAGTTAACGAACTTGCAGACTTTACTCCTGAGCTTGACTGGGAAACCCTCCGTATAGAAATGAAACAGCACGGTGTTCGTAATGCTACATTAATGGCCATTGCTCCTGTTGAATCTAGCAGTGTTGTGATTAATTCAACTAACGGCATCGAAATGCCAATGAGTTTGATCAGCACTAAAGAATCAAAAGCAGGATCGTTCACCCAGGTTGTTCCAGAGTATAACAAGTTAAAGAACAAGTATCAGCTAATGTGGGAGCAAACAGACTGTGAATCTTATATTAAGACAGCAGCAGTTCTAGCTGCATATGTTGATCAAAGTATCAGCACTAACACATTCTACAATCCAGCACACTTTCCTGAGCGTAAGATTCCGACTACATTAATCGCTAAGAATTTAATGCAGGCACACATGTGGGGATTGAAAACTTTCTACTACAGCTTGATTAACAAAGCAGGTAGTAAACAACAGGCAGAGTTAACACCCGAAGTACACTATAACGGCTTCCACGAACGTGAATCTGAACCTGAATTTGAAGATGACTGTGAGGCATGCAAACTATGAGCTACTCGGATAAAGTAATTGATCATTATGAGAATCCACGCAACGTTGGATCATTTTCAAAAGACGATCCAACTGTCGGAACGGGCATGGTCGGGGCTCCAGCTTGCGGCGATGTTATGAAATTACAAATTAAAGTAGAAGACGGAATTATTACTAACGCATGTTTTAAAACTTATGGCTGCGGTTCAGCAATTGCAAGCTCTAGTTTAATTACTGAAATGGTCAAAGGCATGAGTCTTGAGCAGGCTGGGGCAATCAAGAACAGTGAGTTAGCAGAAGAGCTCGCACTGCCTCCAGTTAAGATACACTGTAGTATTCTAGCTGAAGACGCTATCAAAGCTGCAATAGCAGATTATTATATTAATAAAGAGAAAATAAATGAGTAAAGAACAATATAACCTGTCTAAGAAAACAGACTATCTTAATCGTAAGATGTTTCTAGACCCTGCTGGTCCTGTGACTATCCAACGATTCGAAGAAGTAAAATATAATAAACTTGCAGACTTTGAAAAAACTGCACGTGGTTTCTTTTGGGTGCCTGAAGAAGTTAGCTTAACCAAAGACGCACAGGATTTTAAAAATTCAAGTGATGCTGTTAAGCACATCTTTACCAGCAACCTGTTAAGACAAACAGCACTAGACAGTTTGCAAGGCCGGGCGCCTGCACAAGTGTTTACTCCAGTGTGTTCTTTGCCGGAACTAGAAGCAGTGTTATATAACTGGAGCTTCTTCGAAACTAATATTCACAGTCGCAGCTACAGTCATATCATCCGCAACATTTATAATGTACCTAAGGATGTGTTTAACACTATCCACGATACACAAGAGATTGTTGACATGGCTAGTTCTATCGGAAACTACTACGAAAAGCTACACATTATAAACATGAAGAAAGAGCTCGGTCATAACATCGACGAGCAAGATCATATTAATGCTATCTATCTTGCACTACACGCAAGCTACGGTCTAGAAGCATTCCGCTTCATGGTATCGTTTGCTACTAGCCTTGCTATGGTTGAGAACAAGATCTATATTGGCAATGGCAATATTATTAGTTTGATTTTGCAAGACGAATTACTGCACAAAGGCTGGACAGCGTACATTATTAATCAAGTAATTAAAGAAGATCCACGTTTCGCCAAAGCTGCTCAAGACTGCTACGCTGAAGTTGTACAGATTTACAAAGACGTTATTCAAGAAGAAAAAGAATGGGCAGACTTCCTATTCAAGAAAGGGCCTGTGATTGGACTTAACGCCGCCATTCTCAAAGAATTCGTTGATCATACAGCAGCAAGTGCATTGAAAGACATTGGTATTAAATACTGGGCGCCTGCTCCGAAAAATTCTCCAATTCCTTGGTTTAACAAACACAGCGATACTAGCAAGAAACAAACAGCATTACAAGAAAGCGAATCAACCAATTACGTTATTGGTGTGATGGGAGAAAATCTTGACTATGATGCGCTACCGGCTATATAATAAAGATTATGTATAAAGCACAATACAAACGCAACAACCCCTACGAAGCATGGACTGTGATCGGACATTACGGCAATGAAGCCGCGGCTATTACTGCCGCACTTAGTTATAAAAACAAAGGTGTAATTATGGTTAGAGTCACTGATAAAAAGGGTGGGGTTGTTTTCTCAAGTTAAAGGAAACAAAATGATCGAAATTTACGGCAAACCTTCTTGCCCCTACTGCGAAAAAGCCAAAGCACTATGTGAAGTCCGTGGCTTTAAGTATAGCTACAAGTCAATGGGCACAGACTTTACCAAAGAACAATTACTAGAATCATTTCCAAATGCTCGCACAGTTCCACAGATTAAAATAAACGGTGCAAGCATTGGTGGTTATGACCAATTAGTAAGATATGTAGAAGACACAGGGTACACTGGAACAGGACACACACTATAATGTTAATCGAACTACCATACAGAGTTGGAGACAATGTCTCTTTTAAATTAAGCTCAGGCGAAGAAATTATTGCTCGCCTTGAAGCAGAAACAGATAAAAATTATACGCTGCACAAACCCATGGTTTTAATCGCAGGCAAAGAAGGTCTCGGATTAGCACCGTTTATGTTTAGCGTAGCACCAGACGGTAAGTTTGTATTGCAAGCACAGTCAGTGAGTTGCGTTGCTAAAACTGAAGAACAGATTAGCAAACAGTATACTTCACAGACTTCTGGAATTTTGTTATAACATGCCAAAGCAGGTTCATCGGCAAGGAGATTCTAGGTTATGTGGTGCTACTACAACTGTAGTAGGGCAAAGCACAGTCTATGTAGAAAATCAACTTATATCCGTTGAGGGTGATACCAACACACACGAAGGTGGTGCCTTTAATACACCTGCTGGGTTCAATGAAGTTTATGTAAACAATAAACCGATAATTAGAATAGAAGATCCTGCAGGAGCAGATACGTTTCATCCGTCACCGCCTACAGACGCTACTAGCTCAGGAGCCTCTACAGTATATGCTGGCTTCCCTATTGAACGCAATGTTGGAACAGCTGAATCACCTGTGGTAGCATTTGAGCTAGAAACACAGCCTGCAGGAGAAGCTCCAGTCGGAGCAGATGCAGAGGAAATAGCATCAGCTACACAGATGAGTAATAATACTCCAGGCGGAGGCGCAATTGCTCCTAGAGTGGATGGCGGTCCGTTTACTGATTCTGGAAATACTGCAGGTGCCGGTAGTAGTTTTGTTCCGGGACCTCCTGGAGATTGTACACGACCTGAACTAGGTAAAGTCAGCGAACGCTACGAGTCTAATGGAGATTCAGCAGCCATTGGTAATGACAGCACAGGTGGATATAGTTATGGTACATATCAAATCGCTACTAAGACAGGCACATTTGCAAACTGGATGAGTTATCTACAAGCTCTATATCCGGCAATATATACTGTCCTAAGTGACGCAGGTGGCACTTCCGCAGCAACCGCAGGAACAGACTCATTTAAAGCAGCGTTCAAAGGATTAAAATCAAATCCTGATTTTGTAAAATGTCAGCACGATTTTATCCAAGCTACTCACTACGATAAGTTAGTAGCAAAGATTAAAGCTGCAACAGGATTAGATGTATGTGATGGTTCGCACTCAAATGGGTTGCAAGATGCTGTTTGGAGTATCAGTGTACAACATGGACCAGGTAGTAAAATACCAGAGCGGGCTTGGGCAGGACTTGGGGATCTAACAGCAGTAAGCGAAACAGCTCTAATAAATGCTCTTTACGATGAAAGACAACCATCGAAATATTTTGGCAAATCGACAGCGGCAGTGCAGGCTTCTGTAGGAACACGTTTCTCTACAGAAAGAACAGATTGCCTAGCAAGTGTTTAATAGAAAGGAACACCGTGAATCAAATTAAAAAATACTTATGGATGGGACTGGGTTTCATAAGTTTAGGAATGGCTTATATCGGAGTTATTACTCCAGGATTGCCTTACAGTATATTTGTAGTGTTTGCTGCCTACTGCTTTAGCAAGGGCAACGAACGTATGCACAACTGGATCATGAACCACAAGTTGTTTGGCCCATTTTTGCGAAACTGGGGAGAGCGTAGAGTGTTCCCAACTAAAATGAAATTCTTTATGGTGTTTATGATGAGCACTAGTTTATGCATCATGTTATTCACTGGAGTTAAACCGATTGGTATTATTAGTACTGCTATTTTTATGGCTTGTGTGGCTGTATGGGCTTGGAGATTTCCAGGGTCAGTTGAAGAACACCAGAGAAGAAAAACCAATAACAAGAGGATCGGATGGCTAAAATAAGTTTAGAACAATTAATAGATCTTGCATTTGCAAATGAAGAAGGCGACCCGATTGACTGGGGTGTCTTCCAAACCGGCAAAGAAGAAGCAATGAAAATGATTGGTACAAGCATACTAGATATGTTTAATAAAGAAACATGGACTGACGAACACAAGTTTATTGCCATGGCAACTATCACAAAGTTAACTGTAGAAAACTTTGTACTACATGCAAGGTTGATGAAAAACGATGAAGTGTGAACAAGGCGACCTAGCTAAGATTATATATTCTTTGAATCCCAGCAACATTGGCAAAATTGTTATAGTAGAAAGCTATATTGGAAAGTTTAATCAAAGAGATACATTTTTCTTTAAAGGTATAACTTGTATGTGTCCAGTCACAGATCATTACTGGTGGATAGCCGGCGATGGCTTGAATAATAATTTTGGCGATACTCCAAAAGCCTACATTGCTGACACATGGCTAGAACCAATTCGTCCCGATATCCAAAAAATGTCAGTTGATGAAAAAATAGATATTGACATAGCAGCATAGTTGTGTTATAAATATA
>TARA_B110000503_G_scaffold31562_1_pt1 | contig 16018 bp, 10 predicted proteins | sample TARA_B110000503 | Tara Oceans TARA_B110000503 (sample SAMEA4397472) | marine metagenome | biome: Polar Biome; feature: [SRF] surface water layer (ENVO:00010504); material: water (ENVO:00002006), including particulate matter (ENVO:01000060) such as... | depth 5 m | reverse complement strand
TGCAAATGATGAAGCAGCAAATGAAAAAGATTTAAAGCTACTTATAACCCCATAAAAAAACCGATGAAAATTAATTTCATCGGTTTTTTTTATCTCTAAAAGTGCCTTATCATTTTATTCTTGTCAACGTAAGATCTGCATTGTATTTCACAATAAACAAACCCGTATTCTGCGCATTATCTGCAGCTTCATTCCTATAGTCAAACTTACTTTCCACGCGGTACGAATACCCTTCCTTGAAAGTATCTTTTAAGCTTTCCCCAGAAGCTAAGCGCACTAAGACATCATACGTAACATCAAAACCTCTTGTTGCATACGAAGAAGGCCAAGCACCGTTTTTTGCCAAGTATTTTGTATTGAAAGCCATTACCTTAAATCCATCTTCTTTTCCATATTCTTCGGTAACAAAAGTAAAGCCTAACTGTGCAAGCTTTGCGTTGTCTACCTTGTTAAAAGCACTGGTCTTGTCAAAAGTAAAAACAGTTGCCGAAGTCTCTTCTGGCAAACTGATCAAACTATTAATGGCACTCGCCACAATTACATCGTCATTGGTGGTCAGCACCACAATATTTTTAGTGTTTGGCAATGCCGCTTCAATAAATTTCTCTTTCTTAATATAACCTTCCTCAGGAGTAATTAAATGCACAGTAGCTATTGAATCTTGCAGCGCTAATACCTGTTGAATTTTTAATGAATTCTTGAGAGATTCGGGCAAACTATCACCCACGATAATGATATTTCCATCTACAAAATTCGCTTCAATATAGCTTAGTAATTCTGCTCTAAATAATTTTTTACTGGGCGCTGTTTTTATGACTTCTCCCGTTTTAAACGTTGCCTGTCTCTTGGAATATACGGGTAGAATAATAGGCACCGCTGTGGCGGCAGCTACTACTTGAATCTCCTCTGAGTATAAAGGTCCGATAATCACGTCCTGCGCATTTAAATCATTTTCTGCAAGAATTTCGTCAATCTTAGTTCCGTTCCTTTCCGTATCAAAAATAGTTAATGCTATCGCAACACCCTGACTTCTCAGCGAGTCTATCGCCAGCTCTGCCCCCAAATAAAAATCGGTCACAATATTCGCCAACCTACTCGTATCAAAAATAGCATCGCCAGAAAGTGTGTCTAATTCCTGTGCTCTAAAAGGAAGCATGATTGCTACTTTTATCACTACACCCGCTTCAATATTGTCTTTATAAAGCAACTCTTCTTTATCAAAAACAGCCGATATTGGCTTTATCTTTAAGAGTTGCCCCAACTTTAGGCCTTCCACTAATTCCGGGTTTAATGCGCTTAATTCTACTTCGGTAACCTCATAGAATCTTGACAGGCTGTATATGGTTTCTCCTTTTACAACTTCATGGATTTTAAACTCCATTTCCAAGCTTTCAACCAAAAGATTTCGTTGCTTTTCACGTTCAGAAATGAAAAGCGTGTCTGCAGGTTCCTGTGCACTAATTGCCGAGTCAGTTTTTGAAACCACTGCTTGGTGTACACCCCTATTTTTTCCTTTCTTATTGGGAATTACAATGAAGGTATTTACTTCTGGCTTGCTGCCAACATCCGGATTTAAACGCAGCAAATCCTTTGTTTTCATCTCCAGTTTTTTAGCGATCGTCCGCATGGTCTCCCCTTCTTTCAGTTGGTACTGAACGTATTTTTTCTGTTGACCACAAGACACGGTAAACGTTAGGATACAGAAAAAAACAATGCCTTTAAGGTACTTCATATCTTTTACTCCCATTCTATAGTTGCCGGTGGTTTTGAACTGATATCGTACACAACTCTGTTCACACCTTTTACCTGATTTATTATTTTATTGGATACTTTTTGTAAAAACTCATACGGTAAGTTTACCCAATCTGCTGTCATTCCATCGGTACTTTCTACCGCTCTCAAAGCCACTACTTTTTCGTAGGTTCTTTCATCGCCCATGACCCCAACAGAGTTTACGGGAAGTAACATCGCTCCTGCCTGCCAAACTTTGTCATACAACCCATCTTCTTTTAATCCATTGATAAAGATCGCATCTACCTCTTGTAAAATTCGTACTTTTTCCGCTGTGATGTCTCCTAAGATACGAATTCCTAAACCGGGACCTGGAAACGGATGGCGTCCTAACAACTCTGCATCAATACCAAGAGAAGCCCCTACTCTTCGCACTTCGTCTTTAAAAATCATGCGCAAAGGCTCTACAATTTTCAATTTCATATAATCTGGCAACCCCCCTACATTGTGATGACTTTTTATGGTCGCTGAAGGGCCTCCATTTACAGAAACCGATTCAATTACATCTGGATAAATAGTTCCTTGTGCCAGCCAGGTAACGTCCGTAATTTGGGTTGCTTCATCATCAAAAACTTCGATGAACGCATTTCCAATTGCTTTTCTTTTCTTTTCAGGATCTGTCAAACCTACTAAAGCGGTTAAAAAACGTGCAGAAGCATCTACTCCTTTTACGTTTAATCCCATTCCTTCATATTGGGTAAGCACGCTTTCAAACTCATTTTTACGCAACAAACCATTATTTACAAAAATACAATACAAGTTTTTACCGATTGCTTTGTGCAATAACACTGCTGCTACTGTAGAGTCTACACCTCCTGAAAGGCCTAAAACAACCTTGTCGTTTCCTACTTGCTTTTTTATTGCTGCTACCGTGCTCTCCACAAAAGAATCTGGAGTCCAAGTCTGCGCAACCCCAGCAATTTTAACTAAGAAATTTTCTAAGAGCTGCTTACCATCTTTGGAGTGGTATACTTCTGGATGAAATTGAATTGCATACGTATCTTCCCCTTCAATTTTGTATGCGGCATTTGCTACATCTTTGGTACTCGCCAATAATTTTCCATTGGTTGGTAGTTCTTTGATGGTGTCTGAGTGACTCATCCATACTTGACTTCCCTGAGAAATATTTTCAAAGAAGATTTCATTGCTTTCAATAAAAGATAAATTTGCCCTACCATACTCTCTAGTATTCGAAGAAGCCACTTCTCCCCCCGCAAAATGCGCTAGATATTGCGCGCCATAGCACACTGCTAACATCGGCTTTTTTCCCCTAATCTCTGACAAGTCTGGATGTAAAACGTTTTCTCCTCTTACAGAGTTTGGACTTCCCGATAAGATGACTGCTTTGAATTCCCCTTGGTTTTTAGGTGGATGATTGTAGGGATGAATTTCACAATAAATATTTAATTCTCTAACCCTTCTTGCGATTAGTTGTGTGTATTGCGATCCGAAATCTAAAATAAGTACGTTGTGTTGTTGCATGCGCAAAAATAATATTTTGATTTTAGAAATAGGGATTCGCTTGGAGGTTTTTTTAATTAAAAAAGGAATTCTTTCTTCCGAAATTGTAAAGTTGTTAAATTAGCTCTTGTCGCTTTGCGTTCGGATTAAAAACGATATACAATTGCATTGATATTCATTCCTGCACCCACAGATGCAAAAATGGCTACCTCGCCTTCTTTTACCTCTTGATTTTCGATATTCCCTTTCAATACCAAATCTAATAAGGTGGGTACGGTTGCTACAGAACTGTTTCCTAGCTTGTGAATACTCATCGGCATCACGCCTTCCGGAACGGGCGTTTTAAACAATCTATAAAAACGTTTTACAATGGCCTCATCCATTTTTTCATTTGCCTGGTGTATGAATATTTTTTTTACAGATTCAATCGCAATCCCGCTTTTGTCCAAGGCTGTTTTCATGGCTGCGGGTACATTTGTAATTGCAAATTCATATATTTTACGTCCGTACATTTTTATATAGCGTACCTTCTCCTCTTCACTTTTATTGAAAGACTTTCCAAAATACAAGAAATAGGCTTCTTCTTTTGCAAAGGTCTGCGTAGCATGGCTAAGAATACCTGCAGCTTGATCTGCTGTTTCTGCAACAATACAAGCCCCCGCTCCGTCACTGTAAATCATGGCATCTCTGTCATGTTTATCAACGACACGTGACAAGGTTTCTGCACCAACTACCAAACATTTTTTCGCAATTCCTGCCTTAATAAAAGCTTGGGCTTGGATTACTCCTTCTACCCAACCCGGACACCCGAAAAGAATGTCATATGCAACACAATTAGGATTTGAAATCCCCAGCCGATACTTTACGCGGGTTGCCAAGCTTGGCAACATATCTCCCTGAATCGTTCCTTGGTTAATATCTCCAAAATTATGTGCTAAAATAATATAGTCTAATTCTTCAGGATCTATGTTTGCGTCTTCAATTGCTTTTTGTGCTGCAAAAAAGGCAATGTCCGATGTTTTATACTCCGCCTTGGCATAGCGCCTTTCGGAGATCCCTGTAATTTTTTTAAACTTATCAATGATTACCCCATTTTCTGAAGGGAAATCACTCCCATCATCATTTAAGAAATGGGACGCTAAAAAAGCAGCGTTTTTTACTTTTATCCCTGGGATAAAACTTCCTGTTCCTATAATTTTTGATGAAATCATATCGATGTACTCTTTTTTTTAATTAGAATCAATGTTCTAATGTACAAAAATGTAAATTTAAATCAAACTCAACAGATACTCAAATAATGATATTCAAAAGGAGCAGTATCCAAATACTATTCCTACATAAAAGCAAATAATATTTTTAAAATACCTATTAACAATGCATTAAAGGGAACTGAAATTTGTTTTTATAGAAAATAAACCTTCTAAACAAACTTTCTTTCTTAAAAGTAATTACGATGTCCAAGCTACAAAATTGACAGCGCTAAACTAAGACTACGGAATTCTTAATCTCTTTAAAAGTCTGGAAAGCAATGTGCGAAAAAAACTCTATAAGTAGGAACTATCAAAAGAAAAGGGTAGTAAAGAAAGTAAGGAAGGTGTTTTTATCACCTCGCCAACTGCTCCCATAAAAAGAACGGGGAATGCCTTCTTTTGATTGACCTCAAACTCTGACAAGGTCTGTCTGCATGCTCCGCAGGGTCCTACCGCTCTATCTACTGTGGTGTTTGTTGAACTTGCCGAAATTGCCAAAGCATTGATGGCCACCCCTGGAAATGTTGCACCTGCATTCCAAATAGCAACGCGTTCTGCACACATGCCAGAAGGATAGGCAGCACTTTCTTGGTTGTTGCCAAGCACTATTTCTCCATTTGCTAGCAATAAGGCCGCGCCCACATGAAAATTCGAATACGGAGCATAGGCATTTCCTCGTGCTTTAATAGCGCTGTCCATTAGCATGCGATCTACTTCTGAAAGTTCACTAATGTCATTGTACACTATTGCTGAAGTCGCTATTTTAATTTCTTTCATCTCTTTATTTCCTTTTTTATAAAGGCATACTGCCTCCAATTTGTTATTTCTAAAAGTACAGCTATGGTATAGGGTTTGCTGCTAACTTTGGCCGTCAAAAAAAGCAGCCGATATGGACTGCTTTCTTAGTACGTATAAAATTACTAAAAAAAAACGATTTTTTAATAGTACTCATAAATTTCACCCAAATCAAAAGAGAGTGAAAAACGCAATGAATTTTCTAAAGGATTGTTCACATCGGAAGCATTTACCAAATACGACAAATCGATGTTCAATGCGTTGGTTTTAAAGCCACCACCCAATGTAAAATACTGTCTATTTCCTTTATCCTCATTTTCATGAAAATAACCTCCTCGCAATGCAAAGGCATTGTTGTACAGATATTCAGCACCAAAAGCGTAGGTAAATTCTTTCATCTCTTCACTAAAACCTCCGGGAGCGTCTCCAAAAGAACTAAACATCCCATCAATCCAACCTTTGTCAGAATCGCTGAGCGTAGGCACCAATAATTTTGTGAATTCTACCGTTGTAGAAATCGTATTGTAATCATCTAAGATAAAATCAAAACCTCCTCCAAACTTTAAGTTTGTAGGTATAAAGTCTTCTTGATCTGGAGTGTACGACACTTTAGGGCCAATGTTGGCAATATTAAATCCAATTCTATACCGTCCATTAAAATCTCCATAGTATTCTTCTGAAGACTGGTAATATCCAGAAACGTCTACAGCAAAGGAGTTGATCGGTTGTATTGAACTTCCTTGAACGCCATTAAATGCTAAATTAGAACGAATGTATTTTAGGGAAACTCCCATGGCGAATGTTTCACTTAGTTTTAACGAATAAGAGCCTGAAGCCACCAGTTCGTTCGGGTTTATAGAACCATTTGACTGTCCTTGGTTGTCCGTTAAATCTATTTGTCCTAAAGAAAAATAGCGAAATTCTGCTCCCCAAGCTGCATTTTCACTAAACCTGTTGATATACGAACCACTTCCTACAAAAATATCATCTGTAAGATTCCGCAACCAAGGAGAATAAGTGATTCCTGCATAAATTTGGCGAGAACTGAATGCCATTTTTGCTGGATTGTGAAACAACGAAAAGGCATCTGCACTGGTAGCAACCCCCATGTCTCCCATTCCTCCCGCTCTTGCATCTGGCACAATTAATAAAAAAGGCGTTGCGGTGGTAATTCCTCCCGTTTGCACCGTTTCCTCTTGTGCTGAAATTTCAACAGTTACTAGAATACTGACCAATACATAAAATCCTAATTTTCTCATTTGTTTATTTTATAATGTGGTTTGCTATACATGCAAAAATATATATTTTATTGAAGTATTACTAATTTTTCATACTTCTCTGAAAATAAATTACTTGCCCGTGAAAGCACGCGTAATTTATAGACATACACTCCTTTTCCTATTTTATTCCCAAAGTCATCCAACCCATTCCACGAGATACTCCTGGACAAACTTCCTGAAGTTTGCACTTCTTCATTTATGGTTTTTACCAATTTACCAGCAATTGTAAATATTTGCACCTGCACTTCTAAAGGCTCATGCGGTTTGTTGTGATTGAACCAAAATTCAGTGTAATTTACAAAAGGGTTGGGATAATTTAAAACATTTTCTAGGTTTAAAATAGCATCACTCACAACCACAAAAGCTAACGTGGTAGTCGCCGAGTTATTGTAGGTATCCCACGCTTTTATTTTTAACGTATGCGGGCCCGTCTCCAAGTCTCTTAATTTGTAGTTCACTTTCCCCGTTGTAAAGTCATCTAAATCCGTCTGATAAAAGTCGTTTAACACAATTGGATTGAGGGTATCCTCATCTAATATCCCAATAATGTCATGGTCTACCGCAGTAATAGAAGTGTTTATTCCACTTATGTCTGAGAGTGCTATAATTAAATTCGGAGAGCCGTTTGTATTCCCACCTCCGATAAAGGATTCATCATTCAAAAACACCTGTATTTCAGGTCCCGTAGTATCTTCGGGGGGATTGGCAATAATCCCTCCCACCATTACATCAATATTATAACCTGCTTTCTCGAGGACACCATTTTCCGCATAAAAGCTTAATTTCCCGGGTCCGAGTGCAATTTTTATATCTTTTGGAACAATAAAATCGAAGGCAAAAACACCCTTAACAACCGCTGCCTTTCCTCGAAAAATCTTACTATCTTGGGTGTCGAAAGTCATTCGATCTCCATTCCCATCGTTTGCCAAAGTGGTTTTATCTATATACTTGTCAAAAATTGTGGTCGCTACTGTGCCTGTAAAATCATTTAAAAAACCATTGCTACTGTCGTTGTCATTATCAACAACCCCTTTAATCCTTACTTTAGAAAGCGCTTTTAACGTATTTGTGGGGGCATTGTCATTGTAAACATCAATAATTTCAGTCACCCTAACATTGGGCGCTGCTACTGCCAATTTCATTGCTGGATCTCCAAAAGAATAAATAAAGAACTTTTGAAAGCTGGAAAATTTATTCTTAACCTTCATTAAGGTTTCTGCAATTGAGACGTTCTCAGAAGTATCGTCAAAATCTAACAAAGCGGCAATGAAGCGTTCATTAAATTGCTGACCTGTAGAGATAAAAACTTCGCGTGTTGTGGTAATCATACTTGCCGCGCCCCCTGTTTCATTCCAAAAGGTTAGTTCCCCTGCCGTTACTCTACTCGGGTTGTCAAAGCGCGAAAAATCACAGGTAACGGTAATGAGCAAAGGCAATGTATTTGGATTGTTAAAACTTTTAATTTGGGTTTTTTCTAAAATCCTTTCCGCAGCAAAACCATCTTCTCCTCCATGCCCAAAATAATCAAAAACCAAGGTTCCTTTCTCAATGGAATTCGTAATGGCTTTATTTACGGCAGGATAGCGCTCTCCACCAGCCGAATTCTCCTGTACATAGGCATCTAAATAAATCTTATTGACATTAAAAATACGTTTGTTTTCTTTTATTGCATCTGCAATCAATTCCACACCCGGTTGAATCGATGCATCCGAGCGTGCGTCATCGATGTCGTCTGCCACCAAGGTAATGGTATTGCGCCAATCCCCTTTTGCTCCATCTTTATAGTAACTCAAAATTTTAGCCACTACTGCCGCCGCTTGTGCACTACCATTCACAGGAATTCTACTAGAAACAACATCTATTGTGTGCCCAGATGACATCCTTCCCTCTTCCGCCTCTAACATGACAAAGAAATCATCGGTCACCCAGGAAGTTGCCAAATTAAAACTGAGATCTGATAATTTTACGGGAACACTGTTGTTATTTCCAGGCAATCTGTCTTTATAGTCATAGGAGGCATCTCCAAAAAAACATACATATTGCAGCTTCTCCGCTTTGGGAGCATCGGCTACATACAAGTGTTTTATAAAATCACGAATCCCTGTAATGTCTTTAGCGCCCGAAGAGAATTCATTATAAATTTCTTCTAAAAGCACCACTTTTGTCTCTAACCCCGAATTTTTTTGATGATAATTTGCCAACTCCTGAGCTTGCCCAGACAATTCTGCTGTGGTTACTACCAAATAATTAATCCCTTTTAAAGCATGTAAATTCTGATTGGTAACTTTCGCGTTTTCTACTGTTTCTGGAGTGTAAAAATCATCGGAACTTAAGAGTATATATTCGGTTAAGCTGCCTCCCTTTGCTCTGAAAACAAAGTTGCCCCCCGTTGCTTCATTCGAAATTACTTTGGGTGCTAAAAAATCTGAAACCTCCCAGACTTGAAAAATATTTTCTGTATTTTTAATTTGGTATGCTACATCAGCTGCAGCCTCCAACTGCTCAAAACTTCTAAAAGAAAATTGCTTTCCATTGGCCGACAATTGTTTTTTACCAATAATTTCTATAAAGTCTAAATACGCATTGGCTGCAGGGTTTCCATTATTGTCGTAGGAAATTTCTATCTGTATGGCTGCACTATTATTTGCTATAGCTCCACCTCTTTCGGCAGCACGCGCCTTTGTGCCAGCACCAGGATTCACCGCACTGAATGCCAGGGTATACAGATCATTCCCATTCACTTTTACGGCCATCGAAGAAGCAGATACGCCATCACTAACCCCTCTTACTCTCACAAAAAGATCGGTGTTTGCCAATGCATTTGGAAAAGGAATGTTAAAGCTTTGTGTGTTTTCTATATTAAAATTATCATTAAAAAACCACTGGGTTCCTGCCGCTAATAAATTTATTTCTTCTTTTTCATAAAAAGTAAAATCATCAAAAACAGTTATTTGGGTTCCTATGGGATTGGTATTTGCCTCTTTCTGCACAATTCTTTTTCCTGCAGAAGCCCCCACGGTTATGAAATAATAAGCCTTGTCTGAATAAATATTTTGACGGTGTTTTGGTGTTGTATTCCCAGCTTCCAGCTCCCAATCGTGCGGTCCTTTTGCATAAAAGAGAATAAAATCGTTGTTGTCAAAACTCCCATCTGCTTCTCCAGCAACGTATATGGAATTTTCTTGCAAATCCGCATGTCGGAACGCTCCATTCAAGACCGGCAACAGTTGGCCTCCATTCCCAAAAATTTGAATATTTCTAGGATCTAGCCCTGAAGTGCTGATCCCAATCTTTCGCAGAAGATCGCCATCAATTTTAAAGACACCGGTCGTATCCACAGAAAACTTGTACCAGTCTCCAACAGCTAATACAGAAGTATTGGTCTGCGCTATTGCACCTTGTGCAAGCATGATTAGGAAGAGTACAAAATAAAATCTTTTCATAAATAATATTCAAATAACGAGAAATTCCTACTAATATTTTCCACAAAGCAAATATAAGTGATACTAAATTCAAAAAGCATTCGTTTATAAGAAAGTGTTCGAAAAGGCATTCATTAAATGCATGTTTTTCTTGCACTAAATTATATTTATTGTAAATTGCATTCCTATTAGGATTAAAAAAATTCTCTCATTGAAAAAGAAAAATATATTTAGCATCTCGTTTTTAGTCGCAGTCTCTTTACTGCTCACAAACTGTAATCTGTTTCAGAACGGAGCACTCTCGGGAAAGTCCAGCTTAACGGGCCTCTCTTTTAATGACCCTAATAATGGAGGCTACCTAAGAAGTAGCTCTTTTGAAAAGCAAGAAGTACCACTTGGAATGGTGACTGTTGAAGGAGGTTCTTTTACCATGGGACAAGTGCAAGATGATGTCATGTTCGATTGGAATACCACCCCAAAACAATTGCATGTGCGCTCTTTTTTCATGGATGAAGCCGAAGTCACAAATTCTGAATATTATTTATATTTACAATATACAAAAGATGTTTTTCCCCCTACAGAGGAAAAATATAAAAACGTCTATACTGCTGCTTTGCCAGACACGCTGGTTTGGAGAAAGAGTTTGGGAAACACCGATGTATTGACAGAAAACTATTTTCGCCACCCTGCGTATGCTGATTATCCCGTGGTAGGCATCAGTTGGTTGCAAGCAAATGAGTATTGCAAGTGGAGAACTAATATTGTAGACCTCAAAAAATTAATAGACGAAGGGTACATTAAAAACATCTTTGAATCTGACTCTACCCGTAACTTTTTTGATTCAGATCGTTTTTTATATGATTCTGATCGCCTCTTTGAAGGAGACACCACCATCTACAAAAGAGGTGTAAATGTTCAAGTTGCGAGAAAAAAAGGAGCACCAAAACCTGGTAAAGACGCATTTAAAGGAAGGAAAATTGCAAAATCTGACGGAATTTTGCAATCAAAATTCAGATTGCCTACAGAAGCAGAATGGGAGTTTGCAGCCAAAGCAAATGTCGAGAACAGAGATTACAATATGATTCGAGGTAGAAAAAAATATCCTTGGAATAAAAAATATACCCGCGCAACAAACAGAAGGAATCGTGGAGACCAGTTGGCAAATTTTAAACAAGGAAAAGGAGACTATAGTGGATTGCCTGGATGGACTTCTGACGGATCTGCCATTACCATAAAAATTAAATCCTACCCACCAAATGCCTACGGATTGTATGACATGGCGGGAAATGTTGCGGAGTGGGTTGCAGATGTATACCGACCAAACATTGACAATGAAGCCAATGATTTTAATTATTTTAGAGGCAATATATTTACTAAAAAAATGATTAATTCAGAGGGAAAAGTGGTCATTGCAGGAGATGATACACCGACCGTTTATGATACACTTCCCAATGGAAAAATAGTTCCAAAACAACTTCCAGGGACCATTAAATACATGCCCATTACAAAAACAGATGCTACCTACAGAAGAAATTTCTCACAGTCTAACAATGCAAATATTGGAGATGGCGATTTAAGCTCTACGCGCTGGTATGAAAAAGATTCTTTGGAAAACAACAACATGTATAATTCACCAAAAGACCCTGTACCAAGTACGAATGACGACGGTAAAATAGAAAGAGTTTTAGATTCAAAAAAACGAACCACCTTGATTAGTGACAAAACAAGAGTGTACAAAGGAGGGTCTTGGGCCGACAGAGAATATTGGTTAGACCCAGCACAACGAAGATATTTACCGGAATATATGGCCACCAACTACATTGGTTTTAGATGTGTGACTGATAAGTTAGGTCCAATGAACAATAGCGACTCAAAAACAACTAGAAACCCAAACAGATAAATGTGTTTTTATAACAAATAAAAGCCTCCTTGTTTTGTAACAATGAGGCTTTTTTTTAGCTTTAGCATATGGAAATTGAAAAAATTTACAACCTGTATTCAACCTATTATCTCGCGGATACAGATACACGCACTATTCGAAAAAACACGCTTTTTTTTGCATTAAAAGGTGCAAATTTTAACGGAAATACCTTTGCAAATAAAGCAATAGCCAAAGGCGCATCCTTTGCTATTATAGACGAAGTAGCCTATCACACAGGTCCACAAACAATTCTTGTTGACAACGTCTTGAACACGCTGCAAGCCTTGGCAAGATACCATCGAAAACAATTAAAAATACCGATACTTGCCTTGACGGGTAGCAATGGAAAAACCACCACCAAAGAACTCATCAACGCAGTACTCTCTAAAAAATACACCACCACGGCAACCCAAGGGAACCTCAACAATCATATTGGGGTTCCCCTCACACTGCTGTCCATGACCCCGGAAACAGAAATTGGCATTGTAGAAATGGGTGCCAACCATCAAAAAGAAATTGAATTCCTATGCACCCTTGCTGCACCCGATTATGGCTATATCACCAATTTTGGAAAAGCACATCTGGAAGGATTTGGAGGGTTGGAAGGAGTGATACAGGGAAAAAGTGAACTCTACGCTTTTTTACGTGCACACAACAAACACGCCTTTGTCAATCCGAAGGATGCCCTGCAAATCTCAAAATCTGAAGGTATTAAACGTATTTATTTCCCAGAGAATATTGCATTTCAAAGCGCCGCTCCCTTTGTAAAAGTTACTTTGGGGTCTGCAGAAATACACAGTACTTTAATTGGAGATTACAACTACTCCAACATTGCAGCAGCCATCGCCATTGGACTTTATTTTGAGGTGTCTCCAAAAGCGATAAAAACAGCAATTGCTGGATATGTTCCCAACAACAACCGTTCTCAAATACTAACAACCGCCAACAATCAACTTATTTTAGACGCCTACAATGCCAATCCCTCCAGTATGAAAGCCGCCATTGCTAATTTCTCAAAGCTACCGGCAACCTTTCAAACCGTTATTTTAGGAGATATGTTTGAGCTGGGTGCCACTGCAGAAAAGGAACACCAAGCAATTGTGGACTTTACAGACGGCTGTTTTTTTGAGAATACCTACTATGTAGGTGCACTCTTCAGCAAAACCACTACTAAAAATCTACAATTTAAAACTTTTGAGTCCTTGCAAGAACACCTAATTGCACAACCAATAAAGGCACACAGCATCCTCATCAAAGGTTCTCGAGGCATGCGATTGGAAAGGATTGTACCCGTACTTGGGTGATCCGCAGTTGCGCATTGCTCCTCGAAAAAAGACCCTGCTAAGTTCCAATATTATTCTTGTGGTAGGCCACTAAGTTGTCTATTGGACGTTGGATAACACCTGTAATTTTTAAGTTATTTTTAGCGGCTACCTTCTCTAAAACATCTCTAAAGTAATGCGCTATCGAGCCAATAAAATAAATGGGGGTCTCTTGGTTCAATTGGTATGGTAAAATGCGGTATTTAAAGAACTCTTGGAATCCTTTTTTGATCAAGCGCTTCACATACTTTTCTTCTTTAAAGTCAAACATGAACTTTGCAAAGGTTGCTAAAAACATGTTGGGATTTGCTTCTCTATAAATATGCTTCTTCAAGTGGTCTGCATCTACATTAAATTCTTTTTCAAATTTTAAGCGAATGTCAATGGGCATTTTTTTATAATAATAATCCACAATTAATTTTTTCCCAAAATAATTACCACTGGCTTCATCCATTAAGATGTATCCTAAAGAAGGTGCTAACATTTGCAGCTCTTTCCCATCAAAATAACAGCTATTAGAACCCGTTCCTAAAATACAGACAACGGCAGGATCTTTTCCGGTAGCAGCATATACCGCTGCCAACAGGTCTTCTGCGACCACTACTGTTGCATTTACAAAAATGGTTTCTAAGGTGTTTTTTAAAATTGCGGTAGGAATGGGTGTTCCGCAGCCCGCACCGTAAAAAAAGATTTCAGTAACCTCTTCTTTTATGTGCATCAATTGAAACATGTTTATAATTCTATTCTCTAGCTCTGCTTCTGGAACTACGGCAGGGTTCAAACCCAAGGTCCGCACTCTAAAAGCCTCCTCTTTTTTGCTATTGATGGCAATCCAATCTGCCTTTGTAGAACCTCCGTCTGCAATTAAAATCATAAGATGATATTTATTTCAAATATATACTAACTAAAAACAATGAGCAATAGCTGGTAAAACTTCAATCGTTTTCGTTAAAAATTAGTGCGTCTTCTGCACCTCTTTTACTAAAAACCGAGAATAAAACGCTAAAATCACCCCTCTTTTTAGCATTCTCGTTTTTTTTCTGCCCTTCCCTCTAAAAAAGGAGGACTTCCTTGCTATTGTGGCCGCTACCTCCGCAGAAAATTGTATTTTTAAACAAAATTCTCCCATGTATTTCCTCAGGAAAAAAGAAATCCCTCTTACTGCTTTTTTTACCCCGGCGTATGTGGACATCCACTCGCACTTATTGCCAGGTATTGATGACGGTGCTAAAAACATGGAAGATGCTATTGCGCTGCTCTTGAAGATGCGCTCGTATGGCATGCATCATTTTATAACCACCCCACATGTCATGGGCAGCATCTACCCCAACTCTTCTGCCATTATTTTACAAAAACTTGCCGAAGTGCAAGCGGCACTTCAGGAGAAGGGCATTGCTGATATTTACATTACGGCTGCAGCAGAATACCTTTTAGACGAAGTATTTTCAGCCCGCTTGGCGGCGGGAGATATTTTGGTACTCAAAGACCGCTATATTTTGGTAGAAATGTCTTATTTCAATGCGCCGATACACCTCTACGAACAACTTTTTCAAATACAGTTAAAAGGCTACCAACCCATCTTGGCACATCCAGAGCGCTATGCCTTCTACCACCAAGATTTTGAGCAGTACCATGCCCTTAAAAAAGCAGGCTGTTTGTTTCAATTAAATCTCTTGGCCTTGACCCCCCACTATGGTCAGAATGTTCAAAAAACAGCACTGCGCTTATTAAAAGCGGGGCTCTATGATTTTGTAGGCAGCGATGTGCACCACCAAAGACATTTGGAGCTGCTTCCAGCAATTGGCAGTTCTAAAAATTTAAAAAGAATACAGCAGCTGTTGTTCAACAATCAAAAGTTCCTATAAAAAAAAAGCATCCTAATGGATGCTTTTAAAAAATATGTTACTTTTTCCGATACCAAGGTTTTTTCCCGCCGGCGCCGGCCTCTTCTCCATAGCCATAGCCGTAGCCGTAGCCATATCCGTAGCCCCGAGACTGGTCCGTGTCATTTAAAACAAGGGCCATGTTGGGTAATTTTTTTTCAGTGTATAAGGCCTGTGGCACCACCAACATGCGTTTGTCTATATAATTGGCTCTGGCCACATAGATAAACAGGTCTGCATGTTTGGCGATTAATAAGGTATCGGTTACTAAGTTTACGGGTGCCGTGTCTACCACAATATAATCATAAGACTCTTTTACAGCGGCAAACAAGTCTGACACGCGGTCTGTAAGCAGTAATTCTGAAGGATTTGGCGGCACCACTCCAGAAGCTATAATGTCCAGATCTTTGAGCGCTGGCACTGTAAATATCAAATCTGCCAAGACCAATTTTGGGTTCATGATATAATGGGTAACGCCCGCGGTCTCCCTACTACCCACATACTCTGCTACTTTGGGTGCTCTTAAGTCCATGCCTAACAACAGTGTTTTTTTTCCGGACAAGGCCAAGGCTGCCGCTGTGTTAATAGAAATAAAAGACTTCCCTTCTCCACTGGTGGTAGACGTCACAAAGATGACCTGTCCTGTAGCTTGCTCACCCGCTTTGGGCAGCATAAAATTAAGATTGGTGCGCAGCAAGCGAAAAGCCTCTGCAGCAGCGGTTCTAGCACTAGAGTGCAGCACTATTTTTTCTTCTTCGGCCGCATGCGGAATGTCTCCCAAGAACGGAATGCTTGTCAGGTCTTCCATGTCTTTGCGGGTATGCACGCGGGTATCCAGCAAGTTTTTTAAGTATATACAAAGGAAAGGAACCAGCAGTCCTAAAAGCAGTGCT
>TARA_B110000503_G_scaffold143578_1_pt1 | contig 16056 bp, 11 predicted proteins | sample TARA_B110000503 | Tara Oceans TARA_B110000503 (sample SAMEA4397472) | marine metagenome | biome: Polar Biome; feature: [SRF] surface water layer (ENVO:00010504); material: water (ENVO:00002006), including particulate matter (ENVO:01000060) such as... | depth 5 m | reverse complement strand
CAACCATAAAAGCACTTTACAGAATTTGTAAAGTGCTTGTTTTTTTTCAAGTTGATCTTTTTCATTAATGTAACAGTAAGCGCTACGAATATCAGAATGTATTCGTTCTTTTACGTATTATTACCGAATTTATATGATGAAATATATTGATTATCAACTCAATCTCCTTTACTAAGAATGATTTTGTTGCGAATTGACCGTTTTTTGTATCGCCATTGGATGATCATTACGATAGGACTCCTTTTAATCATAACGGTGCTGAGTCTTTATCCAATTCCTGTGCTTCCAGAGATGGGTGGAAATGATAAAATTAGACATTTTATTGCCTATGGTGTTCTCACATTTCCAGTTTCTTATGTTAATTTCAAAAAGACCTTTCCCCTACTATTAGTGTTCGTTTGCTTCAGTGGATGTATTGAACTCATCCAGCCTTTGGTGAATAGAAATGGTGAATGGCTTGATTTGTTAGCAAATGCGGCTGGCATTGTCATTGGTTTCTTAGTAGGAAAAGGAATCTTGACCTTAAAAAAATCATTTTTCTTGTATAAGAATAGCCAATAATCGGGTTCTTTTTGGAGATATCTATGAACACACTATTGTTATGTAATCATTTGCTACATCATAAATCCCTCAACTTTATTAACTCTATGATCTGCCGATTATATTGCCTATTGATGGGGAAAATAGGAAATACTATTGGTTCCTCTATAAATTTGTTGATAAACAAATCAGGCAATTCATTGAATTTAAGACATTAAATAGTTGGTGTCTCCAAAAAGCTTTCAGTTATTCACCCTTATTGAAATCGATTTCGTTAATCAACTCTGGATGTTAATTTAAACAGACCTAAAGCTAGTACGATAGTGTTTTATTCACTAGATTAGATTAACAAAGATTTAATGCGCTAAGCACTATGAATATATCCAGAAAACAAGCAATAAAAAACATGGCCGGTCTGGCCACTATTGGATTTACGGGATTACCCTTTTCTAATGCATTGGCCGCGCCAAAAAAGCTTTCCCAACTAATCAATCACTCTGTTTGTCGATGGTGCTATAATCAGTTTAATTTGGAGCGCTTGTGTGATTATTCAAGAAGCATTGGAATTAGCTCAATAGATCTATTGACTGCCGACGAATGGCCAATCGCTCAAAAGTACGGTCTCACTTGTGCTATGTCTTATGCAATGGGAAGTGGCCAAAACCTGAGTAACGCATATAGCGACCCTAAAAACCACGAAACACTTTTAAAGGACTACATGGAAGCCATTCCAAAGGCGGCCGCAGCAGGTTTGTCTAATATGATCTGTTTTTCAGGGAATAGAAATGGCCTCTCTGACCAACAGGGACTTGATAATTGTGCCAAGGGACTTGAACCTGTCGTGAAATTTGCCGAAAAGCATAATATTGTCATTACCATGGAGCTATTAAATTCAAAAGTGGATCATAAGGATTACTTATGTGATCATACGGAATGGGGTGTTGCCTTAGCAGATAAATTGGGAAGTCCCAATTTCAAACTCCTTTACGATATTTATCATATGCAAATAATGGAAGGCGATGTCATCGCAACCATTAGAAAAAGACATGAGTATATTAGCCATTATCATACGGGGGGGGTACCTGGAAGAAATGAAATTGACGACACACAGGAGCTTTTTTATCCAGCCATTATGAGGGCCATTGTTGATACAGGTTTCACAGGGCACGTTGCCCAAGAATTCATACCGAGAAATGAAGATGCACTGGCCTCGCTGAAACAAGGAATAGATATATGCGATATTATATAAATAATCGTCATCACATTTAATTAATCTAATGAATGCTATACCCAACCAAATATTCATTAAATCGACTTTAAGGCTAATAATAGCTTTATTTATTCTTGTAAGATGCTCCTCACCGACGATCCTCTATGAAGTAGGGCACATCCAAACCAACTATGGGGAAATGCTATTTTGGCTATATGATCAGACCCCAGCTCATAAAAAGAGCTTTATTGAACTCGCTCAAAATCAATACTGGGATACTTTATCATTCAATAGGATAATTAAAGATTTTGTAATTCAAGGAGGCTGCCCTGATACGCCAGCAGGTTTCTCAGACTCACCTTATTTAATCCCTCCAGAATTCAATCAAGACATCAGACATATCTATGGTGCCCTCGGAGCAGGGAGAGATGAAAATCCAGAAAAGCGCTCAGCAGGTTGCCAATTATACATTGTTCACAACGCACATGGAATCCCTCGTCTAGACGATAATTATGTGATTTTCGGTCAGATTTTTAAAGGATATGATGTGTTAGAAGCGATTGCTAATGTGCCAACAGAAGCAACAGATCGACCACTGGATCTGATAACCATGAAAGTAGCCACCATTAAAATGACAAAAGAAGAACTGATCGCTCATGGCTTTAACTTCGATAAAGATGACCATTAACCAACTTATAGCTACTAATTAATAAATAATTTGAATGCCGTTTATCGCACACTTATGCCCCCTTATAAAACCTCTTAATTAGCTATCATTAATATTATTAATTTGCGTATTGCGTCCAAAATGAAGTAAGTTTAAGCGTTTTTTTGAAATAGCTATAAGATTTTTCATGTCGTCTATATAGCTGCCTAAATAAAATAGAGAAATTGAATTTAAAAGAACCTATCACGTCGTGTTGTATTGAAAACATACCTGATCAATTGACAGCAGATTGGTTCATCGGTATCTTGTCCGCTCTAGGGTCGGATAAAGATTTTTTTATTTCGTTTGCGCTTGTGAATAAAAAAATAAGTCGTGGCAGCATTTCAATTGCACCTGATCATTTAGACGCTATAAAGAGCGAGATACCCTCTTTTAATTACAAAGAGTGGAGCATCGATCAATTCTGCAGATTGGCACTCATGCTTCATTTGGATAAAGTTAAGAATTACAAAAGCATCAATATGCTTCTTTCTACAGCCGACACTAGAGAACAGATTTCCCTATACAAGTCGATACCCTTCTTAGAGAATGCGCAGGACTTTCTTGAACCCGTCATCAATGGTATTCGAACAAATATTACAGACACCTATGATTCTATTGCCTTAAATAATCCATATCCTGAAATATTTTTCGGAGAATCTGCATGGAATCAGATGGTCCTAAAAGGGATTTTCATGGAACGGCCTATTTATCAGATTATAGGTCTAGACAAGAGAAAAAATATAAAACTTGCCCATATCTTACACGATTATGCAAAAGAACGGTGGTCAGCCAGCAGAAGAGTGACGCCGGAACTTTGGAGATTACTTTCTGGTTATCTCACAGAAGCACTTTTTGAAGATATAAAAGAAATGTTGGAAAAAGATTCCGATGAATCTATTGCCGCATTTAGTCTTATGATCATGGAGAGCGACATTTCCACCGCAAAAGAATGGTTAAGGAACCTTAAATTAACTTCAGTAAATTGGTCCTGGGATCAAATTGGATATCAATTTTGGACAAGTAATAAATTGACCACCTCCAACTAATAATATTAAAACATTTACTTTATGAACTTTATCGATCCACATATTCATATGACTTCAAGGACCACAGATGACTATGAGGCCATGAGTAAGGCTGGCATTGTTGCGATCATCGAACCCGCCTTTTGGCTTGGTCAGCCGCGAACCGAAGTGGGCTCTTTTAAGGATTATTTTAGTAGTATCGTAGGTTGGGAGTCCTTCAGGGCTTCCCAATTTGGAATCAAGCATTACTGCACCATTGGGCTCAACTCAAAAGAAGCCAACAATGTGGGATTATCAGAAGAAGTCATGGAGCTTTTGCCCCTTTTTGCTCTAAAAGACAATGTTGTGGCGATTGGAGAAATCGGTTATGATGACCAAACAGCCGCAGAAGATAAATTTTTTAGGGCACAAATCGTATTGGCCAAAGAATTGAATCTCCCTATTTTAGTTCATACTCCTCATAGAGATAAAAAAAGTGGCACACTTCGTAGCATGGATGTTTTGGAAGAACATGGCATTAACCCTGGTATGGTTATTATTGATCATAATAATGAAGAAACCGTTGAATCAGTTTTAAATCGAGGGTATTGGACAGCCTTCACTATTTATCCCAAAACAAAAATGGGTAGTGAGCGCATGGTTGATATTGTCAAGAAATACGGCCCTAATAGAATTATTGTAGATAGCTCGGCTGACTGGGGAGTAAGCGATCCCCTATCGGTTCCAAAAACGGCCAAATTGATGCTCGAAAAGGGCATCAGTCCTGAGGTCGTTGAAAAAGTCTGCTATTACAATGCCCTTGAGGCATATGAACAAAGTGGAAATATGAAGGAAAGTGACTGGTTAGATGGGGTTAAATTTGATCAATCAGTGCTTTATGGTGGTAATAGTGTCCTAAGGGGCCAAAGTCCAAAAACATCGGATAACGCCGATATTATCGAAAATTAATTTTCTCCTTAAGATGCGCATGTTCCCTTACCTCGTATTAATACGGCCAGCAAATGTCATTACGGCTATTACTGATATTATTGCGGGTAGTGCCATCACCGGATTTTTGTTAACCATCCCTACCTATGATCAATCATTATCTTTTATATATTTAATAGTATCAACCATTGGATTATATGGAGGCGGGATTGTATTAAATGATGTCTTTGATCAAAAAATAGATTCAATTGAGCGACCAGAACGACCTATTCCAAGTGGTCAGATTTCAATACAAAAAGCCACGATGTTTGCGCTTGCTCTTTTTTCATTAGGGATTGTATTTGCGTTTTTTGCCCATCCTGTCAGTGGCCTAATTGCTATTTTAATCGCCATTTCAGCCGCTATTTATGATAAATACAGTAAACATCATGCGGTTTTCGGTCCCTTGAATATGGGCATTTGTCGTGGTCTAAATCTAATACTTGGCATGAGTATTTTAGTTAGCAATCCAAGTGAGTTGCTTTTGCTGATGGCATTAATTCCTGTCCTATTCGTAGCCGCTATTACCTTAACGAGTCAAGGTGAGGTTTTTGGTAATAATAAATCTGCAATAGTTTTAGCATTGTCATTAGATTTGGTAATATTCGCGATACTATTGATCCTTGGCATGAACGAAATCATGAGTTTAAGAATGTCCTTGGCATTTATTTTTATCTGGATTGGAATGAATTTTTGGGCTAAAATGTTGGCCATTAGTGTCAATAAACCTATAATGATCAAAAGGGCTGTCAAAATGGGTGTCATCTCAATCATTCCCTTAAACGCGACCTATGTCGCGGGATTTAGTCACTGGCAACTGGGAATTGTCGTTTTATTATTATTGCCTATTTCGATATTGGCTGCTCGTAAATTTGCTGTGACCTAAATAATCTGCCAACATGAAAATTACACAGAATTTCACTGTCAATTATCACTATGAAGTCCTCTTTACGAGGGGATTATTTGCGCCCGCAAATCCCTTACTGAGGGACTTACTCAGGAAAGAAACAAATAATAAATCAATTAAATTAGGTGTTGTCATAGATACTGGCCTGTTGGATTATCAACCAGACCTCATCGATAAAATAAAAAACTACATAGCAAATGCTCCTGAATTAACATTAGTGGAAACCCCACTCATTGTATTGGGCGGAGAACCCGTAAAAAATGAGACTAATGAATTAATAAAAACCCTCGAATTTATAAATAACGCCAAAATTGATCGCCATTCCTTTTTGATTGCAATAGGTGGTGGAGCCGTCTTGGACATGGTCGGGTTTGCCGCAGCCATTGGGCATCGTGGGATTCGACATATCAGAATACCAACCACAGTTCTTTCACAGAATGACTCCGGAGTCGGGGTGAAAAATAGTATTAATTTTTTTGATAAGAAAAATTTTTTAGGATCCTTCGCACCTCCTTATGCGGTTATAAACGATTTTGAGTTTCTAAATACCTTAACTGAGCGCGATTGGCGCTCTGGCATGTCAGAAGCCGTCAAAGTAGCCCTGATCAAAGATGCGCACTTCTTTAACTGGATTGAAACCAATGCCCTTGCGCTAAATCAAAGAGACATAGTTGCCATGGAAAAACTTATTTTCGACTGCGCTGCCTTGCACGTAGCTCATATTTCGACAAATGGAGACCCGTTTGAAATGGGCTCATCTAGACCCTTGGATTTTGGACACTGGGCAGCCCATAAATTGGAGCAATTAACTCAATTTGAAGTTAAACACGGAGAAGCTGTCGCTATTGGACTTGCCTTAGATTTGGCTTATGCCGTACAATCAAAATTTATTGATCTCGTTACTTTTGATAGAATTTATCAAGTACTAATAAATCTTGGCTTCGATTTATTTCATCCATTACTTTTGGATGCTGAAGGCACTTCCATTAATCCTGAATTGATCAAAGGTTTAGAAGAATTCAGAGAACATTTAGGTGGCGTCCTCACGATCACTATGATTGAGCAAATTGGCGCGAAATTTGATGTCCATTCCATCAATATTGAACAGTTAAATTTAGCTGCCATACAGTTATCTCAAAAAAAGAAGCTTCATGCGAATTGATCAACACCTAGGGCATCTTAGTTATTGCAGCAATATTCATCCTGGTGAATCATGGGCCGAATGTTTTCTTAACCTTCAGACCTATACGACAGAAGTCAAAAAAGGTTTGACCAATGAGAAATTTGGAATTGGATTGCGACTTTCCCATAATGCTTCCCTGGAGTTGCTTGAGCATAATAATTTATTGGAATTTAAACGTTGGCTTGAGGATGCCCAAATGTACGTCTTCACTATCAACGGTTTTCCGTATGGAGGTTTTCATGATCAAATCGTCAAAGATGCAGTACATGCCCCTGATTGGACTACAATCGAAAGACTCGAATACACCAAGCGATTATTTTATATCTTATCTGAATTGCTACCAGAAGGACTAGATGGTGGTGTTTCAACTTCTCCCATTTCATATCGCTATTGGCACAAGAATGACCAGGATCTCTCCAAAGTAAAAAAAACAGCCTGTCGATACTTCGGCGAACTTATCATTTATTTGAACGAGTTAAAGGATAAGACCGGTAAAAGTCTGCATTTGGACCTTGAACCCGAACCCGATGGGGTGATCGAAACGACCGCTGAGTTTATTGATTTTTTTAATAATCACTTATTGATTGAAAGTCAATCCTTAATTTGCGATCGTTTAAATATATCCAAAGCAACGGCCGATGCCATCATCCGTGAGCACTTTCAGATATGCTTTGATGTTTGTCATTTTGCCGTGGGTTTTGAGAAACCTGCTGTTGTTTTAAAGACCTTAAAGTCTGCTAATATCAAGGTGGGTCGAATTCAAATCAGCGCTGCCCTAAGCTCAGGTAGAATCAACCATGAAGATGTTGATTGGGTGAAAGAAGAATTTAAAGTATTTGATGAGCCAACTTATTTACATCAAGCAGTAGTTAAAGAGAAAAATGATAATCTACTGAGATACAGGGATCTCTCTTTTGCTTTAGAATCATTTGATAAGTTCGACTTTAACGAAATAAGGACCCACTATCATGTGCCCGTTTTTACGGAAAAATATGGTCGTTTGGTTTCCACTCAACAAGACATCATTGACACTCTGGCTGTTTGGAAGGAAACGAATTTCACCAACCACCTAGAGGTGGAAACTTATACATGGGGTGTGCTTCCTGAAAAAATGCAAATTGATATTGTAGGAAGTATCGTGAGAGAATTAGATTGGGTTAGGGATACCTTAAGTAAGTCACTAAGCAATGAATAAAATCGCCCTTATTAATGTAGTGGGCTTATCAAAAAGGCTCATTGGAAATGATACGCCCTTTCTTAAAAAATGGTCAGCATCTAAAAACATCTCTTCTATTGAACCTGTATTGCCTGCGGTCACCTGTAGCGTGCAGACCACTTATTTGACAGGTAAATGGCCAAATGAACATGGCATAGTCGCCAATGGTTGGTTTTTTAAAGAATTGCAAGAAATCAAGCTTTGGAAGCAATCCAATAAACTAGTGCAAAGTGAAAGTATTTGGGACTATGCAAAAAAAATGAATCCCGCATTTACCTGTGCTAATATGTTTTGGTGGTACAATATGTATTCTAGTGTGGACTATGCTGTCACGCCAAGACCCCAATACAGGGCAAATGGATTAAAAATACCTGACTGCTATTCAGCTCCAGCAAATCTGAGAGATCGACTTCAACAAGTATTAGGCACTTTTCCGCTATTTGATTTTTGGGGACCTAAAACTTCTATAAAATCCAGTAAATGGATTGCAGATGCGTCAAAATTGGTCTTTGACTGGCACCGTCCAGATCTCTTATTGGTTTATTTACCTCATTTAGATTACGTACTACAGAAATCCGGGCATGAGCAAACGCCTCTAAAAAAAGATTTACTTGAAATTGATAAGGTCTGTGAGCGTCTGATTCTATCCTTAGAGGCCCAAGGAGTTCAAGTCAATATCATCTCAGAATATGGTATTACCGATGTATCCACTCCTGTTCATATCAATCGGATCTTAAGAGAAATGGGTATGATCTCGGTTAGAAAAGAAAATGGCTTAGAGTTGTTGGATCCCGGTACTTCTAAAGCCTTTGCACTAGCGGATCATCAAGTTGCCCATATTTACATCAACGACGCCACTCAAAAAGCGTTTATTAAAGAAGAATTATCCAATCATCCCGGCATAGAATGGGTATTAGATGAAACTGGTCAAAAAGAACATCACTTAGATCATGAGAGATCAGGAGATCTTGTCATCGTTGCCAAAAAAGATCATTGGTTTACGTATTATTATTGGTTAGATGATACCAAAGCGCCTGACTATGCACGAACCGTGGCCATTCATGATAAACCAGGTTATGATCCTGTTGAAATGTTTTTGGACCCCAATAAAAAACTAATAATTCCAAGGATCGCTCTTAAACTAATCGCCAAAAAAATAGGATTTAGAACGCTTATGGATATCATACCTCTAGACGCCAGTTTAGTGAAAGGATCCCATGGCCGTATTCAATTAGAAGATAAAGACAAGGCCATTTTTATTGGCCATCAAGTCAATAGCAATGCGCTGTCACCTACAGAAATAAAGAACACGCTGTTAACGCAAATCTTTGGTACACCTAAATAGCTCAAGTCTATTTAATTGATCACAAACAAGCATCATCTGAACAGGTAACTATCCATTTTGGCAAATAACATTAAATATGGCTTGGTTGTTACTTCCAGTTGATGACCGTTTCTCCTTGAGCTACTATCAATTCATTAAGTCGAGCGCCTTCATTAGTGATAACTGCGTCAAATTTTTTGAGCTGCGTAGTCAATTCTAAACTAAGTTCGTCAAACACATTATACGCTGCATCAGTTGGTTTGGCTTGACCTGTTTCAACACTTCTTCTTAAAGAAGCCAATCTATTATTCAACTTAATAGGGAAGTTGAGAGGGTCCTGGTTACTCTGATTCTTCACTTGATATAAATCCTCTTCTATGATAGTTATTTTTCTAACTATATCAGTGGCCAGTTCTTTTACATTATTATTGTTATTGACATTGGTAACCTCTTCTAGTTGAGTTCTGATGCTTCTTATGGCTATTACCGTCTCATTGGCAATACTTGTATTATTCTTTATTTTCATGGCAAGATCGAACTGAGCTTGCACGTCAGAAGCCGTGATTCTAGTTAAATTGGGATCCATCACTACTTTAAAGTTCACTGTATGAGAATTCTCCCCTACGGTGATTTTGGCTTGATAATCTCCCGTCGGTGCCAATGGACCAACTTGAGGTCGACCGCTCCAAATAATCATACCGTCAAAAGAGGTAGCCCCTGGATAACGTAAATCCCAATTAAAAGAATTTAAGCCTTTCGCTGTAGTTGGAACAGAACTTCCTCCACGCATCCATCTAGGTTGGTCATTATCCGACTTAGGTTGCTTTTTAACACCTTTAAAAGTATTGATCAAATCTCCTTTTTCATCTAAGATCTCAAAGGTGATACTGTCCACTTCCTCGGCCAAATAATATTGAATTTGTGCTGTATAAATTCCACGAATGGCATTGGCTGGCTGGAATAGTTTTACTTTCTCGGAGGGCTTAATATCTAAGGCTTTTCGTAAAGGAGCTATATCATCTAAAATCCAAAAGCCGCGCCCATGAGAACCTAGTACAATATCATTGTCTCTAAGTACTAAATCTCTTATTGGTGTATCTGGTAGGTTGAGTTGTAACGATTGCCAATTAGCACCATCATTAAAAGAAACATAGACACCATGTTCTGTCGCCAAATAGAGCAACCCTTCCTTTTGTAAATCCTCCCGTATTGCCCTGGCAAAATGACCCGATTTAATTCCTGAAATAATCTTAACCCATGTTTTTCCAAAATCATTTGTTTTAAAAACGTAAGGTTCTCGATCATCAACTTGATACCTATTGGCCGTTAAGTACAAAGTTCCAGGATGAAACTTACTTTCCTCTATGATACTGACGCGTGAAAATTTAGGTAATTCTTTCGGGGTGATGTCTTGCCATTTTTTTCCACCATCTCTAGTTATATGTACCATGCCATCATCAGAACCCGCCCATATAGTATTCACATCATGATTAGACGGAGCTAACGCAAATACAGTCGCATAGATTTCAGGGCCATTCATGTCTTTAGTAATTATACCTCCTGTGGGGCCTAATGTTTGCGGATCTGCATAAGTCAAATCTGGACTGATTTTCTCCCATGTCTGCCCATCATTAGTTGTTTTCCAAACATGTTGAGAACAGGTGTACATGGTATTGGGATCTTTAGGGGAAAACATGATGGGGAATGTCCATTGCCATCTTTCCGGCAAGGCGCTAGAAGGTTCTCCTGAGAAAAATCTAGGATATACTTGAATATCACGGATTTGGCCTGATTTTCGATTATACCTGGTCAAAAGGGCTCCCTGACTTCCTGAATAAAAAACATCTGGATCCGTGGGGCTTTGTGTAATCCAACCACTTTCTCCACCCCCGACCGCATAATACCAACCATGATTAGGCCCTCTCGCTTGCATTTGTTCCCAACCTTCTGATGCCATTGCCAAAGTACTATTGTCTTGCTGAGCACCTGCCACATGATATGGCACATCGCTGGTGGTCATCACATGATAAAACTGTGTAGTTGTATAATCTTCTTCTGTCCAAGTTTGACCTCCATTGATAGAGACGATTGCTCCACCGTCATTGGAACTAATCATTCTTTTGGGATCGTTTGGGTCAATCCATAGATCGTGATTATCTCCATGTGGGACTTTAATCTCTTCATCAAAGGTTACTCCACCGTCTGTAGACTTCCAAAACTGAACATTTAAACCATAGACTATCTCTCGATCAAATGGATCCGCAACAAGTCTTGAGTAATAGAAGGCTCTTTGTCTCAAATTCCTACTGCTATTAGTTCTTGTCCAAGTCCAACCGGCATCATCTGATCTAAAGACACCTCCTTCAGTGGCTTCAACCACCGCCCAAACCCTATTAGGATCAGCAGGAGAAACGGTAATCCCTATTTTTCCAATCGGCCCCTCAGGCATTCCTGGATTATGCGTGAGTTCAATCCAAGTATCTCCGCCATCCAAGGATTTAAAAAGTTTACTATCAGGGCCGCCGCCCCACATTTTCCACGCCTTTCGGTAAACCTGCCAAGTCGATGCGTACAAAACTTTCGGATTTGATCGGTCTATAACCAAGTCTACGGCACCGGCGGAATCACTTACAAAAAGTACTTTTTTCCAATTATTCCCTCCATCTATAGACCGGAAAACACCCCTCTCTTCATTGGGCCCATAAGGGTGTCCAAGCGCTGCCACATATACAATATTGGGATTAGTTGGATGTACACGGATTCTAGAGATGGCCTGCGTTTCTTTGAGACCAAGGTCACGCCAAGTTTTACCACCGTCGACAGATTTATAAACGCCATCTCCTTGTGTAATGCTACCACGAAGCTGCGTTTCGCCTCCACCAATATAAACAATATCTGGATTGGTTTCGGCCACCGCCACTGCCCCAATACTTGAAGAACTAATTTGTCCATCCGTCACAGGAAACCACTCATTTCCACCATCAATAGTTTTCCATAAACCTCCTCCTGTCGCTCCAAAATAATATTCATTTGGTCTTCCCGGACTGCCCATTGAGCTTAACGATCTTCCTCCACGATCAGGTCCAATATTGCGCCATTGAAAACTTTTATAAAAATCCGGATTAACAGGAATTTGACTACTTTGAGCATTCAAATTTTCCTGACTAAAAAAACAAACAAATACACCAATTAAAGCAAAGATTTTAGGCGAGACTTTCATTTTCAATAAGGTTTAAATTATGACAGAATTCAAAATTTAATTTAATCAATTTGAATTTAATCTTAAAGACTATTTTATGCTAACGGTATAATATCCATACATTATTTTGTCAATTATAACATTTTATACCGCTCAGATTCAATAAAAAATAGTTACCAAGCTGCGACTATTGAGGATCGTAAAACCTAACTGAACCATACATAACGTTTCAAAAGTGGTTTAAACTTCTCAGTTTTTGAGACCCTGATAAAATAACTACTTCAGACCTAAGCCTGATAAATTATTCTAACCATTAGCCATAATTGAAAACAGTAAGTAGCAAACGGCCTAATTTAACGACTTGTAAATGGGTTACGTCACATCTGACCTATCCTGAAGATTTTCAGTACAATAAGTCGATCTCCTTATTCAAGTGGAGGAAACGAATCCCCATCCCTTAAATGTCTAAAAAAAAACTTTTTATCAATTTTTATCGCTTAGCGCCCCTACTAAGGTAGCATGCCGCGTATTTTATGCCCTTCTAACTTCAATCGTTTACCCTACAACTATAAAAATTACTTTTTTAATATTTTGGCCTTGACTTTGCGTCCCGATTTGTCTGAAGCTTCTAGAAGATAAGTCCCCACTTTTAATTGATTGATATTTAAACTAGGCATATAGGATTGCATTATTTTTTTACCTGATAAATCATAGATAGTCAATTCATAAAAGTCGATCATTTCTAAACTGATCATTCCTGTGGTTGGATTGGGGTAAATGGCTATTTCAACTATCTCCCCGATTCCTAACAAGTCCTCACTGATCAATGTAATGGTAACATCACCATCATTGTAAGTCACATTTTCTGTTTCAAAAATTATATTTAACGATTCATCTATTTCATAATCATCATCATCTACAGAAAAAATGGTCAATGTATTAAGGATACTACCTGCTGGAATATTGACAGTCGTACCTAATGATGAATAATCAGCAATTGATTCTGCCGTTCCGGATAACCCAAGGTTAATTCCAGCAGTAGCACCACTCGTGGTAGATAAACTAAAGGTCAGCGTGACACTGTCACCTTCATTTATCGATAATTTATCCGCTGTAATAGTCAATATAGGTGCCTCATCAATGTTTATAATAGTTAATTCAAGACCTGATTGAAACTCCGAAGTGGCATTGGTTAAATCAGCAATACTTACTGACACATTCTTATCCAATTCATATAGATTATTTTGATTGACACGAATCATCATTGACGAGATCGTATCACCAGCCGGAATGGTCATGACATCCAGAACGTCATAGTCAATTCCTTTTTGAGCAGTTCCAGTATAAGTTAATCCTATCTCGGTTACTTCATCACTTAAGCGCGAAATTTTGGCATTAAATTGAATTGAATCACCCTCATTTACCGATGTATTTTCCGCATGTAAGCTCAGTATTGGAAGCGGATCATTATTGACAATCAGCAACGATATTATATTTTTCGCTGATGCAGTAGCGTAGATAATACTCGACATGGTTACAGAAAGATTTTTATCTATCAAACTGTAAATCTCGTTATCCAAAGCACTAACCCAGGCAAATCCTACAGTATCCCCAGGTATAATAATCACTTGGGATTCTAAGCTATAATCCGTATCCAAAACAGCAGATCCAGAACCGGACAAACCAACTATGACGGTGTCTGCGCTAAGTTGAGACAATAAGACATGTACTTTAATTGAGTCCCCCTCTAATAACTTTGTGGTGTCGGTAGTTAATGAAATGGCAGGAAGCTCCGATGGACATGTATCCCATTCAACCGTACGACCTCCATAGAGCTGATTCTCCAACAATCCAGTAACCTCCAAAGTCCTGAAATACCAATCAACTGTAAAAACGCCTGTGGTGGGGACGTTACAAGAAGCTGCTTCCCCATTAAAATCTTCATACTCAGTGCCACTAACAAACGGGATGCCTCTGATGAAAATAAACTTGTAATCCCCCCTTGCCATGCTAATGGTTGATGTCCAAATGGCATCCCCATCAGTATCTGTCATTGAATTACAATTAGCACAATAGTTATCCCATCCACCATAGATGTAAGGTGTTTGTGTGCCTGGATAATTGGTGAGATCTAGAGAAAAACTTACATTGACCAGGTCAAATCGCTCGTCTCCGCCACTCACATTAAAACTGACCAGACCATTCGACTCAGTAATTCCTGTAATTTCAATTCCAGATGCAGCCAGATCATATGTGTTTGAATTAGGAAAAGAACTACCAGTAAACGAATCATTAACAGAGCTTCCTGGATAAAGATCCCCAGCATCTGCTCCAGCATCCTTCGTATTTAAATGACCCAATCCATCCGCTTGTTCTAAATCCACCCATCTATGATTTTCATCGCTATTAGTCGATAGATTGTCATCTATATGCCAGATAGCTAAACCAGATCCAGCTAAATAAGCATCTTGATCTGTTTTTTGTCTGTTCTCTAATAAAAAGTATTCTTTAGATATAGACGTATTAATCTTATAGACCATTGTGGTAGCCGTTGATGAAGTTAATGAATAAGTTCCACTAGAAACTTTCAGCGGGGTGGCCCATTCTAAGGAAACCCTGCTCCAAGCCGACATAAAACCAGGGATTTTCTCACCACCTAGCCAGCCACCACCACCCATCAAACCCCAGCTCCCAATGCCTGCTGAAGTATAATCGGTGTCATATAAATCAGGCAAACCCAGTCCATGACCAAATTCATGACAAAAAACGCCAATGCCTACAATGTCTCCTGCGCCATTATTTGCCCAACCACGTCTTTCAGGATTAATCATATAATCACTAATGTACACGTCGTCATAAAACCTGTAATAACTAGAGCCTAATCCAGCGCGATGGCTCCAAACATATTCATTTTGACTTCCTTCCTCCGCACCATTTCCTGCATGAACGACAATTACGCCATCCACATAACCATCTGCATCGTTATCATAATTTGCGAAATCAATCCCTGCATTTTCTGCGGCATCCACAGCCTCTCTAACCAACCCACGAGATCTGTCATATCCATTTTGATTTCCATAGTACGCATAAGCACTATCAGCCCTATACCAGCCAACTACATCTGCATTAACATCTAATTTGTTATCCGAAACTTTCAAAAAATAGTCCCTGAAACTACCCGTACCATTGTAGTTTTCTTGATTCATAAAGCTTTCAAAGTCAGCAACAGTATGTGTTGCTGGCAAATCGGGATAATCAATTAATAAGACCAATACTTTATGAGTTCCTAGTTTGGGAAATGCCAGATCAATAGTTGTCTCATCCGATTCTAACGCATCTTGATTTCTAGTATTAGAAAATGATTCCCTATTAGCAGTAGCCTGTAAGTGCTTAGTTTGCGTACTGAGAAAAGTTTCAACGTCAGGCGTTTTATGATGCTCCCCCGCCAAAAACCCTGAGGGAACCAACCGACCCTGAATGAGACGCGCATATTCATAAAAATTATAATTGTTTTTTACTATGCTGTAACCGTCCTGCGTTTCGACATGATTATTTAGCATAGTCCCTTTGGCTATCACTCGAATTTTAGTATTGTCGGGCTGAGTGATCTCAATAGGGTAAGGTGATGCGGGACAATCTGAAGACAGCAATTGTGACTCTGCTTTATAGAAAAATAACAGGAACATTAGTAGCAAAAATGATAATGTTAGTTTCATCAAGTAATTGAGTAGGTTTAAGCAAATATAATGAATTACACCTTATGTTTAATAATGGCGT
>TARA_B110000503_G_scaffold114823_1_pt1 | contig 16068 bp, 21 predicted proteins | sample TARA_B110000503 | Tara Oceans TARA_B110000503 (sample SAMEA4397472) | marine metagenome | biome: Polar Biome; feature: [SRF] surface water layer (ENVO:00010504); material: water (ENVO:00002006), including particulate matter (ENVO:01000060) such as... | depth 5 m | reverse complement strand
CCAATCCTCGATAAGATTAATTATTAAAACCTTGTAAGTTTTAATTTAAAATATTTTAAATTAAAACTTACAAGCTACCCTACTAAACTACAAGGCGTTTGTATAAATACGTAGTTAAGTGTAGCTTTAAAAAAATTAGAGGATTTCCCACTTAAGCTGCTATAACTTTTAATGCTTGTATAAATTATATATATAAATATATAAATAGAAGTGTAAACATCAATATTGCTACTATATTAACACTAGAGTATGCTTGTTATGCCTAGCTAGGGCAAAAAATACTAGCTTTTAGCTAGTAAAAATTTTTATAAATAAAATTTATTAATAAACTTACTTGAGATTTCATATATAGAGAAAAAACTATTAAAGAAAGTACAGTAAATATTGCTATTGTAGTATTATCTGCTGTGTGGCAGTCGCGCACTAGTAGGCTATGCTCTAAATAGTTATAGCTATTATCAGGATCATACTGTAAATTAGTAAAATCTCGATATAGCGCTCTTACAGTTTTTAAAGCTCTACCTATATACAAAATTGCCACAGGCCCAGTAAATATATAAATATAATAATACTAAAATTAAAGCTTTTAAAATAAGTAACACTTTATCCAACTAGATTTACACTAGGGGGTACAGGTAATTATTTTAATTTAAAGCTTAGAAACTTGTATAGTAGACAAATGTACTTAAAAAAAATACAGTCTACTATAACTAGAGTAGATATAACCCCAAAGAGTCCTTGTGTGGTATTGTAACATTACGTAGCATAAATAAATTTTTTAAGATACAAATCGTAAACTTATTACATAGCTTAAAATACTATTTTAATAATTAAAGATAAAATTACAATAGCTACCTTAATAAGTATAATTAAATAAAAATGCTTTAAACCTTTTAAAAATAAATAAATTCTATAGATTTTAGTATTTATAAAGGGCTTAAAAAATAAGAAATTGAAAACAATAACTTATATGTATAATAACAAGCTTTCTAAGGTTAGAGCAGGCTGTCAACAACTCCTAAATTAAAAATAGTAAACTTTTTTAATAGTTACCCCTGCTAAATAAAATAACCATTAAAGGCCCATAAAATCTTCTAACAAACTTAGCTGGTCACGTATATAAAATAAAAGGACAGCTACACATATACCAAGAGCAAGCAAGTTAACATGTGTAGCCTGCTCACAAAATATATCACGAAACTGGTTAGTTTGGTAGTCAATTGCGGCTGTATACTCTCTTTTATAGTACTCCCTATACAAAAATACTAACATTCTGGCGGTCTTATTGATAATTAAAAAAGGCAAACTAGTAACTATTGTTATAATAAATATTAAAAAAAAATACATGGTTTAAAAGAATACAGGGTAAGATTATAAAGTTCTATAAAATATTTAAAAAAAAACGAAAGGTGTAAGTATGAACAGCACCCTTATAACGGTAAAACCTTTTAAAACCTAGAGTGGGTTCCCGGTAAACTCTCAAATTAAGTAATAAATTTTTTTACAACTGGACACTATTAGATAAAATAACCACTAAAAGCTCATAAGGTTACCTAACAGGTTTACTTAGTAAAATATATAAAATAAAAATACACTACATAAAGTTTAAAAACAAGTATGACTGCGCACGCATAAAAGTATATTACTTTCGTAGTGAAATTTTTATAAAACTTATTAGTCTAATAGTATCCATTGTAGCTGTATAATCTTTTTTATATACTCCCTTATAAGAAAATACTAGCAAGGTGTATAGCCCTCTAATACTTAAAAATAGAATCTAGTAATTATAAAAAAAAAAGTAATCATATAAAAAAACTAAAAGCTAAAATAGAATAATACAAATATATATAAGTAGTACAGTTTTTAGCACCTAAAATAGTATTTAATTAACCACCCTAGTATAACTGATACCTACACACATACTGTACTGCTAATATTTAATTTAATATAGTTTATTTTAAAAATAAAATTAACCATATCAAATTAATAAAATAATTTAATAAATTTACCTACAACACTATATAAAAATAATTGCAGTAAGTAATATATGAGTCGTAAAGTGAATAAATGTACGTACCCAAAGCTAATAAAAGTAGATTGTTTCACTAAACTAAAATAAATACCGTAGTTACCTATAACCTCACCAGCCCCCACAATAACTCTTACATAAAAATTAAATGAAATACAATTTAAGCTCATAAAGTTATAAAGCTTTACACTTTAAAAAACACATAATACAATATAAATTATGCGTATAACTACTAAATTAATTTTATTTAAAGACTTATAAAGTCTAGATAAGGTATAAGTAAACAGAGTGTAAGTAGTATATACTGTTGTAGTAGTAAAGGTTATGGTGTAACTTGAGAGATGAGAGATGAGAGAGAGGGAGGGGGGGGTACCTCTCCATTTACCGTATCAAAAAAAAATAAAATCTTTTAATAAAAATATATAATAAAATACTAAGAATTATACAGCTTAACTAAAGTAAATATCGTCATAAATAATTATAATATATATAAAAGTAGAATTAACTATTAAGTTCTATACCAATACTACTATATTATAATATACTACTATATAATAAAATTATAATATGCTTACTACTACTTTAAAAAATTTACATAAATATAATGAATAGTAAAAAGCTGAATCCTAACTAAACTAAAAGGTATAATATTAAATTATATACAACTAATTATATGTATATAAATTAAGAAAGCTCGCTAATTAAGTGATTTAACAAAGTTAGATATAGTTGATTATTAAACACCTAGCTACATAAATAAAAAATAGAATTTAAAAATATAAATAATAAACTAAATTTTCCTGCTAAAGAAGAGAGTATACTACAGTAATGCAAATAATAAGTAAAAACTACCTGAATGCTACATAAAAATAAAAACCCTTACACCCCCCGCACGTATAGAATCTTTTAAAACTATTATAGTACCCTAATAAACTTAGAAATAGCTATAAAAAAAGGCAGATAGTAGCACTAAAAGAGACAAACATAATAATATAATTACTAGCTCCTTGTGGGAGAGGTCATTATTAGTTAATGACTTTTTATTAGGAGCTCCAAAAACACAACTATATCAAATTTTAGCAAACGCGATAGGTGCAACTGTACTTGCAGCTAATAAAATAGAAAAAAATAATAAAAAAGATATATCAGCTATAAAACCAAACAACATAAACTCACAGCTAAATTTTAAGGTACCAGGTATAGCTAAATACATAAGAACCATAAAAATTATTGATATACCTAAATTAGGAGAAGTATGTATTATACCAACTACCTCCGCTGTTTGCCGTGACTGGAAGCGTCTTTGTATACAGTCTACTAAAAAAAACATAAGGGAAGATAATAGGGCATGCATAAAGCAAAAAATTACACCAACACTAACAATTGGTGAATAACCAAATAAGAAACAAATAACTATCAAATTCATCTCTTGAATTGTACAAAATGCAACTAACTTCTTTAAATCAACTTGAGTTCACATCTTTAATGAGGCGTCAATAACACCTACCGAAGCGATTATTATTGGAAATATGTTATTAGAAGGGAAATTTAAAGCTAAATAAAATTTATAAAGACCGAAAAGTGCAGTTTTAACTAGGAAACCACTTAAGTACATACTAAAGCTACCAGGTGCCTCAACGTGAGTTTTTGTAAGCCAGTAATGAAACGGTCAAATAGGTATTTTAAACCCAAAACCTAAAAACAAAAGAAGTTTCATATAGAATACTTCATCAGGAGCAAAATCATAGCACCTTAGTTGAGCAATAGTAGTGAGCCCTGAAACATTAACCATATACATAATAACTAAAAAAACTAGTAAAGATCCCAACTGTGTTCAAATTAAAAAGTATAGGGAGGCACCTACACCTTTTTTATTAGGACTATTGTAATAAACTAAAATGAATGAAGGAAGTAGAAGAAGTTCATATAAAACAAAAAAAAGATAAACATCATCAGCGCATGCAAACATAATAACTATAATTATAAAGTAATTAAATAGTAAAGCTTGCTTTGTATTATATCAAAAAATTTTGTCATTAAAATTAAACAAAGATAAAAATCCTACAATATAAGCTAACATTATTAAAGCTATTCCAAATAGGTCTAATGATAGAGTACCTGATTTTATATTCAAATAAGAAATTTCATAAGGAATAGACATATACTCTAAACTTAACGAATCCCAAGCTAATGTCGCAAGAAAAAAATATAAATTAGTTATTTGTAAGAATAATCCTAGAAAAAAACTTATAGGTAATCAAAATTTCGCAAACATAGGTAAGGAATTAGATTGCCGTATGCTAGAAGACAGTAAAAGTAATAAATTTAAAGTGAACGCTACTGCTGCTATAAACAAGTTTAATTGCATAGTTAACTCCACCACACTAACAATATTAAAATACTTAAAGTTCATTAGGTTAGATATTTAGGCTAACACATAAGTCATAAGGTTCAAGTAATAACATGGATTTTTATTTTATGCTTAGTTCCAATTTTTATTTATAAGCTTAATATAACTAAAAAAGCAGCTGCTACAAAAAGTAATAAAAATAAAAATTTATACACTACTAAAAAGTCATAGTACGTTTTTGTTGTTTTTAGGTTTAGAAGTTTTAAACTATCTAGTGAAGATACAAAATATGAAATTTGAGAGGCACTTAATACTAGGTACTGCCTTATAGAATTTAAAAATCATAAATTTATATTAATATCATAAGAGGCGCGTGACTTATTATTTAATCAAAAAGTGTACATAGTTTTAAACAAAAATAAGAAATAAGGGGGCTGCTTTAAAGTGCACCCTCTACATACGACCTGGAAAGGAGTTAAGAAACTTTCGCCTACGTATAGTAGAAGGTACAGGACCTAAAAGTCTACTACCGTAGGAGTTCATTCTCTTTTTTAATAAAATAACTGAATTCGTTTTAAATTTTATTGTAGTACCATCGAGCTTACTAAGCTCTTTTTTTGTTCGTACAACGATACCCTTAACTTTAGATTTTTTAGCTAATCAGTTATCTGGCTTAGTCTCCTTAATACTAACTTTAACAAAGTTACCGGTTTTAGCAACTCTTCTATCAAAACCATAATATAAATGAAAAACTTTTGCCCAAGTTACACCGCAGCTGTCAGCAGGGGACACATATGTACCTTTCTGTACCATTAATAGAATATACACCTATACTTTATTATTTATTCTTAATAATACGAACACCTGGCTGAGCGTTACTTTGATTTACTAAATTCTGTTTACGTAAAAAATAAAAGTCTAAAGAGCTAAAAAAAAAAGACATAAATTTCTTTAAAAGATTATGATTAGTAGATTTAGCTAGACCTACCAGGTTAAATACAGTAATACATAGTATACTACCTATAAATAGCATCCAACCAATAAGCATAAATTCATAAGAATTTATAAAATAATAGCTTAAATATAAACCAATAAAATCATTCATAGCTAAGTTATATAACGAATCGTAATAATTATCTCATAAATCGATTGGATTAAAAATTTGACAAAGATAAGACTCTTTTTCTGAGTAAACCATAGGGGTGATAAATATAATAACAATAAATATAAAGTATAAATAACGATGAGAAGACTTAGTGGTTGGTGTAGAGCCTTTAAAGTTTAAATAAAACAATACTAGTAATAGCATAAATATAACAGTAATCTCTATAACATATAAGAACCCTGTAAAAAGCTCCATTTGATAAAAACCTATAAATAGACCAACTAAAAATAAAAATATAAAAAAATAAAGTAGAAGGTAAAATGAGTTATTTAAAAAAAAAAATAAAACTACAACTAATAGCATTGCTAATTGTAATAGTATAATTTCTGAAAATCCTGGGGCTAAATCCAATCAAGTAGACAGAAAAATGAATAAATCTCTTATTATACAATAGAAGCAAACCTAGAAATATATAAATAATACTAGATACGGTAAAGCAACTTACACTAACATTAAAGTTGGGTAACTTTTTTAAAGAAGGAAGGTATTTGAGATAGGCAAGCGGAGTCTGCTAAAGACTGGTGTTGCTTAAGTATAGCAGTATTAGGATAAGGTGATGTTGAAATTAAGCTTAGAATAATAGAAATAACTAAAAAAGCAATAGGATGTTTAAACTTTGATGTATTATATTTTAATTGTAACACAGCAGAACCCCCATAACAAGTTTCTAGTACTGACTTATGTTTTATTAAGATATTTACTTTATAATTAGATAGACTATATAGATTCATGCAAGTATAAATAAGGGTATGTAGTAATAAGCTAATTATAAATATAACTTATAGGAAGGGTATAATATTACTTTATAGCTTGGGTACTCTCACCCACCAAAAAATAATATACTAATTACTGACGAAAAAAAAAACAAGTGAAAATACTCCCCTAAGTAGTACAATGCAAAATAAAAACCACCAATCTCAACACTGTAACCCGCAACAAGCTCAGACTCTGCTTCAGCAAGGTCAAAAGGAGCTCTATTAGCTTCTAATAAAAATGTAATTATTACTAAACCAAGTATACCTATAAATGTAAAACAATTTCAGGTTATTTCTTGGTATATAACAAAGGTAGAAAAACAAAAGGAACCACTTATAATAACAAGTGTTAACATCATTAAGCCTAAAAAAATTTCTAAGTTAATAGTTAAAACAGCACATCTTATAGATGCCATAATAGCGTATTTATTTTTACTAAAGTAACCTATCATTATTATACAAAAACTAAACATCATAGATAGTAAGGTTGCATAAACTAAATTATACTCTATCTCAAAAATAGAAAGGCTAGGGCCTCACATAGTGTTACCCCAAAAAGAATAACAAACTGTACACGTTAAAGATATAATCAATATAAATCAAAACAAACTTACACCGTCAGGTATTAGTGTTCCTTTAGTTAGTAATTTTAGAGCATCGGCAATATACTGAAGCCTGCCCCTATAACCAACAAAATTTGGACCTACACGCCTCTGAACAATACTTAACAACTTACGCTCCACTAAAGTTAAAGCAGCAATAGTAAGCGTCGATGCTAACATAAGTAGTATATGGTATATAAGCCCAATAATAAATAAAAATAACAATGTGCTGAAAAAAACTAAGTCCAATTAATTATATAATATATACTTACTTAAACTCCGATTCCCCAAAATAAGAAATCATTAAATCTCTATGAGATGGTTTTAAAAAAACTTTATTTTGTTTTTTAGTAGCTCTATGGTGCCTTACCTTGAAAAGGTAATAAGATACACGTTTATAAAATCTAGGTACACCATAGTTATAGAATACTGGTACCTTACGCTCAACAAACGAATCTATAATAGTAATAAAAAAGAAAGCAACACCTACCATAGTAATTAAGTGTCCTACAGTTGCCATACTATGCCATCCTGCAAATACTGATGGATAATCATGCAACCTTCGTGGTAATCCAGAAATTCCTAATCAAAACATAGGTAGGAATGTTAACCACTGTCCTCCAAAATAGTATACTAAGTGCAAATAAGCGAAATGTCTAGAATACTTTACACCAAACCAAGATGTGAAGTAATGATACACACCTACAAAACAACCCATAATAGTAGCTCCTGAAAGCATTAAATGGAAGTGTGCAATAACATAAAAAGTATCATGCATAGAAATATTTAGACCAACATGAGATAACCACATACCCGTAAACCCTCCTGTAATAAATACAATAATGTAACAAATAGAAAAAGCTACAGGTACGTCCAACTTTAAAGCTCCATTAAGCAATGTTAATGTTCAATTAACAAGTTTAATAGTAGCAGGTAATGATATCATAATTGTAATAGTACTATAAAGGGATCTACTCCTATGATCTAAACCAACAAGATACATATGATGCCCTCACACAGCAAATCCCATATAAGCCATAATATAAATAGCCCAAATTAAGTGCTGCTTAGATGCGATTCTCCTTAAATTACGACTAGGTAATACCATATTAACAAAACCAAAAGTAGGTATAATTAATATATACACCTCAGGATGCCCAAAGAATCAAAATAAATGTTGAAATAGTATAGTATCTCCACCATAAACAAATTCAAAAAAAGTTGTTTGCCAATGTCTATCCATAAGAAGCATAAACATGGATGCACCAAGAACAGGGGTAACAACAGCTAACATTCGCATAGTTAATAATAAACTAATAGTAACAAAAGGTAACAACGCTCTTCTATTCCTAAAACCAGGCATAGCTAAAGTACGTTTAGTAATTAAAAGGTTTGTAAAAGAGATGGTAGTACTAATACCAGCAAAGATGACTGAAGTTATTAAGATATCCTGGCTTCCGTAATTAGTGTACTTAGGGTTAGAGGAGAATGGGGTAATAAAAGCTCATCCTGCTGTTGTAAGGGTTCTATCAGAACATTTTGTAAAATAAACTTTTTTACGCTTAGCTTTTAAATTTTTTAAGGCACCGTAAATAAAAGATTCAGATAAGTTAATAACCTCTCCTAGATTAAGAAGTCTAAGGGGTGTAAACAAAAAATTACTGTAAGCGCTATACCTATAATCCTTATCTAAAGGTTTTCGGTTTCTCCAAGAAACTGTAAGGTCATCTTGTGTAAATTTAGTAAAAGTTGTACTACTTAGAGCATCTACGTTTAAACTACCAAATTTATGATTTTGATTGGTTCGGCTAGTAGCCTTATCTAGTAACGGTAAATAAAAAGAAGGCTTATCGTAGTATTTTCAAAATTGAGGCCTTAAAAACGCTATCTTAGCAACTAAAATATAACCACAAGGTTGTATCCAAAAACCAATACTATTTAGTCTTGGGAATGCGACATCTTTAGAACCAACATGGTAGGGAATTAAAAAATTTGCAAAAGCACCAAATAAAATAGGAACTACTACAAAAAAAACCATAATAAGACCATGCGCAGTAATAACTTGAAGGTAGCGTAAAGAGTCACCTTTAAAAAAAAGACTTCCGGGTACCGCTAACTCAAGTCTAATAAATGTAGCTAACCCTGCTCCTGACAATCCTGTAAACATACTAAAATATAAATAATTTATTGCTATTTGTTTATGATTAATAGTATAAATATACCTTTTTAAGAAAACTTTTCTATTATTATTTGCAAAATTTAAAATTGCTAATAATTTTTTAAAAAATTTTTGAAGACTAAGCTTTAGCTCGTTAATATTAGAAAAAAATTTAATATTACTAATTAAAAAACGACTAATTATAGTAAGAGGTAAATATATATATTTTATTCGCACTAGTAACTATTATTTTAATTTTTTTTTAAAAAAAAGACATTATAAAGATAGCTAAGTTTATATGAAATATTTTGAAAATTTAGAAATTGGCGATTATAAGCGCCCAGCCTATAATATTCAAAAATTTGATGTAAATATAAAAATTTATAGGTAACTCAATTGTTCATTACGGGTACATTAAGATCAAATAGATTTAAATTAGACAAACCTATAGTTAGTAATTTAGTAGATTGGATATAGCTTAAAAATTTTCTTGATTTAGGTATAGATAAAAAAAATATAGAGTAGGCTTTAAATCTATTAAGAATTTTTTTTAATTTTTTTTTACGCGTTTTTACGCGTTTTTTAGTCATAATATAGAGTAATTTTATAAATATAATAGGATAATAATTATCAAATATAGAGTAAGTCAGTAAATTTGTAATATTAATAAAACTTTTTTTCATAGAAAAAAATATTATTTTTTTTTTTAAAAAACCTAAATCATAAAATAAGTAAAAAATTCTTGTAATACTATTAGAGTAGCTTTTAAAAAAAAAAGAATTATACAGAGGGTTATAAGAAAATATAGGAGATTTACAAGTGACGCTACTTACATAAGTAGGGAGGTAAAACAATTTAAGAACATTTTTTTGTGTACAAGTTTTCATTAGTTTTTTAGGATCAGAATGTAATCGCTTAAAATGGTTAAATGTGTGTGTATAAATTTTAGAAAAAATATATAACAAACTAAAATCATAAGTAACTGACAGCTTAACACCTCTTGATAAAGAGTATATAATAGACTGGGGTTTATTGATTAGCAAAGGTAAACATTAACTAGTATATAATATAAGCAAAAACAAGGTACTACAACTACCGAGGGGGGTGGGAATCGAACCCACAAATACAATTTTGAAGACTGACGTTTTACCTTTAAACTACCCCCCCCTGCTATGGGTATTATAGAATTATCCTAAATTAAATTATAATAAGATAGGTAGTAAGGGTAACGGGTAACTAGTTTTTAGGTTTTCTAAATCACCAGATAAAACTATTAAAGATTTTAAAGGGGATTTCTTTTGTGACAGTTTTTCAATTTTAACACTTAAGGAGTTAAAGTAGTATTTTTTAGATCTTTTTTTTTTAGGAACTGCCACTTTAAAAAAATAAATTAATTAGTAATTCTTCAGTTATACAATCTAAAGTTATATATATTTATATAACGCCAAAGAACAGAATCATACTCTGCAATCATTTTAGGTAAGTAAACAATAACACTGGTTAACGACATGAAGTCAACCTCTAAAAAATTAGGTATTAAAGTTTTATAATATACTGTTCTTAAAATTCATTTAGGCCAAAGCTTACTTCTCCTCCTAAAGAGGTTAAACTTACCCTTATTTTTAAATCAAAGTTTAGATTTTAGCTTAATAACATCTTTTTTATTCTTAGCAGAGTGAGTTTTTTTATATAAATAATAATTATTATTTATAGTTAATTGTACACGATCTCCTAAATTTAAAGCCCTGTAGGGATTAAGTACAGGTTTACTATTAACAAAAACCATACCCCTACGGACCCATTTAAATGCATCTTTTATAGATGTAGTAAACCTAGATCGTAAAACGATATTAAATAAGCTAAGCTCAAGACTATTAATACGATTAAAAAAAGTAGTATGCGTAGATGCACTAACTAAATTAGTAAAGTTAAGTTTACTTTTATGTTTTTTATTTAATATTAATTTAGTAAGGCTCCTACCATCAATAAGTGCTTTAAAAAAAAACTTTTTAAAATTTACAGATCTCATGGGACGCTTTCGACGAAGCTTACGCAACCTCCTTGATTTACTAAGCTTATTAGCTATACCCCCAAATAGGCCTAGTAAGGAATTAGCGTTATAATTTCTTTTAAAGCTTTTTATCTTTGAAAATGTAGAATATTTAAATTTTTTTAAATAATTTAATTTTTGTGATTTTTTCGTAACACGTCTTAAAATATTTTTTAACATTCTTGGTTTTTTACCAAATACAGCATATCTTTTTATAAAATCTAAATTTGATGCTTGAAATACATCATTATTAAATCAAAAAAGTTTATACAATTTAATGTTATTATAGGTCATGGTTATTTTATTTTTTCTTGAAGATTTTAAGTAGAAGTAGGGTACTTTATTTTTAAACTTACGTGTTCAATTCCTCCTACGTTTTCGGCGGCGGGGTCTTGATTTACCAATAAATTTTATAATCCTATTAAAGCTTTTAAATCTTAAAAAAAATAATATTGTAAAAGTTATATGCAGTAAAGTGTAAAAACTATAAGAAGCTGTAAAGGTTCTCATTAGTAAATTACGTAACTTAAAACAGGTTTGATGAGCTATATAAGGTAAACTTTTGAGTTTAGTAGTATTAATTAATATTATGTATTAATAATTATTTCTTACTTTTTGCAATGTTTTTTAATTTTTGAGTTTTTAAGCGTTTAAGTTCAGCACCTTTTTGCTTTGAAGCTATTTTTTTTTTTTTAGCCTTTGCTATCTTATCTTGCTGCTTTTTTTGTGCAGAGACTTTCTTTTGAACTTTTTTCTTTTCCACAGGAGCTGATATTAACACCTGCACAAGTTGACCTGATTTTAAGGTGATAGGTGCCCCATTAAAGCTAGCTTGGGACTCTACTAACATCCACTTAGTTAGGCCAATTTCAAACCCTACAGTAAAAGAATTTTTTTTATAAACTCTTTTCTTTTTTCCAGGCTTGGCAGCCCTATTAGATCCACTTATCTTACCCTGTGCTGCGGCATTTAAATCCATAATACAAACATTTTTAGACTTCTTAACATAGCTTAGCCTGCGGCGCTGGCTATTTTCCCACTCAGATCTCCACTGCCTATACCATAAATTATTATATTGCTCCGCACCAATAGCTACTGATAGTGTTGAGTCGCTAAAGTTACCATAGGTATTACGAGCCATTCCTAGTTTAAAACGCTTTAATAAATTATTTTTCTTAAAAGAAGTTCAGGCGTTAGTTCAGGTTCTTTGCCCCCTAACAGGTAAACCTTTAAAATGCCTCCAACCACGATAACAGCATATCATATCCAAAAGAACAACATTAGATTTAACTTTTAAGTCATTACTATATTTTAAGTTAGATATACTCTCAATTAGTAACACAAGAAGATCATAATGAGTTTTAGACTCTTGCACATCTCTAGTTTCAAGCGAGATCTCTGATCGACTAAAAAGAGACTGGGTAGTAACTTTATCAAACCCATATACTGCATTTATCAGCGTCAGGGCTAAGGGCTTTTGTTTGCGTAAGCTAAGTTTGTTAAGGTTCTTAATTAAAGTTATAAATTAAAAAGTATTTTTATTAAAGTATAAAGGGTTATAATCTTTACTAAAGTTTAAATAACGAGCAATATTTAAGTTTTTAAGACCCTTTTTAAGCTTTTTTTTACGCTTATTGGTAGTTTTAAAATTTCCTTTGGGGGGTTGAAAAAAGCATACTAAACATATTAGTGTGTTTTGTTGTTTAATAAATAGAATTTTACCAGAATAAATAGGAAGCTCTAACGCTGTTTTTTGGTTAACTATATTTGCTAGATCCAATGTAGTAAGAAAATCTTTATCTCCTCCAGAATTTGTATCAGAGAGTAACAAAGTTTGATCGTTGGTTGAAAAAAAATTTAGAGCATTATTATTAAAGTTTTCTAAGTTAATTTTTATAGAATTATATATACTAGCTGATAGTGTATTCTCATACTCAACATCTACGTTATCTACTAAACGCTTATTAACGTTATTTAAAATAAAAAATTTTTTTTTGAAAAATGTAGTTATTAAAATCTTCATAAAAATATTTTGCTTAAGCAACTTAGAGTAATTATAAATATTATCACCGCTACTTGATCAGTGAGAGTATATTCCTAAACGATTAACAACTGGTAAACTGATCTGACCCAATTAATTATATAAATCATTACTTCTTCTTTTTTTTTATAGCTGGGTAATAAAAAGGTTTACGAGAAAAGGAAAGTTCACCAAATTTTTTGAAAAAAATTAACTTTGTATACTGGACCCTATTAAAGCTATTTCCTTTGTGAATAAAAATAAGGGATATATCAAGTAAAGATGGTATAGAAGACGACCTAGCTCAAGTTTTAATAGCTCTGCGTTTTCTAGTAGTTCTGGGTAGATCTCTAAGTCATACCTTTCGTAGAAGGCCCGTATCAATAAATTTAAGCTTTTTTAATCTAAGTACTGATAATTATATAAAATTAGCAATTATTTTTAGCTACCCAACCTCAAAGAGACTTTTCTGGCTTATTTGTTTTCGTTCGACCACCGTTGGGGTGGTCTACAGGATTTCGGGCAACCCCTCTAACAATAGGTCGAGATCCTTTAATTCGACGCATACCAGCCTTACCAAAAGTAGTAAATTTATGCATAATATTAGAGTTACGACCTAAGCAAACAAACGCGTCTAAGTGTATAACCTTATTTATACCGGTAGGTAGTTTAATTACAGCCATTTGGTAGTCTTCAAATTTATCAATAAGTTGACAATAGGTACCAGCAGCTCGGGCATACTTAGCTCTAGAAGCACTAGTTAATTGAAGGTTAGAAAATATAGAATAACGAGAAACAAGCCTTAACAGTATTATAGTACCTGGTAACAAAAATTTTTTCATAGTCCTATCATAATTAAAATTAGTAAATGAACTAGTAAACTGACCTATGTGCATACCATAAGTAGCAGGTACATATGAAAATGCACCATTATGATATTTGATAAGAGCAATAAAGGTACTTTTTCCCATTATTTTAAATACACTTAAAACAAGACCTACACAGTCCAATTCTGTTCGTAAATAGTTAATACTATAGTTAATATTTTTTGCTTTTTTACCCCTAAATCGGGCAACATTACGACCTTTTAAATTGATACCACTAGCTTTACGTAGGGGGAAAGTTAATCTATGTTTTTTGACATTAGTAGCGGATATACTTTTTAAAGTTACTTGCTTAGATCTACTTCCTGATGTTTGTGGTTTTACCTTACTTAAAAGAATCTATTAGTTATAAAAATTAGTAATTAATAAAAAAATAGTAGTAATAGGGACTTAGCACTGCATATTATTGATATTTTTGACTTCTTAAAAGAGTGCGTAAGGGTACCATAACTAATATTTGTTACTAAACAATTAACTACTAAATAGTTTTTTTTATAAAAAATCTTTTTTAGTTCTAAATCTTTATCATCTTTTAAAGCTTTATAACTATTAGATAGTAGCAAGCACTTAAGACCTGCTATATTTTTATAAAAAAATTTAGGTAATAAAAACCTTGTAGAATTTCCATATGCTTCAAAAAAATTTTTTGAGTAAAAAAAATATTTTGGTGAGGATATAGTTGTTTTAGGTATAGATAGGCTTGGGTATATGTTAGCTATAATAGAATTATTTACATAGCATGTAAAATGAAAACTAGGTTTAAGGAATTTATTAAAATTTTTAAAAAATACACCACCAACTCTCATTAAACCGTAATTAATAGTTTTTTTTTTAAAAAATTTTTTTCTTAAAGTTCGGTTAAACCAAGTATAATTTAATTTTATAAGCCTTGCTCTTACTAATGTATTATATTTTAACTTTCTTATTCTTCTGATCTTTCTCATTTATAATTTGATAATTAATATATTTTTGAAGTTGTATAACTCCGTACATTAAAGATTCTGCTGATGGGGGACACCCTGGTACATAAATATCTACAGGTATAATACGGTTACATCCCCTAACTACAGAATAAGAATAATGATAATAACCTCCACCGTTAGCGCAGCTTCCCATAGAGAGTACCCATTTAGTATCTGCAGTCTGCTCATATAAAGTTCTCAGCGCCGGTGCCATTTTATTAGTAAGAGTACCCGCAACAATAATAAGATCTGACTGTCGAGGACTAGCCCTAAAAATAACACCAAAACGATCAAAATCGTATCTGCTAACAGTAGAGTGCATCATCTCTACTGCACAGCAGGCTAACCCAAACGTAAGTGGTCATAGGGATCCGCGCCTTGATCAAGAGATTATAGACGCTACAGGTGAAATTATATAGTTAATAGACATAAATTTATATTTATTATATAATTTTAATTTTGATAGAACTTTTTATGTTTTTTTCTCATTTTTTTTTCACTAGCTGGTTTTTTAACACCATAAATAGATCTGCGCTTAGTTTTGTATGTAACTGCAAATAGGCCCAAAACTCCCCTAATACATGAATATCTAACACCTGGTAAATCTCGAGCACCACCCCCGCGGATTAAAGTTTCTCCATACTTTCTAAGGTTATGATCACCCCCTGGTATATAGGGAACTAAATATTTACAATTAGTTAACATAACTTTTACACATTTACGTAAAGCAGAGTTGGGTTTACGTGGTGTAACTTGTCTACGCTCAACAACTAATGCTTTCAATTGGGGGCAACGAATAGTTGAGCCCCTAAACAATAATGCTGGCGTTCTCGAATTTTTTTTTTTTTTTTTTCTACCATAATTGAGCCGGCTTAGAGGTGTAGACAACTTAATAACCCCTTATAAGGATTTTTTATACAAGTAACATAAGATCGAAAAAGGTACATACATCCAAAACTGCGCTTATTAAAGATATATTTAGTAAAAATACAGTTGTAAGAATGACGGTTATTGGTTTAACAAAAAGAGTAGTATTTTTTTCAAATATTAAAAGTTGGTTAGTTTTAGAACCTACTAAAAATCTAACAAGCTG
>TARA_B110000503_G_scaffold39857_2_pt1 | contig 16079 bp, 7 predicted proteins | sample TARA_B110000503 | Tara Oceans TARA_B110000503 (sample SAMEA4397472) | marine metagenome | biome: Polar Biome; feature: [SRF] surface water layer (ENVO:00010504); material: water (ENVO:00002006), including particulate matter (ENVO:01000060) such as... | depth 5 m | reverse complement strand
CTTTTTTATACATTGCAAAACAATTTTGAATTAGAATGAAGATAAATGTTGTTGCTGTATTAGTATGGTTGTTTCTTGGTTTTAATAATTTTACGTTTGGTCAAGTAGTTAAAGGGAATCAACGTTTCGAAACCCTAGGCAATCAAGAAGGTTTTTTGCAAAACACAGTTAAAGCAATTACTTCAGATAAAAATGGCTATCTGTGGTTTTCTACGCCTAATGGGCTAATTCGATATGATGGCTATTCATTTGAAAATTATTATCATAATTCAGAAAACCCAGCCTCAATACCAGATAATTACATTGATAATTTATTAAGTGATTCTTTTGGTAGGTTGTGGATTGGGTCTAGAAAAGGTTTATGCTTATATTATCCAGATGAAGAAAGCTTTATACCCTTAAAGAATAGTATCAATAATGAAACATTCATAAAAGAGGACACTCAAAAAAATGTTTGGATTGGAAAAGATTCTAAACTTTATGTTTATAAATCTAATATTGACTTATTAAATGACAAAGTCAAAGAAATTGACTTCACTAATCAGCTTAAAGGAGAGAAAATTGTAGATATCAGTTTTTTAAGTGATTCTAAATTTATAATAGCAACAAGCTCAAAAATTTATAAAGTATTAATTACTGAAACTACAGATGACTCCTATGAAATTCAATCTGTAAAGATGGATTTTATTGTACATGGGATAAAGAAGATTATTAAAGGAGAGAGTTCATGGTGGATTGGAACAACTAAAGGACTTTATCATACTTTATTAGAACACAATAACATGACTATTGTGAAATCTTACTTCAATACAAGTCAATCAAAGACTGATTCTAACTATCACATAACTTCATTATTCCTAGATAAAGAAAATAAGTTATGGGTTGGTACATTTAATAATGGGGTACTTCAATATAATCCTGAGGAAGACAATTTCTTATCCTACACTTATGATAGTAATGATAAAGATGAAATAAGTAGTAACCGAATATTAAGCTACTATGAGGATGAATTTAGTGATTTATGGATTGGTACCGTACAAGGAGGTATTAGTAAATTAAACAAAAATCAAAAACCTTTTTATAATTATGTCTACAATTTATATGATGACCAGTCCATTTCAGGAAATTTAATTACCGACATTAAAGAAGGGCAAGATGGTAAGATTTGGTTTTCCTTTTTCAAAAGTCCTTTTTGTTATACTGAAAATGCTTTATTACCAACTAACATAAACAATTTAAAATTTGAAAAAGTAAAAAACGAACTTAAATTAACTAATGATCTTGTTGTTTTAAGTTTTTTTACTGATCAAAGAGGATATCAATGGATTGGAACTTCAAATAAAATATTTTTATTTGATAAAATAAATAACAAATTACACTTAGTTCAAATAGAAAGAGAAGGTAAAGCCATTGAAACAACTCAAATTAGGAAAATCAATCAAATAGATGCAGATCATATCCTTATAGGAGGATCAACAGTTTGTCTTTTAAAAAATCCATGGAAAAACATTCTATCGAACAAGCCTGTTCAAATAAAAAATGAAGTATTGAATTTAGGTTTTGTGAACGACTTTATAACAGGTAGAAAGGATAATTATTGGATTGCTACACGAAAAGGATTGTATCGAGTAGAATTAAATAATGAAAAAATAGAGGTTAAATACCATTTATCAGCAATACCAAATATAGACGGTTTACAGTTAAGTTATGATGATATTTTCTCAATTCATAAATCACAAGATAAAAAAAACATTTGGCTGGGTTCATTTGGTGGTGGGTTAATGAAAATTCAGCTCGATTCTAATGGTAACCCTAAACAAGTAAAAAGTTACCTTAGAAAAGATGGTTTACCCGATGAGGCTATATATGGGATTATTGAGGATGATTATGGTGTTCTATGGATGAGCACAGATAGAGGAATATGTCAATTTAATCCTATAAATGAAACATTTGATGTATATAATGTGAATGACGGATTATTGAGTGAAAATTATCGTCAATCAGCCTATTTAAAAACAAAATCAGGTTTAATTTTAATGGGTGGAGTAAATGGTTTGACTGTATTTGATCCCAAAAAAATAAAAAAGAATCAGATTTTACCTAAATTAACACTTTCTGATCTTAAAATAAATAATCAACTCATTACTCCTAAACAACTTTATAATAATAAATTAATTATTAAAAAATCTATTTCTGATACAAAAAAACTTGTACTTGACTATAAGAATAGAAATATTTCATTAGATGTATTAGTTCAACATTATTCTACACCAAAAAAAAACAGAGTATCCTACAAACTGGAAGGAGTTAACAAGGATTGGATTCAAAGCGAACAAGGAAAAATTACAGCAATATTTACAAATTTAAGTCCTGGGACATACCGGTTTATGTATAAGGGGGCTAATGGGGATGGCGTTTGGACGACAAAAGCAAGAGAATTAATAATTAAAGTGTTAGCTCCTTGGTATTTACGATGGTGGAGTTTATCAATTTTTGGAGTTTTAATATTATTAATAAGCTATCAAATTTTCAGATATTCAGTACGTCAAGAAAAATTAAAACAAAAACTAAATTTCGAAAAATTAGATAAAGAACGAATTCATGAAATGGATGAGGCTAAATTGCGCTTCTTTACAAATATATCTCACGACTTTAAAACACCCTTATCATTAATTATGGGACCATTTGAAAAAATTGCAGATGGCGGTAGTCGAGTCGATAATCAAAAATATTTTTCTATCATCAAAAATAATATTTCTCGACTTCAACGACTTGTAGATCAATTGATTTCATATAGAAAAGCGGAATCAGGTCATTTGGAATTAAGCTATAGTAAAACAACATTAGGTGAGTTTATGTATCCACTTATGGAAGCTTTTGAAGAAAATACTAAAGACACACATATCAACTTTTATTATAAAATAAACAAACCAGAAAAAGAAATTATAATTGATATTAATAAAACAGAACGCATTCTTTTAAACTTATACTCGAATGCTGTTAAATACTCTGGTTTAGAAAGTAGTATTAATATTAATGCTGGTTTTAAAGAAGATAAAGAAAAAGTGCTATATTTTGAAGTTGCAGATACGGGTATTGGAATTTCCCCAGAAAAATTAAGCAAAATATTCGATCGTTTTTATAGAGGTGTTGAGGATCGAGGAAATTGGAGTGGCGGTGGCGTAGGCTTAGCTTTATCAAAATCTCTAATAGACTTAATGCAAGGAACAATTTCGGTAGAAAGTAATCTAGGAGAGAAAACAATTTTTAGTGTAAGTCTGCCATATCAACAAAACACTTTTCTTTTAGCAGCTCCAGAATTAAACACATCGCCCCAATTTGTAACAGACTGGCTTCCTGAAGAGTTGGAGAAAATTCAAGTTGAGGAAACAGAATTGGTATTACCTGTAATATTAATAATTGATGACGAGAAAGACGTTCGGTTGTTTTTGCAAGAAGCTTTAAAAAGTAAATACAAAGTTATTTTGGCTGTTGATGGCGAAGATGGTTTAGAAAAATTAAATAAAGTTGAGCCACAATTAGTTATTAGTGATGTGATGATGCCAAAACTAAACGGTTATCAAGTTTGCGAGAAAATAAAGTCGAATCCACAAACTTGCCATATTCCAGTGATCCTTTTAACAGCAATTGATGAGGCCGATAAGAAAATTGAGGGCTTTGAGTTAGGTGCGGATGACTATATACCTAAACCTTTCTCAATAAAACATCTAGAAGTAAGAATTAAACAATTAATTGAGAGTAAACAGCAAATCATTAATTATTTTTCCAACCATAGTTTGTTGCCAAAGAAAGGTCTAAGTTTGTCTGAAATAGATCAATCTTTTTTAAAAAAAATTATAAATACAATAGAAAAAAACATTTCAGACAGTTCATTTGGTGTTGAAGAGTTATCTAAAAATATTGGGATGAGCTCCTCTCATTTTTATAGAAAACTTAAACAATTAACCGGTCAAGCCCCCAATTTATATCTTCGAAATTTTAGACTTCAAAAAGCAGCCGAACTTTTAAGGGCAAATAAAAATTTACATGCTACAGAGGTCATGTATCAAATTGGAATTTCATCACCTTCTTATTTTTCTACTTCATTTAAAAAACTACATGGATTATCTCCTTCAGAATTTGTTAAAAATTCATAAGGTTGATTAGAGTAATTGCTCTATTAAATCACTGACAATAAACGCTTTAAATATTCTTCATTCATGTGAGCTATTACAGAATGAATTAAACTGATTAGCGAAAGCTATCTAAACGCTTCTTATTTAAATTTGTTTCCATAAAATTAAAATTAAATAACATGAAATATAAGCTTTCACTTAACAAGTCTAAATTTGTTTGGATATTTTTATTCTGTATGTTTTCTAATTCCTCCTTTTTAGCTCAAAGTCAAGAGAAAATTTCGGGAGTAGTTAAAGACGTTAATGGAACTCCTTTGCTAGGGGCAAGTATTCTTGTGAAAAACACAAATAAAGGTGCGCAGTCAGATTTTGATGGTAATTTTTCAATTTCAGTATCTAATGAAAAAGCGGTATTAATAATTTCCTATCTTGGTTATGTAACTCAGGAAATAGTAGTAGGTTCTCGCTTTAAAATTAATGTTGTACTAAAAGAGGATGCTTCTCAATTAGATGAAATCGTTATAATTGGATATGGGTCTGCAAGGCAATCTGATTTAACTGGGTCTATAGCTGTTATTAATAGTGAAGATATTTCTGGATCTGGATCTGGTACTCTAGAAACTGCTATTGCTGGAACTGTTGCTGGGGTGGTAGTTAATTCTACAGATAATTCTCCTGGAGCTGGTTTGTCTATAAAAATTAGAGGAACGAGTTCTTTAAACGCAAGTTCTGATCCCTTATATGTGATAGATGGTTTTCCGTTTGAAGGAAGTTTTGATGAAGGAAGTGGGAATGAATCTGTGGGGCAAAGCCCACTGAGTGGTATTGACCCAAATGATATTGAATCTATCAGTATTTTAAAAGATGCTTCAGCAACCGCTATTTATGGAGCTAGAGGAGCTAATGGTGTAGTTATTATTACCACTAAAAGCGGAAAAAAAGGAGCTATAGCAATTAGCTACAGTACTAAAACAGGAGTACAGAATTTTATACCAGCATATGATGTGAATTCTACCTTAGAATATGCACAATATCAACATGATGCTTTATTTCCTTATGATAAGAGAATAGACGTTCCTGATTTAACTGGAGGTAATGATAATGCCAATAGGTTTTGGGATATCACAAGTTATAAAGACTCAATAAGCACAAACTGGATAAAGGAAGTGACTAGAGTAGGATTCATTAAGAGTCATAATGTGGCAGTTTCCGGAGGTAGCTATAATACAAATTATAGTGGTTCTATAGGTTACTACAAAAATGAAGGGGTTGTAAAAGAAACTGATTTCTCTAGAATATCAACAAACATCAAAGTGAATTCTAATCCAACAGATTGGTTGAATCTGGCTTTTGTATCCAGATTAAATTTTACGGAAAATAATGGTACTGTAACTACAAATTCTAGTGGAGCTTCACAGAATGCAGGAATTCTGTCACAAGCGGTTAGGATTAGTCCTCTGAAAGGAGTTAATACTCAGTTTATTGATGAAGGTTCTGATACAGATGGAGTTATTGGTAATCCTGTTAATACACTCGAAAATGTTGATATGTTAAGGACTGGTGATCAAAGTGTTACTAATTTTGCAGTAACAATTAAACCAAGCAAAAGGTTAAGTTTTAAATCCTTATTTGGTCTAACAAAAAGAAATTCCGGATTTTTCTATTATGCTCCATCCACTACTAGCTGGGGTGTGCAATCAAATGGTATTGGTAGAATTGATAAGAATGAACAGTCATCTATGTTATCTGAAAACACCATTTCTTATAATAAAAAAGTAAAAAATCACTCTTTTAGAGGATTGGCTGGTTTTACTTACCAAAAATCTTCTAGGTCCAATACGAGAATGAAAGCTTCAAATTTTCCTATTGAGACATTGGGATACCATAACTTAAGTGTTGGTGAAAGCTTTGATCCACCAGTTTCTTTTGAAGATGAATTTGTCTTGTTGTCTTATCTAGCTAGGCTTAATTATAGCTTTAAAAACCGTTACTTGTTTACTGCATCTTTTAGGGCTGATGGTTCTTCTAAGTTCGCATCAGATAACAAGTGGGGGCAGTTTAAGTCATTTTCAGCAGCTTGGAAACTTAATGAAGAACCATTTATTGATAATCTTAATATTTTTGACGTATTTAAATTGCGTGCTGGCTGGGGGCAAACTGGGAACCCAAATATTCAGCCATATCAATCCTTATCTAACTTTGGTATTGACAAATATGCTTCAGGCAGCAATTTAACTACTGGAATATTCCCTCTTAATGCTGCGAATAGCGATCTTAAATGGGAAACCTCAGAGCAAACAAACATTGGTTTAGATTTAGCTTTCTTTGATCATAGATTAAGATTAACAGTAGATGCCTATGTGAAAAAGACAAAAGATCTATTATTACAAGGTGAGATTGCCCCAACTTTAGGGTTTGGGACGTATTTGTACAATTCAGGTGAGATTGAGAATAAAGGGTTAGAATTTGCTATAAACGGATTAATAATTGATAAGGAAGTGAAATGGGATGCCAATTTCAACATTTCCTTTAATAATAATAAAGTTATTGACTTAGGAGAACTGACTACTACAAATTTTATTGATGTACCTGGTACTAAAAACTGGGCTACTGCAATTCTAGAAGAAGGAAACTCAATAGGTTTATGGTATGGTTGGAAAACGGACGGTCTATGGCAGCAGGACGATTTTACTTGGAATCCTACAAGTGAAAAATACGTACTAAATGCTAATGTACCTATTCAGGACGCTTCTGTTAAACCTGGAGATAGAAAATTTAAAGATCTTAGTGGTCCAGATGGAACTCCAGACGGTAAGATAGATTCTTTTGATAAGACTGTGATAGGAGAATCACAACCAAAATACACTTTAGGTTTTAACAGTAAGGTTCAGTACAAAAATTTTGATCTTTCTGTTTTTATGGAAGGTAGCTATGGTCGTGATGTGTATAATGCCAATAATCGATTTTTTTATGAGCCAGCTAATGCTAGAGGTAATGGTATAAGTACAGATTATTGGAAACCCATTCAATATGCATTTAATCCTGATGGTACAGAAAATAGGGATGTTGTGCTTGATGAAGGTAATATTGATGCAAAATATCCTAGTGGGGCTAATAGTAGTCCATATTCTGACATGCATGATGCGTACATTGAAGACGGCTCATATTTAAGGATTAAGAGTCTAACACTTGGTTATACATTCAAACAATTAAAAGCTTTCAGATCATTAAGGCTTTATGCCAACGTTCAAAACTTGTATACGTTTACAAACTATTCAGGATATGACCCTAATGTAAACGCGCAATCAAAGAATGGGTTAAGACCTGGATTTGATATTGGTGCATATCCATTGTCTAGAACAATTAGTTTCGGGCTAAATGTTAATTTATAATTAAAGGAATCTATACATATAAAATAAAAAAAAATGAAAATTTTAAATAAAATAGTATCTGTTTTAGCCTTAATTGGTATGGTTTCGTGTAACAGTGAACTAGACGAAGTGCCGTTTTCAACACTAACTCCTGAAAACGTATTTAATACGGTTGAAGATGTTGAGAGTGCTACTGTTGGAATGTACATTGGATTATTGGACTCCAACACATGGAGAGTACTTTACCCTGTACATGGTTTCGGTACAATGGGAACTGACGAATGGTCATTGAATGCCAATAATAATGGGGAGCAATCACTATTTAGTAGATATACACTTACATCAGCATCAAGTTTGGTTAAAGGTCACTGGACTGCCATTTATAAGGTTATTAATAGAGCAAATATTGTTATCGCCCTTACGCCAAATATAGCTGCTAGCCAAGAGGTAATAAACAGATATTTAGCTGAAGCCCATTTTATGAGGGCTTTTAATTACATGGAATTAGCAACTTTTTATGGAGGTGTTCCTTTAAATTTAGAACCTACTACTGGTATAAGTAGTGATTTAGGAATAGCTCGTAGTACTGAGGATGAAACATGGGATCAAATTATTTCTGATTTTGAATTTGCAGAGCAATATTTACCAGAAATTCAAATATCAGGTCGTGCTACAAAATGGGCGGCAAAAGGATTGTTAGCTAAAGCATATATGGCGCGTGGTGGAGCAACTACAACGGCTAATTATACTGACCCAATTTGGTTTGAAAAAGCAGCTAATAAAGCGTATGAAGTTATTTCGAAAAGTGGTATTGTTTTAAACCCAACAACACCAGGTGATCCTATGGCATTCGCTCAATATGGGAAACAATTTTTGGTAAGCGGCAGTAATAGTCAGGAATCAATATTTGAAATACAATTTACAGAAGGCCCAAACGGAAGTGGATGGGGATATCGTGGACTTCAAGGAGGAAAGGGGTTTGATACAGGACTTGCAGGATCTTTTTATTCATTTTGGGGAGGTACAGGTTTAAGCTCTGATTTTGCACTTAGTTTTGATGATAGCGACATTCGTTTTAAGTGGAGCATTGGGACTTATGGTCTTAATGGAGCTTTAGCACGAACTAAAAAATGGGTTAGACAATGGACACCTAACAAGCAAAGATGGGAAAATATTCCTGGTAATGCTTGGGAATCAGAGAATAACGCTATAGTGCTAAGGATGGCAGATATGTACCTGCTTTATGCTGAAGCGAGTAATGAAGCATCTGGAAATCCGAATTCAAGCACATTTGGAATGAGCGCATACGATGCAATAAACACAGTCCGTAATAGAGCACAGGTAACACAATTGGATGATACTTATATTATGACAGACTCTCCATATACCACAGTAGATTTATTGGATGGAATCTCTATGGAAAGCTTTGATAAAACAAATGCTAATTATAATGGGCGTCATGTATATTATACAGGTTCATTAAAAGATAGATTTCGTGCAGCAGTGCTTAAAGAGCGTTCTTGGGAGCTTTGTTTTGAAAAGCAAAGATGGTTTGACTTGAAAAGAACAGGTAATTTGGTAAGAGTTGCAAGTAATGCATCACAAATAGATAAAGGAAGATTGAAAGATGCTGCTTTAGTAGACCCTGTTGATAAGAGTGATTTTTTGAATCTTCCTGTTGCAACTAAAACATACCAGTGGCTTCCTAATGGTATTCAATCGCATAACATTTATTTACCAATACCAAATGTTGAAATTCAACTAAACCCAAAATTAAATACAGCAGATCAAAACCCAGGATATTAATTTGAAACACTATAAATTCAGCTCTCTTTTTAATTTAAGAAAGGGTTGAATTAACAATAAATTCTAAATATTTTTTAATGAAAAAATTTCTTACTTTTTTACTCATTATCGCAAGTTTTAGTTGTGCTACTTTACAGAAGACAACTGTCGATAAGTCTATAGAGAAAACATGGAAACAAATGAATGCTTCCAAAGAGGCAACAAAAACCCTATTCAACAATTCTAAATATGGAATGTTTATTCATTGGGGATTGTATTCTATACCAGGTGGTGTTTGGGAAGGAAAAAAAATGGAAGAAATGGGAAGGCCTAATGTGGCTGAATGGGTACAATATGTTGCTGAAATTCCACGTGCTGAATATGCGAAATTAGCACCCCAGTTCAATCCTACTCAGTTTGATGCAAATGCTATTGCTAAATTGGCAAAAGATGCAGGTATGAAATATTTAGTGGTTACCTCTAAGCATCATGACGGTTTCGCTATGTATGATTCTAAAGTAAGTGATTTCGATATTATGGACGCATCACCTTTTAAAAGAGATGTTGTTCAGGAATTATATGATGCTTGTGAAAAATATGGAATCGACTTTGGATTGTACTATTCACACAATATCGACTGGATGGATGGCGGAGATTGTCAATATTCAGTTATCAAAGCTCAAAATAGAGCAGAAGGTAAGAAAACTCAAAAATTTGGTCCAAATTTATGGGATCCAAGTCCAAATACTTTTGATGAGTATTTAGAAAACAAAGCGTACCCTCAAGTAAAAGAGATTTTAACAAAGTTTCCTAATTTGACTACCCTTTGGTATGATATGGCTCGTTATATGACACCAGAACAATCAGCAAAATTCTATAAAATTGCCTACGATATTCAACCACAATTGTTGATCAATGAACGTGTAGGGAATGACATGGGAGATTTTGATATTCCTGGAGATAATAAAATTCCTGAAGACCATTTGGCAATCACAAAACCTTGGCAAACCGTAGGAACAACAAATAATTCTTGGGGTTATAAGTCTTACGACAAAGACTGGAAATCAGTAAAAGAGTTGTTGTTTTGGTTAACCGAGATCGTTTCTAAAGGCGGGAATTATATGTTAAATATTGGCCCAACCGCATCAGGAAATGTACCTCAAGAAAGTGTAGATAATTTACGTGCTGTGGGTGAATGGTTAAAAGTAAATGGTGAAGCCATTTACAATACAGAAAAATGGGTGGTTACTCATGAAGGACCTACAGAATTAAAAATGGAAGGTACCAATGCTAGACAAGAACAAGAAGGGGCAAAAATTGAATTTACAGCCCAAGATTTTTGGTTTACAAAAAGAGACAACCATTTATTTGCTATTTCTTTAGAAAACAATGAAAGAAATATAACTATTGTTTCGCTTGCTATGGGAGTTGAAAAAGTAAAATCAGTAAAACTAATTGGTTCAAATGTCAAATTAAAATGGACGCAAAAGAAAAATGGGCTTCATGTTTCTCTACCAAAAGAACTTCCTTCTAAAATAGGATATAGTCTTGATATTAAAATAAAGTAATCAGTAATAATAAAATAGTATAACATTTAAAACAAATTAATTATGAGAAAAACAATTTTTACAATTTTTACAATTTTTACAGCGATGTCTTTTTTAGGACAAGATATCTCAGCTTCATTTGAAAGAAACAATGAAGGGTTTTATACCTTCGCTTCAGGAGATTTAGAAGTAGATCATGAAAATTCTACAGATGAATTCGCTGTAGGGAATAAATCTATGGAGTTATTTGTATTAAACAATGGTTCTGGAAACTTACAATTTTTGTGTAAGAAATTTGTTGTGACTGCAGGCGAAAGCTATTCAGTTAAATTTCAAATCAAATCAAACCAAGAAAGAAAAATCAAAGGAAAATCTCAATTTGCTTTGGAAAATAAAAAAGTCAAAGTTGTCATGGTAAATCCTGCGTTTCAAATTGGTAAAGAATGGAAAACTGTTGAGTTTACTGTAGACGTACCAGCAGATTTTAATGGAGTAGCACCAAAACTAATGAACGTTGGGTTTATTGAAACAAAAATTTCAAACGCAAAAGGACTTAGCTATTTTATAGACGATTTTCAGATACAAGCAATACAATAATTAAAAAGAATATTAACTTTAAATTTTTATATGATGATTAAAAAATTACTTTTAGTATCCGTATTATTACTAAGCATACTTACATATGCACAAACTACTGCTATTCCTGATGCTGCTTTCGAACAAAAATTAATTGATTTGGGATGGGATTCTGATGGAACAGTTAACGGACAAGTCCTAACTAGTGACATAAATTCAAGAACATCTCTAAATGTAGCAAGTCTTAATATTAGTGATTTAAGTGGTATTGAAGATTTTGTTGGATTAAACTTTCTGTATTGTCATGCAAATAACTTAACAAGCTTAGATGTATCTAATTTAACCGCATTAACTTTTCTTTCTTGTCGAGTTAACCAAATAACAAGTTTAGATTTGACAAACAATAGTGCTCTAACAGATGTAATTATACAGGAGAATTTAATTACTGGAGAAATAGATTTAAGCGCAGCATCAGGCTTGATTAAATTTACTGCATACAATAACAACATCTTACGTATTAATGTTAAAAACGGTAATAATACCAATTTCGCTGCTAATGCATCTTTTAACGTTAATAATAATCCAAACCTTGATTGTATAGAAGTAGACGATGTTGCCTATAGTACTGCGAACTGGACAAAGAAAGCAGCTAGCGTACCTTATAGCATTGACTGTGATGCTACGGCAAGCGTTTCTTCTACAGAATCAATTAATGTACAACTAGGTGAAAACCCAGTAAATGAGGTGTTAAGAATTTCTATTGACAAAATTTCAGTACTTACTTTAATTAATATCAATGGGCAAATTGTAAATACTACCAATTTATCTAAAGGAAATAATGAGATTAATATTTCTTATTTGGCATCAGGAGTTTATATAGCAAAAATTAAAACAGAATTTGGAACTGCTAGTAAAAAAATAATCAAAGAATAGGTTACCTAGATTAGAAGTATACTTTTGAAATAAATTGCCTAAAATAATTTGAAATTAGCACCAATGTGTACAAATCGTTTTAGGCAATTTTATTTTTAAAAGAGTTGACTCGGTTATGCAAATGCACTATTTTTTTGAACAATTGACGAACTTTTTCTCAAGAAAATTAGTTCAACTGTTTGAGTGCTTCCTCGAAAGATAATTTTTCACCCTCTAGAAATAAATAAAAATGACTGTTTTTTATAAATATATACTGCTATTTGTGGTGGTTATGTCCTCTTGTGGACAATATCAAGTAATTCAGAATTCTAATAGCGCTGCACACATCAAGGACACTGATATTTTTGTTTCTCCACAGGGAGATGATATGCAGTCGGGGAAGATAAATGCTCCCCTGAAAACAGTAAGTGCAGCAATTAAAATTATTGAACCAAATGCGACGGTTTATTTAAGAAAGGGATTGTATTCTGAAACGGTACTTATTCATACCAGCAAAAAAAACATTAGAATACAAGCATATAACAACGAGACACCTGTAATTACAGGAAATGAGATCGTCGGTAATTGGAAACAATTCAAAGGGAATATTTACTATGCAGAAATAGCACAAGTAGTTACGCAACTGTTTATTGACAAAGAACAAATGTCACTTGCAAAATGGCCAAATCAAGTTTCTAAAAATCCTTTTGAGTACAAATATGCTAATGGGAATATAGCCTATAAATCACATGAAAGAACCTCTCTGTTAATAGATGAAAATTTAAAAGAATTAGAGAACACAAAACTGAAAGGAGCAAAAATATGGCTGCCATATCCTTTAAAATCAACATGGAATAGTTTTACCGAAACCGTAGTTAATTTACATGATAATAGTTTGGCTTTTACTTCTGTAGGGTATTTTAATAAGGGAGGAAATGACAGTGTCATCAACCAGCAATCTCGAAAAATAAAATCAGAGTCCAATGGACAGTATGAGGAAATCGCCCCTAATGTAAATTATTATTTGACAGGAGCTTTGGCATTATTAGATGCTGAAAGAGAATGGTATTATGATGTAACATCTAAAAGACTTTATTTTATGGCTCCAGAAGGCCAGCACCCATCTAAATACAATGTGTTGGCAAGAACAAGATTAGAAGGGGTCGTTATAAAAGGTTCAAATGTAGTTTTAAACGGAATCGATTTTTTTGCAGCAACTGCAACAATCAAAGGAAACAACAATACGATCGAAAATTGCAACTTTTTATATCCTAGGCCTTATTATTTAACGGCAAAATTCAAAGAACAATCTGGAGTTTCAATTCAAGGAAATTTCAATACAATTAAAAAATGTGAAGTTGCTTACTCATGGGGTACAGGAATTTCTATGCTAAAGAGTAAAGACGGACGTATTGAAGATTGCCTTGTGCACGATGTCAATTGGTCTGGTAGCGTAGCTCCTGGAATTTCAGTAGACGGAACTAGGATTACAGTAAAAAATAATACGGTGTATGCATGTGGACGTTCAGGAATTAGACATTACCGTGTGTACAGCTCAATTTTTACTAAAAACCACATCTACAGGTATGGGCTGATCAACCATGATTTGGGAGCGATCAAAGGAGGGTTACAAGATTATAAAAATTCTGTTTGGAGTTACAATTATTGTCACGATACAGATGTTAATATTGCAAAAGCAGGGATTTATTTAGATGCTTCTAATGACAATGCTACAGTACATCATAACGTGATGTACAATGTACACCTAGCCATTAATGGAAATGTAACGAATGATAGTGTATACAATAATACCCTTGTAGCAGATAATACGAAACAAAAAACATGGTCACATTTTATTCGTAAGGGAAATAATTGGGATTATAAATCAGTCTATACTTGGAATAATTTTTCTACAAATAGTGTGAAAGGAACAGAAATAAAGCACAACCTTAAAATTCGGTTTATTGAAGACATGGGATTTGTTGGGTATGAATATGGCGATTTTAGATTGAAAAGCAACTCACCAGCTATTAATTATGGAAGTTTGTTTGAAAATGAAAACAATGAAAAAATAAAGGTTGATGCAGGTGCATACGCATATAACAAACAATTAGAAAATGGCAATTGGATCCCTGGGATTACGTGGAGCCCAAAGTGGAACAAAGTCCCAGTTGCAGAATTCGAATGGAAAAAACAAATTGAAGACTCAAAAGAAATATCTTTCAAAATTACGAATGCTTCCGACTCCGAAGGTTGGATATTGCGATATGACTGGGATTTTGGAGATGGAGAAACTGCCTTTGGAAAAGAAGTAACGCACACATATGCTAAAAACGGAAAATACCAAGTTGCCTTAAAAATTCAGGACAACTTAAGAGGTGTTTCAATTATAGAAAAACAAATTGAGCTAAAAAAATAAGATGAAAAAAACCTCTTTCTTTTCCATTGTTAGTCTTCTGTTATTGCTTGCAAGTATGTCTTGCTTGGCTATAAACGATTGCTCACTTATTAAAAAAAATGGGGGGAATACTTATTATGTTTCTAAGAAAGGAAATGACAAAAACCCAGGCACAAAAGAATTACCTTTTAAAACCTTAGTAAAAGCAGCTGGGATTGTGAAAGCAGGAGATAGCTGTTTTGTCTATGGAGGAATTTATAGAGAAATCTTGAAAACAAAGAACAATGGAACGGCTAAAAACCCAATTGTATTTCAAGCTGTTGCTGGGGAAAAAGTGAGTATTTCAGCTTTAGATGAATTGACGTACACTACAAACAATAAGAACTTAGCTGTTTTTAATGTAGATTTTGAATTCAACACGGATAATTTTATTCTTTGTGATGAAAACTTAATGATCTTGGCAAGGTGGCCGAATAAAACAAATGACAAATTATTAGATTCAGAAGCAGCTCCCATTTTTAATAAAGGAAGTTCTCCTACTGGAATTGTAAACCCCAACTTTCCTTCTAATTTGACTTCAGAAAACCTAAAAGGAGCAACGGTATGGGCAAGTGCACAAAGTCAATGGAGTTGTTGGACTAGCCATGTAACAGGTTATGACGCCGCATCAAAAAAAATACTGCTGAAAGGCTTTGGAAAGGATTGGTGGATAGATGAAAGACACAATCCCGCAACACCTCATAAACATTATGGTGATGGGAAGTTTTATGTTGCCGGAGCAAAGGTGCTTTTAGACACTCCTGGTGAATGGTATTTTCAAAAAAAGGAAAAAAAACTATACCTGCTATTTCCAAAAGGAAAAACAGCTAATGATGCAACCATCAGTGTTAATAGAAGAAAATATACCATTGATTTACGCAATCGTTCTTATATAAAAATCAATAATATATCTACAGTTGGAGCTATCGTTAGTTTTGAAAACGCATCCAACTGCTCAGTCAATAATGGACAATTAAAACATTTTTATTACTCTTTTGGAAAGAATTCTAAAATGGGTATAACAAAAACGAGTGGTATTTTATTGTCAGGGAAAAACAATAGTATTCAAAACTGTGAAATATTTGGTTCTGCTGGCTCTGGAGTGATCGTATCTGGAACAAATAATAAAATTATAAACTGTGATATTCACGATGTAAATTTTTTAGGAAGTCATGCTGGAGCACCAATTTCTTTAAAAGGAAAAAGTCACCTAATAAGTCATAATAGCATTCATGACACAGGACGTGTTTGTATTTCAATGGGAGGAGGCTCACATACGATTCAATATAATGATATCTACAACCCAGGAAGGAAC
>TARA_B110000503_G_scaffold106720_1_pt1 | contig 16118 bp, 11 predicted proteins | sample TARA_B110000503 | Tara Oceans TARA_B110000503 (sample SAMEA4397472) | marine metagenome | biome: Polar Biome; feature: [SRF] surface water layer (ENVO:00010504); material: water (ENVO:00002006), including particulate matter (ENVO:01000060) such as... | depth 5 m | reverse complement strand
CACTAGGCCCTCAACCTAGCACGTCTACCAGTTCCGCCACGTGCGCAGAACCGCTACAAAAATAGATCGATTATTGTAAAATGAAAGATTCTTAAGAACTAATTAAGGGTAAAGCACAGAACATGACTCAACCTTTTTTAACTAGAACATTTACAGAAAATGTCTAAAAAGATCAATAAATAATTGACTCACATGAAAATTATAAAACAGGAACTCCATTTAGCCATTTTTTAAATGGTCTTACTCTAGCGGCACTGACCACTACATCAATCGGCAAGGTCGGAGAAGGCGATAATTCTATTCGAAGTTTTCTTTTTGAAAAAACAACTATCGACCTTATGGCCTCATGACTTACTAATATCTTCCGATTGACGCAAAAAAATGAAGCTGGATCTGATTTTTCTTCCAACTCGGAAATGGGCGAATTAATCAAGTGCTTTCTACCCTCATGACTGACTAGGCAAGTATATCTTTCATCCGCAAAGAAGTAGGCAATAGACGATATCGCAATAGATTCCATTCTATTACCTATTGTTATCAAAAATCTATTTTGAAACTTTGTCTCCTTCCGTGATAATAAGTTCATTACCAAATCAAAATCTTGATTATTTTTAATTTGATTTCGAAATTTAGAAATCGCCATTTCTAAATCTTCTTTTTGAACAGGCTTCAATAAATAATCAACACTGTTTTCTTTAAAAGCCCTAATGGCATAAGAATCAAAAGCAGTCGTTATAATGATCGGAATATTCTGTCCTATTTCCTTAAATATATCAAAACTTAAGCCGTCTCCTAATTCGACGTCAGAAATAATCAAATCACACTTGTGATTGCTTAACCAACTAATCGATTGTTCAACACTATCTAAAATAGCTAATACTTCAATATTTTCCTCAAGGGAATTAAGTACACTCACCAAATGTTTGGCTATGGCTGCTTCGTCGTCAATAACTACTACTCTCAACATATTGATTGGTTTTTAATAATGGAATTTTAGCAGAATAATGATCATTAATGATTTCAAACTCTGGATGTTTATCAACAGTGAATCAATATCTTTTAATTAAATTTTTTTGACCAAATCCGGTTGAGTTAACGAATTTCTTCGGCTGATAATTGTTGAGAACAACCAAATAATCTTCAATTACTTGAATCGAAATACGTAATGGTCGTTCCTTGGTAGAAACGTTATGTTTTATAGCATTTTCAACCAATAGCAGTAATGAGCTTTTCGGTATTTTATAGGATTCAAGATCTACTGCCATTAGATTATCTATAATAAGTGAATCTCCAAATCTCTCTTGCTGTATATAAATATAACGATCTATAAACTGCTTCTCTTCTAATAATGTAGACAAATAATTATTATTTTCTTTGAACGTGAAACGATACATATCCGCAAGATTTTTCACGAAGTTTAGTGCCGGAATATTGTCGCCAACCATTGCTGATATATTGTTGAAACAATTAAAAAGGAAATGTGGATTAACTTGACACTGCAAGAGATTTAGCTGTACTTCAAGATTCTCACGCGCCTGCTGCTCAGTAAGTGCCTTAAGCTTTTTGTTAGAAGTACTTAACTGATAAGTGTATAATGCGCGCTTAAGAGTGAGATTCATCTCAATGAACGACCAAGATTTATTTATGAAATAAAATATCTGTCCTTTACTAAGAGTATCTGCAACTGCTTCCATCGCGGCAAACCCTGTCACCAAAATCCAATAGCATCAGGTGCATATTCCATCTTCTTCTTCAAGAAAGACGTGTCTGATCCCTTAAGCTTATACTGATCTACAAGGATCACGGCTATGTCCTCATGATCTTTCAATAATCGTATTGCCTCCTCTTCAGATTGAGCTGTTAAGAGTTAATCAGTCTTACCAAAAGTTATTCTAAAATACTCCAATATGGAGCTATTATTAGCTAAGAAAAGAATCTTAGTACTATCAAGTTGATCAATTGCATCCATTCGGTCTAGTTATCATGATAATTGTTTTCTTGAAAATAAAAAAATAATGTTCAATTTTTAATAACTTATATACGACCTGATGACCATTGGTAACCCATAGGAAAAACAAATATTAAATACAACTGTTTAATTGATTAGCACCTATAATTTAAGTTTCAGATATAAAACCATCAAAATTGTTCATGAAAAGATCATAGGTTGATTCTAAATGGAATCAACCTATTGAGGCGGTGTATGATTAATATGGAGGACTGTTTTCGTTCGAGGAACTATCTATACCAAAATAAAGATCGAATTATCTCAAAGAAACTACATTATAAAGCGCTCTTCTTAAGCTGCTCATAATCCTCCAAAGTATCAAGGTCAGTTAGGAAATGTTTAGATAATGATTCAAAATACTTAACCTTTGCAGCATTGGCCTGTACGATAAATTTACATCCTTGAGTATCTGAATTCTTCAAAATCTGCTCGCGATAACATTCAGCAAAGATCACAGGATTCCCGATTTTTTGTCCCACTTTCGGAAGGGTTATGACCTGGTCATTCAGTTCTTGAGTAATATGGAATTGAGCTAATTGCTTGAATTCAATTTGATTAATCAAAAACATATCACCCAAACAAATCATGAATCCCTTTGTTTGATCAGAGGCTGCCTGTATCCCACATTGAATGGAAGAAGTTAAGCCACTTTCAAAATAAGGATTGAACAAGATATTTATTTCCTCTTTGAAAACATCCGCAATCTTTCGAATCTCTTTTTCATGATTTCCCACTACCAGTAGCACTTCTCTAAACCCAGCCGATACAATGTTCTTTATCGTATGATGCAATATTGGTGTGCCCTTCCAATCCAGCAATAATTTATTATTTCCTTGCATTCTTGAGCTCAGTCCAGCCGCCATTATCAATGCGGAAATATTCAAAGTCGAATCCATTTTAAAGTTGAAAATCGTCGTTATTGATGAATTGTAAAAAATATTTTCATCATTAAGATGCTCACAAATTTAAAATTGTTTAAGTTAATTTTGCTAACAAATTGGTACAATGGCAAATCAAATATTATTAACGGGTGGTACAGGCTTCATTGGATCCCATACCGCAGTAGAATTAATGTCTCAAGGCTATGAGGTAATCATCGTCGATGACCTATCAAACTCTGAACTAAAAACATTGAAGAGTATTGAACGGATAACTGGTAAAAAACCAAAATTCTATCAAGCAGATATTCGTCAATATGAGCTTATTAATGCGATATTTAAAGAAAATAAAATCACAGGCATCATTCATTTTGCTGCTAAAAAAGCTGTTGGCGAATCGGTTGAACAACCTGTCATGTATTATGACATCAACATCAACTCTATGATTAATCTATTGAAATTGATGGCGGCATATCAGGTTCAACCTATCGTGTTCTCATCAAGCTGTACTGTTTATGGACAGCCCAGTATATTACCCGTAACCGAGGCTACTCCTTTCCTCCCCGCTGAATCTCCTTACGGAAATACCAAGCAGATTGGCGAAACTATACTACGGGATAGCACCGCGGCCAACAAAAACATCAATGCCATCTCCCTTAGATATTTTAATCCTGTCGGTGCTCATGAATCCGGCCTTATTGGGGAATTACCCATTGGAGTGCCCGCCAATCTTATTCCATTCATCACTCAAACTGCAGCAGGTTTGCGACAAGAATTAAAGATTTTTGGTGGTGATTATAACACCCCAGATGGCACTGCCATAAGAGATTATATTCATGTGGTTGACCTGGCAAAAGCCCATGTAGTCGCCATAGATCGTATGCTAAATGCAAAACAAGCAAAACGGTATGAATTTTTCAATATTGGCACCGGCAAAGGCAGCTCGGTATTGGAAGTCATTCAATCTTTCGAAAAAATGACCAAGGTAAAAGTGCCTTACAGAATCGTGGACAGAAGACCAGGAGACATTGTGGAAATCTATGCTGATACAAGCCTCGCCAACCAGGTATTGGATTGGAAATCGCTCTTGAATTTAGATGAAATGATGCGGTCGGCCTGGCAATGGCAACTGAATTTGGGAAAATAGTTTGGTATCATCTTTGCATAACAAAAAATATTGTTAGAAACATTATGGAAAAACTAAAACTATCTTTTATTTCCGCATTGACTTTGTTGATTTTATTGGTCAGTTGCAAACAAGAAGATATTCCAACTATTGCAGTTGAAAATGAGGTGAACACTTTTATCTGGAGTGCCTTGAACTCTTGGTATTATTGGCAAAGTGACGTCTCGAATTTAAGAGATGATCGTTTTGACTCAAAAAATAAGCTCAATACATTTTTAAACGGCTATACAGATCCTAACTTGCTTTTTGAAGACTTAAAATATCCCGATGATAGATTCTCTTGGATCGTGGATGATTATCAAACGCTCGATCAATATTTCGCCGGTGTAACCACCTCTTTTGGTTTTAAGTATGGCCTTGTCCGCTGGAGTCAAGACAGTGTGCTCGGATACGTGAAATACGTCGTACCCGAATCGCCAGCTTCAGAAGTTGGCCTTAAACGCGGCGACCTTTTTTATGCCGTAAATGGTCAAAATATGATGTTAGATAACTATTCTGAACTACTTAAAGATCAGGAAGGCTATCAGTTAAGTTTGGCTAAAATCGAAAACAGTCTTCTGACCCCCACCGAGATCAGTGAGGCGTTTTTCGCAATAGAATTAACCGAAAATCCCATCTTACTTACCAAAATAATAGAAATAGAAGGTACCAAAATTGGCTATTTAATGTACAATGGGTTTAAACATACTTTTCATAAAGAGTTAAACGAAGCATTCGGAACACTAAAAGAAGCTGGAATAGACGAGTTAGTTTTGGATCTTCGCTACAACTCCGGTGGTTCTATTTATACTTCCATGCATTTGGCAAGTATGATTTATGGTGACGCCGATGCGAGTAATGTTTTTTGTAAAATCGTGTATAACGATGCCCATGGAGGCAATTCTCGAGCCCTCAATTTTGTAGATAACGTCGATGTGGTTAATTCAGAATTTGAAAGTCAATATACACTTCAACTAAATGAACTAGCAATTGATCGAATGTATGTACTGGTCAGCAGCCAAACGGCTTCGGCCAGTGAATTAATTATTGCTGGATTATTGCCTTATATGGAGGTTATTTTAATTGGCAATCAAACAGTTGGAAAAAATGAGGCTTCCAGAACCTTGTATGACTCCCCTTCCTCCGACTTTACTGATAACGAAAAAGATTTAAATCCAAATCATACTTGGGCTGTGCAGCCCATTATTAGCAAATTGGCAAATTCACAGGATTTTAGTGATTATTCAACGGGATTTATCCCTGACATTGAAGCGCGCGAATCGGATTATCTTGAGTTTATGAAACCATTGGGAGATGATAGTGAATTATTATTAAGTCTAGCGATTGATGAAATTACGGGCCGAAATGCTCTAGGTAGACAATCATTTAAGGACCCAAAAACAATCGTATCTGAATTAACGAATAAATTTGCCTTTGAAATGCACCTCAATGGGATTTATTAATCCACCCAAAATCCAAGCTTATCAAGTCCCGTTTTAATTTCAGGGGCTGACATGAACAAATCCCATATAAACCCTGTTCGGTAATTTTCAATCATGACAGGTATGGGTCCTTGGTCAATGGCCAAGTATCGAGGTAGTAACCAATCATACTCCAAACTAAACGCATCATAGGGTCCGTATCTTCCAATGAGCTTTTCTTGTGCTGGTTGATAAAGCCATTTGAGCATTTGGATGCTCTCTTGAGGTGTATACGGAATGGAGGACAGCGCAGCCGTCGGGGAAATAACCCCTACGTCATTGCCCGGTTTATGGCCGTCATACCCATTGATTGAGTAACTAGAAGTAAGTCCCCAGCAATCAGGTCCATACCCTTTAAACTTTTGAGCATTCTCAACCGAATAATCATAATGAATTTTAGCGTGATTTTGATTCAATGTCCAATAATCTCCATATTGATCATGCAACCCCTTGGGTTTTAAACCCATATAAGAATAATGGGACCAAAAAAGTGGCCCTACTGGATCATCGTTGGTTTCATAATGGTCTACAACCAAATCATAGCCCATGTATTTGTGATCACTTTTGATCTTTCCATTTCTTGCCCAACCCTTATGATAAACTGAGGGTTCAATTGCATGACTTGGCGAGGCAGCGGCCAAAACATACATAATCAAACATTCATTGTATCCTCCCACTGGGAAGTTCATCTCCCATTCAAAATTGGGTGACCAGTGCCAATAAAGTACTTTTTCTCCACCCTTTGTATGCCAATCAAACTCGATATCCTGCCATAATTGATCCGCCCTTTGGGCAATGATTTTTTCTCGATCATTGCCATTTTTAAAATATTGCCTTACCGTCAATAAGCCTTGAGCCAAAAATGAAGTTTCCACCAAATCGCCCCCATCATCTTTTTTGCTAAACGGTTTTGTTTTACCTGTATCCCCATACCACCAGTGTGGATAAACCCCATGGAAACGATCTGCTAATTCAAGGAAATTAAGTATTTTTTCAAATCGCTCGATTCCTTGGTCTTGAGTGATAAATCCTCTCTTAACACCTACTAAGATGGCCATTAAACCAAAACCTGAGCCACCAGACGTCACGACATTCTGATCGTTATCTGGATAAATTCCATCAAGATGAATTCTCTCACGAGCCATTCCTGAAAAGGGCTCTGCTCCTTCCCAGAAATACTGAAAAGTCTGATATTGAACCAAGGTTAACAGAGAATCATTGTCCAGAACGGAGGCCGCTGATGGTTGTGATTGTTGTTGACAACCTAGGAGCACTATCAGGGCTACTCCCCAAATTAAAAATAAAATTTTCAAGTTTTTATTCATAACTAATTTCAAGTTTATTTAACCCATTTTGAACCTCCGGAACGCTCATGAAAAGCTTCCAGAGCAGGCCCGTCCTATGGTTTTCTATCATCACAATAATAGGTCCCTGATCAATCGCCAACGTTGCATTGGTCCACCATCCTTCATTGACATTGTACGCGTCATAAAAACCATTTTCGCCATAGATTTTGTCGCCTAAGATATAATAAAAATACCTTAACGCCTTCATCGAGGCATCGGGTGTATAAGGCATAGATCCGAGCGCCGCCGTCGGAGAAATGGTCCCATTGTCATTGGTGGGCTCGTGCGCTCCATATCCACCCGGTTGGTCACTTGCTGTCAAACCCCATGCCATCCCATTGTAATTCACATTTCCTTTCGGATTTCTGAGACAATATTCATAATTTATTTGACTGTGGGCAACATTTTGGTCCCAATAATTCACATAAGCATCTTTAAGATTACGAGGATCTAGCCCTAAAAAACTATAGTGGGCAAAAAATAATGGTCCCCCATAGTCGTAACCAATGGGTAACGTAATCCCATAAAAAACTTTCCCGTTTTTCACCGCCCCATTGCGCATCCAACCTTCATGATACGCCGCTTTTTCAATGGTAAAAGTATTAGAAGCTGCAGCGAGGACGTAGGTGATCATCGCTTCATAATACCCTCTAAGAGGGAAATTCATTTCAAAATTATAGTTGGGAGACCAATGCCAAAATAGTACTTTTTGACCTCCATTGGTGTACCAATTCCATTCTACATCATTCCATAATACATTGATACGTTCAATGATTTCGAATTCTCTGAGATCTTCTGGTTGCATGTACTGTCTAAAGGTGATCAAACCCTGAAAAAGAAATGAGGTTTCTACCAAATCCCCTCCATTATCCTTTGAGCTGAAGGGTATTGCGTCCCCTGAAACATCATCGATCCAATGGGAAAAAACACCATGAAATCGATCTGCTTTTTCCAGAAAAGTAAGGATTTTTTCTATGTGCGTTAAGCCTGCTTCTCGACTAATAAAACCACGTTCCATTGCCACCACAAGTGCCATAACACCAAAACCAGACCCTCCAGATGTAACGATATTTCCTGAACTATTGCGCTCCCGCGCCATCCCACTATTGGGTCCCGCGCCCTCATAGAAATAACGAAAAGTCTCTCTTTGTACCTTTGTTAAAAGCTCTTCGTCCGATAGTTCAGGGTATTTCAGCGTACTGTCCACTTTTGTATAAAAGAATTGTTTGGTTTCATTTACACGAAACCCTTCGGCAACATATCCCGCACTTATTTCAAAGGTATGCTTCTTTAAACTGGGTAAGGAATCTTTCACTTCAATGTCTAATTGTTTTTGATCCTGTGAAAGAGTCAAACCATAAGCGTAATTTTTTTGATTATTGTAAATTTTAAGATGTTTCGAAATATTGGAATCTATAGGTGCCGAAAATTTTAAGTGAAAAACAGGGTGGAAACTCACATTACTCACCTTGGAGGGGACCAATAATGAGCTATTATTTACAGAGAGTTCATTGAGATAGTTAATTCCCTGTTGAGTAACCAATTGAAATTCAATCGGATTAAAAATTTGACCGTTCTGCCCTTTGAGTTGATGGTCTATGACCAATTTATAATGATGATCAGGAACCAAAGTAGGCGCAATACTGATAAACCCATCATCAAATCCATAATCAAAAAAAACAGCACTTTGGTCCACCCAATCAGTAAGGCTGATGGAAGACTTGATCGATGTAGTATCAATCGAAATGGGCATTCCAATTTTAATGAAGGGTTGAATATTTTGAATTTCGATGGTATCTCCCGCATTAATTATTTTCCCATCTAGTAATATAATAGTTGCATTAAATTCCATTATTGTTACCTCTTCATTTTTGCAGGCCCCCAAGAATAACAGCAACATTAGCGTTATAGAAAATATAAATTTCATCATAATTTATAAGAAATTAAGGGTTTTGGAAATCCGAAACCCTTAAAAAAATAGAGAATATAATTAACTGTTTTAAGATTTTTCTGATTGATAAAGTGCGGTTATTTGAGCCGCAGTCAATGCGTTATGGAAGATACGAATATCGTCCAACTGCCCCTTGAAGTGATTGGCAGTGGTAAAATCATAACCACCCCAAGATTCCGTATCCCAAAGCGTACCGCCCCTTGATTGTATGAAACCAAAAGCCAATTCATTTACCACCTCGGGAGCTACACCCCCATACTTTAATCCTGCAACACTTCGCTTAGTATCTCCATCTGGCCATAAATCAAAATCAACGCTTTTCATTTTTTCTCCATTGTAATAAAGAGTGCCCTGCTTTTCTACACCATCATAGGTATACACCACTTGTGTCCAAACATCTTTTAAATACAGCGCAGCCATGTCATCTGCGGTAACGCTCCTTGCATAATCCCAACCTTGCCAACCTCCTGTAGCCGCATCGGTCGCCAAGGAAGGAAACCACATATCTTCAGTCACTGTTGTCGCCGCTCCTGTACTGGCATCAGTCGCTTCGTATCTTATGGCAAATTTGGCGCCATCGTAATTACCAAAGACTTCATATTGAATCCCATAAAATGCACCCAACCCAATAACAAAATGACCTACATTATTGCCATTTGCATCCACATGGTTTTCGGATTCTGTTTTCATCCAAAAGCTCAAGGTAAAATCTGCCCCATCTATTAAAAGATCCCCATCAGGGATTTCAATGATACTTTTATCTCCATCAAATTTGGCAGCCTTTCCTGCATCCACAGAACGTCCATCAACATAAGTCATAGAGACTTCTGTGCCATCATTAGTTCCTTGTTGATCTTTGGCATTTGACTCATTGAAATTCCAATATGCCACTTGGCCATCAGGAACCAAAATACCATTTATCGAAAAAGTCCGAGTGACCATAGTCGATAATGTTTGACCCGCTGATGAAGCCAATCCGGAACCAAAACTAATGGAAAAAGAGGCCCCTTCTCTAAACGAAGTGGTCGGGGTAATGGTGATTGAAGTACTTGAAACTTTTATGTCCGCCTCCACCACCATGCTTTCAGTGGTATTGGTAATCACTATGTTCGCAGAAGTCGCAGAAGTCGCATCCAGCTCAGTTGAAAATACGGCTACAATCGCCGCATCTTGGGCTACATCTGAAGCAGATGTGGCACCATTCAAATCAGCATCACCTGCTGTAAGGCTGAACAAAGTCAACGCCACCGGATCTGAATTATTACTGTCATTGCCTCCACAATTCACAAAAAAAGCAGTGGCGCTCATCAGCGTCAACATGCCTATCATCCATTTTACTTTTTTCATTTGATTTGATTTAAATTAAATTAATTATTGTCGATTGATTTTAAAAATTAATAACCATTATTTTGAATCAGACTACCCTGCGTCAAGTCAATTTCTATTTGTGGAATTGGCATCAATTCATGCGTACCTGACGCAAACCCAAATGGTCCCAAAATGGAACCAGCAAGATCTGTTCGTACCAAATCCCAGAATCGATGCCCCTCGAGGGCCAACTCATGACGTCTTTCGTTCATGATCACTCCCCTGAGTGCTTCCTGACCCATCGTGGTAATGTCTGGCAAAACGTCATTATTTCCTTCCCTAGCTCTCAATCGGACCTGATTTACATAAATCAAGGCCTGCGCTATATCACTTGTCTCATTGGCAGCTTCCGCAGCCAAAAGTAATACATCCGCATACCTCATGACACGGCGATTATGGCCTTGGGTAGGCGCTACAATCGTTCCTGGGGTCCATACTTTTTGATTGTAGCATTCTACTTCGATCAAATTATTATTTGAATCCCGGGTTTCATCAGGGGTCAGTCCATCTCCGGAAATCGTAATCTCATCAATCACTTCACCCACATAGAGGACTGTAGATTCCAATCTTGGATCACCCGTTTCAAACGAATTAATCAAATCTAAAGTGGGTCGATTAAAGCCCCATCCTCTATTTGGAGTACCGCGCACGCCTTGGACATTGGCGTAAAAATTAGTTCCATTTTCTATACCCTCAAGCAAGCCATCGACAGCACCCACTTCAAAAACAGACTCAACCCCAAACTCACCATTAATGCCATTAGCATCATCAAAGTCAGGCTCTAGGCCATATTGCCCCGAAGTAATCACCTTTTTTAATTCAGCGAGCGCTTCCCCATAGCGTTTTTGATACAGATAGGACTTACCTAACAGTCCTTGGGCTGCTCCTTTGGTAATTCGACCCTGCTCATTTAATGAAATTTCAGCTTTCAATGGGAGATTAGGAATTGCATCCAATAGATCTAACTCAATTTGGTCATACACCTGCTCAAGGGTCGATCTTACTACACCCACCGTCGGGGTGGTCGTTAAAATCAACGGAACTCCCCCCCACGCCCTTACTGCATCAAAATATAATTGCGCTCTAATGAATTGCGCCTCAGCGATGTATTGCGCTTTGAGTGTCTGGTCCATTTCAATATCCTGGACCAAATTAATCACTACATTGGTCCTCTTGATTCCAGTATAGAGAGTATTCCACCAATTGCTAAAACTACCATTGGTAGCAGCAAATTCAAAAGTATCAAATGGTCCGATAGTTGATGCCGCATCATCTGGATTACTACCTTTTCTGGCATCATCTGACATAATATCATCGATCGGATACATCCCTGTATGATAGCCTGATTCTCTGAATACATAATAACAAGCATTGATAGCTGCGAGCGCATCAGAGGCCGAAATAGGAAATGATGCTTGTGTCAATGAGTTTTGTAAAGGTTTTTCCAATAAATCATCGCAGGAGCTCACCAATAATATAAAAATAAGCAGGACCTTCATCGTGTTGTTCATATCGTGCTATTTAAATGTGACATTGATGCCTCCTGAATAAACTGTTGCCACTGGGTAAACACTTGTATCTATCCCATTGAAAATCGCACCCCCATTGGCCACTTCTGGTGAATATCCTGGAAATTCAGATAGCGTAAAGACATTTGTCGCAGACACGAAAATTCGTGTTTTTGGGGTCCCTATTTTTGCAGATAAGGCAGCTGGCAAGGTATAACTCAACGCCACATTTCTCAATCTAATGAAATCACCTTTGTAAATAAATCGATCTGAGGGGCTGAAATTGGGACCACCGGCAGTTGGTCTTGGCTCAATGTTCGTAGTGCCCTCACCAGTCCAGTAATTGGCCACATGCGCCTCAAAATTATACAAAGCAGGACGGACAATTTCTTTCAAATTGTAAATCTTATTTCCTCCTTGGCCTTGAAAATCTACAGACAAATCTAAGCCCATGTAGGAAGCACTGGCGGATAAGCCATACATGTGGGTCGGAATTGGGGAACCTAAATTTACAAAGTCCGCAGTATTAATTTTTCCATCTCCATCAGAATCTACAAATATCAGGTCACCGGGTTGAGTGGTCGCTAAATGTGGGGTATTATTGATCTGCTCAATGTTTTGGAAGATCCCTGCCGTTTGGTAACCATAAAAAGAACCAATCGGAACTCCCGGTGTTGTTTTAGTGACGGTATATCCATTAAAAAAAGCATATAAAGCATCGTCAGATCCACCAGTACCGCTGACTTTTTGAGTACTATTAGTAAGGTGGGTATAATTTCCTTGAATTTTATATTGAAAATCCCCTATTTGATCCGTCCAACTCGTCGTCATTTCCCATCCTTTGTTCCGTACTTCGCCCGCATTATAGAAAACGCTTCCACCGCTATTTCCGTAATAACCAGGCACCTGTAATGCGACTAAAATATCATAAGTGTTTTTCCTGAAGTAATCAATTTCTCCCACCAACTTGTCCCTCAAAAGACCCCATTCAAATCCAAAATCAAGGGTTTTGGTAGATTCCCATTTCAGATCAGGATTACCCAACTTACCAAAGGACTGACCCACAAACTGCTGCTCATTCGGTCCGAAAATAGCATTTGTGCCATCCGAGATAGTTGAATACGCCTCTTGATAGGGTATTTTTTCATTTCCCACAATGCCCCAACTGGCCCGAATCTTTGCGTTAGAAAACACAGATAGACTTTTCATAAAGGACTCATTGATCAAATTCCACCCAACTGCCAAAGAAGGGAATGATCCCCATTTATTGGCGTCAAGAAATTTTGAAGATCCATCGCGTCTAAAAGTAGCTGTGAATAAATACTTATTGTCGTATACGTAGTTGACACGTCCTAGGTAAGACACCATTGAATAATAATTATTGTCATCATAAATGCCATTGCTAATTGAAGAGGCTACCAGATTATTTTGCGTCAAGTACCAGAAATTTTCATTCGAACGAAGAAGGTTTTGGCCACTCCCTGAAATAAACTCATTGGAATTGTCCTGGGTGGTGAATCCTACCAACGCATCGATGCGGTGTTTGTCCCAATTTTTATTGAAATTAATAGTATTTTCAAAGAGCCAACCTTGTGACCAGGCATACCTTCTTCGCACATCATCAATGGCATTATTCTGGGTAGCTGAAACATAATAGGCAGGCGTGTATCCCTTGTCCTGGGTATAAGAAATATTTGGCCCATAGCTCGTCCTAAAATGGAAGGCCTTGTTTAAGGCCACTTCTAAAAAGAAATTCCCTACCAGTTGGAGTCCTTTACTGAAACTATTGGTGTATTCAAGATCCGCCAATACATTTCCAACACCCGGCACTTCTGAAAACGCCCCCAATAAGGTATATGGTGCAATATTAGGCTGCGCACGGTATACATTAAAAGGAGCACCACCATTGGTAGATTGACTTTTTGTCGGGACAAAGCTTAAATTATGTCCTAACTTGATTCTTTTAGAAATTTGATAATCATTGTTTACACGGATACTGATCCTACCAAAACTTGAATGGGGTATGATTCCATCTTGTTTAAAGTAGGCTACACTGAAATAATACTGACTTTTGTTGGTGGCACCCGCTACGGATACTTGATAGGATTGAATAGGTGACTTTGTAAACAACACATCTTGCCAATCAGTGCTGGGTAAAGCATCTAAATTATTATAGGTACCCGGAGTGAGGATATTGACAATCTCTGAAAATTTATTTCCATCCAGTAATTCAATCTTTTTCTGTAATGATTGCATACTTATTTCAGAGCTCACGGTGACAATGGGAGTCAATTGTCCTTTGGCCCCTCTCTTCGTGGTAATCAATATGACCCCATTAGCCCCTCTACTGCCATAAATTGCTGTTGCCGAAGCATCTTTCAATACCTCCAGACTTTGAATGTCATTTGAATTTATAAATCCAATGTCATCCAGAATAACTCCATCTACTACATAAACTGGATTATTGTTATTGAAGGTACCTACTCCACGAATTCTCACTGTTGGAGCCGCCCCAGGTTCACCAGAAAAATTATTTACTTGCACACCTGCCACTTTACCCTGCAACGCTTGCAAGGGATTGGAAGCAGGGATTTTAACCAGCTCCTCGCTTTTAACACTTGAAACGGCCCCTGTAAGATCACTTTTTCTTATTGATCCATATCCAATCACGACGATTTCGGACAGTTCTTCAATGTTCAAGTCCAAGGAGAAATTGATCAATGAGCGATTCCCGATTTTCTCGACCTTCGTCAAATAGCCAATGAAAGAAATGGACAGCTCGGCATTTTGATTCAATATAGCAAGATTAAAATAGCCATCGCCATCTGCAATCGTACCATTGTTGGTCCCCTCTTCCAGCACAGTAGCACCCGCAAGTCCTTCTCCATTTTCCGAATCCACTATCCTTCCACTAACTTTCAAAGTTTGGGCCAATGCGATCGAAATACTTAAAAAAACAAGAGTAATGGATACCAGGCAAATCTTCTTCATCCTTTGCAATCTATCAACGGAGTTTAACATTGACTACTTTAAAAGAATATTTATTTTTAACGGTTAAGGGGAAATAACGAAGCCAGAAAGATAGGAATCAAGCAACTTCACTTTTTAGATTGGCCCGAGATAAAAAATTAATTTATTGCTGCTACACCCTCAATCCGAATCAAAATTCTTAAGTTTGAAAAAATCATGATCATGCCCGTAATTCTCAATCTTAACGAAATCAAAAATCTGATCCAACACCTAGATGTCATACCCTCCATGCAAGAAGGTTTTGTCCAATACAGCAATGGTCAGACAGTAGTGCCCCCAGTAGGTGAGCTCCTGTTTGAGGATCCTCCAGGAGATGTCCATATCAAATATGGCTATATCAAAAAAGATGATTTTTATATAATAAAAATTGCATCCGGTTTCTATGAAAATCCAACATTAGGAATCGCATCTGGACAAGGATTGATGTTGGTTTTTAAACAAAAAACGGGTGAACTGGCCGCTGTACTTTTGGATGAAGGCTATTTGACCGATATAAGGACAGCCGCTGCTGGTGCACTCGCTACGCAATATTTTGCCCCAAAAAACGTGAGGGCCATCGGAATTATTGGTACAGGGGTTCAAGCTAAATTTCAACTACAATATCTTGAAAAAATCTTAAAATGCCGTGAAGTGTGGTTGTGGGGTAGGAATGAACTCCATGCCGAAAAATTGAAGCAGAACTTAGGTTCAAATTGGAATATACACATAGCAACTTCTCCTTCACAAGTGGCACATAATTGTCAACTAATAGTTACCACCACCCCTTCAGAAACCGCGCTGTTTAATGCCGACGACATTCAAGCAGGCACTCACATTACTGCCGTTGGATCAGATACTGCTTCCAAGCAAGAATTATCAGGAGACCTACTACAAAAAGCCGATCTGATCATTGCCGATAGCCTGCCCCAAAGCAAAAGTAGGGGTGAGGTTTATCAAGCAGTCAAAGGGGGATTTATCCAATCTAATGACGTATACGAATTGGGTACTGCCATTCAGGACCCTAAATTACAACGTCAAAATGATCATCAAATAACGATAGTGGATTTGACAGGTGTGGCAGTGCAAGACATCATGATTGCCAAATCAGTTTATTTGCAACATCTATTGAACCAGCAACATGCTCAATTATAAAAGCAACAAAGGAGGTGGTCCTATCGTCGACTTTGAAAAAGCTATTTTGGATGGCTACGCATCGGATGGCGGATTATATGTGCCTGAATATTTACCGAAAGTGACTCATTCTGATTTAAATAAATGGAAAGCACTGAGCTACAAAGCACTGGCATTCGAAGTGTTATCGTTATTTATTGATCGTAGCATTATCTCTGCTGGTGAACTGCACCTGCTACTAGATGAATGCTATGACACATTTGAAACCAAAGA
>TARA_B110000503_G_scaffold141806_1_pt1 | contig 16136 bp, 17 predicted proteins | sample TARA_B110000503 | Tara Oceans TARA_B110000503 (sample SAMEA4397472) | marine metagenome | biome: Polar Biome; feature: [SRF] surface water layer (ENVO:00010504); material: water (ENVO:00002006), including particulate matter (ENVO:01000060) such as... | depth 5 m | reverse complement strand
GGTGCTTATCTCCCGTAGGGGTTAATGATAAGCAAATACACAAACTAATTCACAGTCTCTCTTGGCGCCATTTAAATCGAAGACTTACAGGGTTTAATGCGTTATAGACTTCGTTAAGTTTTGTATTTGGTCCCCTATCTGGTCCCCGCTCAGGTGGAGGTAACCATTAATCTCGCATTTTCTAAAAATGTGTTGAACTACATCCAATCAATTAACTCTCCAAATAAGACTCAATGAAGCCACCATCGGGATTATAAAATCGTGGTTCAAACTTACCATGAAGCCGCACATTATCAGCCTTTTCGTAAAATGTACCACGAGCCTGAATATGTACTTTTTTCAACAAGTGTAATCAACCTGATGCCGGTGTAAGATCCAGTCTTTAGCTGCCTGCTTGATTGCCTTATGTTTAGGATGATTTTGGAAGACGTTTAGCGCTTCGACAGAGTCGAATTCGGTATATAAGACTAAATCGCAGGACGTATCAACTGGTGTTGAATTTACACCAACCTCAAGTGTTTTCAATCCTTCTACTGTGCCTTGCATGTTTTCTAGCATTGTCTTGAATTGTGATAATCCCTTTTCCAGAGAACCTTCTTTCAGTTTCCACATGACAATATGTTTAATCATTGCGAATTAGCCTCAGCCAGTACGACATTAAACTCAACTTTATAAAATGGATTTTTAACACCATACTCAGCCGCCTTTACTTCATCATCGATATGTACAAAGTCCCTTAGAAGACTTTCTTTAACGCCAAATACTGCATCATCATTAATATATGGATCACCTGAAACAAAAATATGTGTGGTGACTTTCTGGTAACCTTCAGCACTAATAATGAAATGTAGATGGGCAGGGCGGCGATTATTACGCCCTAACTTATTGAGTAATTGACCGACTGGGCCATCATTAGGAATCGGATAATGACGTGGTTTGACTCCTATTAAGAGATAACTGCCATCTGGCCGACTATGGAATACGCCACGCAAGTTAAAATCAGGTTGAACCCCCTTTTGCTGCACATCGTAAAACCCCTCATCGTTAGCTTGCCAGACATCCAGCTTTACGCCTTCCAGTGGCCTACCCGAGACATCGGTGATCCTACCATTAACGACCATCGGTTCACCTTTTATATCAAGGCAAATGTTGGCACCAAACTCCATGTCTGGCGCACCCTCAAGATGGAATGGGCCAAGTACTGTGTTTTCAGTGGCTCCAATGGGGCGACGACTGTTAATCGAATCGACTAGCATGGAAACTCCCATCACGTCAGATAACAAAATATATTCTTGACGCCAGCTGTCACACATCTGTCCGGTAGAAGTCAGGAACTGAATGGCAGCCATCCACTCTTCCTGACTGGGCTCTATTTCTTTTACTGCTGCATGTAAGTGCCGGGTGATGCTTTCCATGATCTGATTCAGGCGCTCATCTTTTACATTATTATTGCGAGCAATTACAATTTCCGCACTATTTTCTTCGGTGAAAAAGCTGCTTTCATTGAGAGCTGTCATCGTTCAATTTCCTTTAATAAGTTAATGAGAGGTTTAGGTAGCACACAAATAAAGTGGCTCTTACATTTTCAAGATCTAATAAAAATGTCACACCATAGGACACCTTAATAGGCAGATAACACACAATAGAAAAATATTGGCTTAACCTTCTAGTTGTTGTTTGATAGATTGCCAGAGCTGGTCTTGATGTATTTATGACCTCAGCTATAGAAGACATAAGCGAGAGGCTTTATAGTTTCCTCGATCTGACTATGTTGATGATATGGGTATGGCTCATCGATCTATGTTTAGTTCATATTACAATTAATGGCTCACTTTTGAATCAATAGGGAGTTTATGAGGTAGTCATGGTTATGTCAATAAAGTTCGTAATGCGGATATATGTTTTTATTACGAACCTTAATCTATGAATCGCAGTTTTACTACATTGAAGGGTAGGCTGCTGTAATGGCTTTTGATGCGCTCTTTAACAGAGGTAATACCTCATCAACCAGTTTTTCTGGTGAAAAGCGCGAACGGTGAGCTGCAACATTTAGAGCAGCGATTGGTTGGCCTACTGAACGGTTAAATATTGGTACGGCGATCGAAATCACTCCGACTTCCAGTTCTTCATCAACGAGTGCGTATCCCTGTTGTTTAACTCGAGTTAATTCGGCTCGAAGAGTTTTCTCATCAGGAATGGTTTTCGCTGTTTTGGCAATAAAATCAAACTCTTTTAGCGTTATGTCTAATAGATCTTTTTCCAGATAAGCCAGTTGTGCCCTTCCCATTGATGAACACCATGCAGGAAGCCTTGCCCCGACCTGCAGGTTAATTGACATGATGCGTTGAGTCGGAATACGGGCCACATAAATAATTTCGTTACCTTGTAACTCCGACAATGAGCATGATTCATGCACTTGCTCAGCCAGTTCGTGGAGATAGGGCATAGCAACATCTGGAAGCGCGTCAGAGGCCAGGTACATAGCACTGAAAGATAAGACTTTTGGAGTGAGCGAAAAATAACGTCCGGCCATTTTGGTGTAGCCCAGTGTGGTCAAGGTTATAAGAAAACGTCTGGCCGCAGATCGGCTCATGTCAGTTAATTCGGCTACTTCGGTTAGCGTCATGCTTTTCTGGATACCTGAAAAGGCATTGAGAACGGAGAGGCCTTTAGCAAAAGAACCTACAAAATCAGTGGGTTGTTTTTCGATCATATTACCTTACTTCTTAATTTTCAAAAATGCATAGTACATCACTTTGTTCTTAATACGAACAAAAGTAAAAAAAATTAATTTTTACTCTTGACGGGCGAAAGCTCAAAGATTACTATTATGCAAACAATAGTTCATATAGTGAACATAAACTTTATCTGGAGAATACTCCCAATGTCTGAGTTCAAAACGGTTTTCGGGTCGCTCGAAAACTATGAAAAGGGGCACATCGAAATAATTGACGATGATCCTAAAGCTTATGCGTTTTCCAATATATTTGAAGTAGCCAATCAGTCAGCTCCTTATGAAAAAGTTGTCGTGGGTAAAAATCTCAAATATGTGATTGAAACGCTTCGGACTGAGGGTGATTCTGATTGGTATACATGTGCTCACGATGAGTTTGTTGTGTGTATGGATGGTGAAATCGAAGTACATCTAGTGAAATTGAATAATGCAAAAAGCTATGCACCTGATGATAAAGAGGGCTCGGTGAAGCTTAAAAGTGACCCAGACGGCCCCAAGATGGGACGGATTATATTGCGCCATGGGCACCAAGCCCTTTTACCTAAGGGTTCTGCCTATCGTTTTAGTAATCGCAAGAAGCCTGGCGTGTTAATTATGCAAACCATTTGCGGCGATCATTCTGTCGAGAAGTGGGCAGAAATCTGCTATTCGTAAAAGGAAAAATTTATCATGAGCGTAACCAACATAATTTCTTCAGCCCCTAGTATAGAGAACGGCTATTGTAGTTTTGAACTGGGCAGTTTTAGTTTTCATCGTGATGAGTATTTCGCGCATATCAGCTGGGTGGTCAATGGCCGAGGGATGTCCCACACTATCTCAGCTGATGTCTTTTTACGTGCTTTGATGCGTGATGTGGCTTGGGGATTTTTCTACGGCCGGGTCAATTTCGACAATGTTTTTGGCACAACGAATCATTATGGGCAGGTTGATATGTTTGCTGGAAGTTATAATGGCGACTTGAAAGCAAAAAACCTCGACTTGCTAGAAACGTTTGATACCCCACTAATTATGGCAACCTTCAAGACCATGTTAGATGACTGGACGAATGAAAGTTTTGATCCTTTTGCAGCCCCTGATGAAACTACCCAGGGATGGATTGGTAAGAAAAGTGGCAGTAATTTGGCAGCCATAAATCGAGAGCGTCAAGTTTGTCAGCGCCAGCCAGGACTGCCCGGTGATGTTGCGTTAAGAGTAGATGAGGATGGTTATCCACAAAATCGAGCCTTTGCAGATGTTAGTGAAGATGAGCCAGAAGTCTATATAGAACCAGGCTTTGAAAGTGAAGTCGGAGCGTTCAATCTATTCGCCTTTCTTAGCCGCTCCAACGTGACTTGGAACCCGTCAATTACATCCATATGTAAAGAAAGTTTATTTTGTCCGACCACGGAAGAATACATCCTACCTATTGCGCACGGTAATGATCGTTGCGAGTGGTTCTTTCAGATGAGTGATCAGATTGATTGGAAAGTTGAAAATGATGAAACAGGACAGCCTCGCGCTAAAGTAGTAATGAAAGCAGGTGATATTGCAGCTATGCCTGCTGATTGTCGCCATACCGGTTATTCACCTAAGCGTTCTATGTTGTTGGTTTGGGAAAACGCTAATCCTGAGCTACCTAAGTTGTATGCTGACGGTAAACTTCCTGTTAATCCAATCCAGTTTTAAGGCGAAATTCGATGAATATCCAACATCAATTATTTATTAATGGTGAGTTTGTTGATGCACAAGATGGCAACACAATTGAAGTATTAAATCCTTATGATAATTCGATATTAGCCAGGGTGGCCGAAGCTAGAGAAGCAGATATTGATAAAGCGGTAGCTGCAGCTAAAGCTGCATTTCCTGCTTGGCGCGATAAGGCAGCTATGGACCGTGGGCTTTTGTTGCTCAAATTGGCAGATGCGATAGAAGCAGATCGGGATAACCTTGCCCGATTAGAATCTATGGATACAGGGCACCCAATTAGGGATTGCCTGAACCTGGATGTACCACGTACCGCGGTGACCTATCGTTACTTTGGTGGTATGGCAGATAAACATTTGGGATCAGTTGTCCCTGTGGAACAAGGTTTTCTTAATTATGTGACACGTGAACCGATCGGTGTGGTGGGGCAAATTGTTCCATGGAACTTCCCATTGATGTTTACCAGTTGGAAGCTTGGCCCAGCCCTAGCAGCAGGTAACACTGTTGTAATGAAACCATCTGAAATCACACCATTAAGCAGTTTACGGATTGCTGAACTGGCCCGAGAAGTTGGCTTTCCAGCGGGTGTTATAAACATTGTGCCGGGATATGGTCATACCGCTGGGGCGCATTTATCCACACATCCCGACGTCAACAAAATTTCGTTTACTGGATCAACGGCTATTGGACGAAAAATTGTAGAGGCTTCTGCCGGAAACCTGAAGCGAGTTCAACTTGAACTGGGTGGTAAGGGTGCCAATATTGTATTTGAGGATGCCAATATCCCAGCCGCAGTGGGTGGCAGTGCCTTTGCTATTTTCCATAATCAGGGGCAAGCCTGTATTGCAGGTTCTCGTCTCATCCTACACGAATCCATTGCTGATGAATTTATCGAGCGTTTTATTAGACTGGCAGAGAGCATTAAACAGGGCGACCCACTTGACCCTGAAACTGAAATGGGTCCATTGACTTCTAAATTACATCAAGAGCGAGTGCTGGCTTATACCCAAGTGGCCCGTGAAGAAGGTGGTGAAGTGTTAACGGGTGGTGAGGTTCCAAAAGGACTGGAGAAAGGCTGCTTTGTCTTGCCGACGATAGTTCGTGCAGACCCATCCAGTCGAGTCTGTAACGAAGAAGTCTTTGGCCCATTTGTCTCAGTGAGCACATTTAAAGACGAACAAGAAGTGCTCGATATTGCTAATGGCACAGAATATGGCCTGGGTGGTGGTTTATGGACAAATGATCTGCAACGTGCACATCGTGTTGCCAAGCACATGCGTGCTGGGATGGTATGGATCAACTGCTATAAGCGTGTGAACCCTGGATCTCCATTCGGTGGTGTTGGCCAGTCCGGTTATGGTCGAGAAATGGGCTTTGAAGCTATGAACGACTATACCGAGGCAAAGTCTGTCTGGGTGAATGTCGATGCACAGATACCGCCATTTTATAAACGTTAGTATTTCTCTTTATGTTTCGTAATCAAATTTCTCTCGCCCTTTTTTGAAAGGGGCTAGGGACATTTACCTCGAGAATATGTATCAATGATTGAATTTAATTACAAAGCGTTACATTGGAACATTGTATTTGCTGTTGGAAGTTTGCACACTTTGCCTAATGAGCTGGATAGGCTAGGTAAGAAGCGAGCTTTAATTTTGACAACGCCTAACCAAGCAGAACAGGGGCGTGAGTTAGCTGAACTGCTAGGTGATAGAGCCGTCGGTTTATTTGATCAAGCTGCTATGCACGTTCCAGCAGCAACCTTAGAGGCAGCGACTCAAATTTGCCGTTCTCTAGCGGCCGATTGTACGGTAGCGCTTGGTGGTGGTTCGACAATTGGATTGGGAAAAGCACTGGCAGTAAAGGAAGGGCTGGATAATATTGTTATCCCTACTAGTTACGCCGGTTCAGAAATGACGGATATTTGGGCAGTGACTGAGGCTGAGCGAAAGGTGACTGCCAGAAATTATGCTGCTGTGCCGACTTTGACACTCTACGACCCTCAGCTGACCTTAACCTTACCTCCAGAATTTTCTGCGGCCAGTGGTTTGAATGCGATGGCACAGGCTGTGGTGAACGTAGCCACAGACAAACCTAATCCCATTATTTCCAGCCTTGCGGTAGATGGCATACGTGCTTTAGCTGCGAGTCTGCCCATGATTATGAAAGATCCCCAAAATATTGAGGCACGCTCTCAAGCTTTGTATGGGGCCAGCATGGCTGGAGGGGCATTGGGAACTGGAATTACGAGCCTGCACCACCGGCTTTGCCACACCTTCGGTGGTACGTTCAACACTCCACATGCAGAAACCCATGCCATTTTACTGGCCCATAGTGTTGCTTATAATGCTGCCGCAACTTCAGAGGGCACTGCAAGAGTTGCTGACGCTCTTGGCGTTGATAATGCGGCACAGGGTATTTATCAGCTTGCAAAAAAACTGGGTGTGCCGTTGAGTTTAAAGGAAGTAGGAATTCTGGAGTCTGACTTAGATAAAGCTGTTGCCGTGACCTTAGAAAACCCACTAAGCAATCCCGAGCCAGTGACCCCCAAACGATTGCGGCAGTTACTCGACAACGCTTGGCACGGAAGCCCGCCACAAGCAATAAAAGCGTGAGGAAGTGGATATGACAAAAAACACACTTAAAAATGTACCCCAAATCACCTTAGAAGACGCTGCTGCCATGGTGAAATCAGGCGATGTATTGATTGCTGGTGGTTTTGGCATGACGGGAAATCCAGTGCACTTATTAAATTCACTTTCTGAACTTGATGTGAACTCGCTGACCTATATTGGCAATAATGTTGGTGAGCCGGGATTAGGTGGCGGTAAATTATTACGTAATGGTCAATTGAAAAAAGCTATTGGTTCTTACTTTACAAGCAACCCCGAGGTGGTAAAAGCTGCGCAAAGTGGTGCTTTGGAAGTGGAATTACTACCTCAGGGAAGTTTAGCGGAAGCCCTGCGAGCAGCAGGTGCAGGTTTAGGTGGTTTTTTCACACCAACTGGAGCCAATACTGCGCTGGCTGAAGGCCGCGAAACTCGTGTGGTAAATGGTAAGGATATGATCTTTATTGAGCCGTTGCGTGGAAATGTAGCCTTCGTGCGAGCTTGGAAAGCAGATACTGCTGGCAATTTGCAATACCGAATGACTGAAAGCAACTTCAATACAGTAGCTGCGACAGCTGCAGATTTGGTTATTGCTGAGGTTGAAGAAATTGTCTCCGTTGGTGAGCTAGACCCTAATGCCATTCACACCCCCGGTTGTTTTGTTGATTTTTTGGTACAGGCCAACCTGATACTTGAAGACTTAGGGTCATCGGCTTCAGTGGCCGGTAGCCTGAAAAAAGTGGATGAAGCTCGTATGAATATGGCACGTGCTGCTTTAGAGGAATTGTCGCGTGGTGATGTGGTGAATCTAGGGATAGGAATTCCAACGCTGGTTGCTGACTTGATTACACCTGAAGACGGAATCATTATGCACACTGAAAATGGAATGTTGGGTGTAGGGCCGGAGCCATTAAGTGGTGGAGCCATGGAATACCCAGTCAATGCAGGGAAAATCCCAGTAACGGCCCTACCTGGGGCTAGTTATTTCGATAGTGTTACCTCTTTCGGCATGATCCGAGGTGGCCATATAGATGTTGCTATTATGGGCGGATTACAGGTCGATGAGAAAGGAAATCTAGCGAATTGGACGGTTCCTGGAAAACCTTTGTTGGGTGTTGGTGGTGCAATGGATCTGGCTTCAGGAGCTAAGAAACTAATCGTCACATTAACCCATACCAACAAGGACGGTAGTTCAAAAGTTGTTAGGGAGTGCGATTTACCGCTCACAGCTAAAGGGGTTGTCGACACTGTGATCACAAACTTGGCAGTATTTCGTTTCCGGAATACGCCACAAGGCAGTGAAATGGTTTTAGTCAAACTGATGCCTGGGGTGTCATTGGCTGAAATTGAACAAAAAACTGGCGCCAATTATACCATTGATTTGGAGGAGTATCGGAATGACGTTGCTTCCTGAAACGGGCGTTAGGTCTTTACTGAAAGTTAATTAATCCTATTTGGAGAAAATTTTATGAAATTAATCAACACTATACGTCGTACTCTATTGAAGGTCGGCGTGCTTTCTTTGACGGTAATATTGTCAAGTGGTTTATCAGCACTAGCCTATGCTACTGATTCTATCAAAATTGGTTATGTTAGCCCTCAAACAGGCCCTTTGGCCGGCTTTGGCGAAGCTGATGACTATGTCATTGACTCGATACGCGAGCAGTTTAAAGATGGTCTTAAAATTGGTGACGAAACGTATCAGATCGAAATTATCGTTAAAGATAGTCAGTCCAATCCTAATCGTGCGGCTGATGTAGCCAGTGAATTGATTTTGAAGGATGAAGTTGACATGATCCTTGTGTCCTCTACCCCGGAGACAACCAATCCGGTGTCGGATCAGTGTGAAGTTAATGAAATTCCGTGTATCTCAACGGTAGCACCATGGCAGCCATGGTTTTTTGCCCGTGGCGGTAATCCTGAAGAGGGTTTTGAATGGACGTATCATTTTTTCTGGGGGCTGGAAGATGTGATCGCCAACTATACTGCCATTTGGGAGTCAGTTGACACTAATAAAAAAGTCGGTGGATTATTTCCGAATGATGGTGATGGTAATGCTTGGGGAGATAAGAATTTGGGCTTTCCTCCAGTTTTGGCTGACAAAGGCATGACATTGAATGATCCAGGGCGTTATCAGAATATGACGGACGACTTTAGTGCTTATATCGGTGCGTTTAAAAAGGACAATGTGGATATTATTACAGGTGTAATGATTCCACCAGATTTCACCACATTTTGGACACAGGCTCAGCAACAGGGCCTTAAACCCAAAGTAGTTTCTATCGGTAAAGCCCTTTTGTTCCCTGCCTCTGTGGAAGCTTTGGGTGATTCTGGGCATAACATCTCAACTGAAATTTGGTGGTCACCAAACCATCCTTTCAAATCATCACTGACTGGCATTTCTTCAGCTGAACTTGCGGCTGGTTATACAGAGTCAACCAAGAAACAATGGACCCAACCGATCGGTTTTGTGCATGCTTTATTTGAGGTAGCAGCTGATGTTCTGCAACGCAGTAAAGACCCAAAAAATGCCAGCGCTATAATTGATGCCGTGAAAACCACTAATTTGGATACTATTGTTGGCAATATTAATTGGTCTAAAGGTCCAATGAAGAATGTAGCTAAGACGCCATTAGTCGCAGGCCAATGGAGAAAGTCAGATGGCGATTTCAAATACGACTTGGTGATTACTGAAAATGGACAGGCTCCTAATATTCCTGTGGCTGGGAAAACTGAGTTGATTAAATAAATATATGTTAGAGCTTCAACATGTAAAAAAGCGCTATGGCTCCCTCAACGTCAGCGATGACCTTTGCCTTAAAGTGGCTGAAGGTCAGGCGCTTGGCGTGTTGGGCCCGAACGGTGCTGGTAAGAGTACGATGTTTAACCTAATTACAGGCGATGTAAAAGCTGATTCTGGTTATATTTTATTCGATGGACAAGATATTACACGCCTGGCCCCAAACAAACGATGTAGGCTGGGTATTGGACGTTCGTATCAGATTCCTCATCCCTTTAGCAATATGACGGTGTTTGAAAACTTGTTGGTTGGCGGAATTTTTGGCGCTGAGCAGTCTGAAAAGCAGGCATATAATGCCTGTTATCAGGTATTGGACGAGACGGGCCTTCTGCCTAAAGCTAATGTGTTAGCAGGCAGTTTAACCTTGCTGGAGCGCAAGCGCCTTGAGCTGGCTCGAGCTTTGGCCACTTCTCCTAAATTGTTATTACTCGATGAAATTGCAGGTGGTTTGACGGATGCAGAATGCCAGCAGTTGATTGGGACCATTAAAAGCATTCATGATAAGGGAACCACGATTGTCTGGATTGAACATGTTGTGAATGCTTTGCTGGCGGTGGTGGATAGTTTGATAGTACTGGATTTTGGTCAGAAGGTCGCAGAAGGCGAACCTGAAGCCATTATGAACAGCCGTGAAGTAAAGGAGATTTATATGGGTATTAGTACATGAGTAGTCATGTGTTAAACCAACCGATATTATCTACACAAGGGCTGACTGCTTTTTATGGTGATTTTCAGGCTTTGTTTGGCATTGACTTCTCTCTAAATACAGGTGAGACAGTTGCAATTATTGGTTCTAATGGTGCGGGTAAAACCACATTTCTGCGCAGTATTACTGGTTTGTTATGTAATGAGCCGAGTAGTGTTAAATTCTCTGGTCAGTCTATTGGTGCTTCATCACCAGATGAGATTGTAAAATTAGGCATTGCAATGGTGCCAGAAGGACGCCAGCTATTTCCTTCCTTATCGGTTGAAGAGAATCTGCGGATGGGCTCACTAAGTGGACGCTCTGGAAAATGGGATTTAGGAAATATTTATGAATTATTCCCAGTTCTCAAAGAACGTCGTCACCATGGGAGTATGGACTTGTCGGGTGGTCAGCAACAAATGGTGGCTATTGGGCGCGCGTTAATGGCAAATCCTAGCATTTTGTTGTGTGATGAAATCAGTCTGGGATTAGCGCCCATCATTATCAAAGATATTTATCGTGCTTTACCTGCAATTTGTTCTGAAGGTGTCACTGTTGTTGTGGTTGAACAGGACATTCGGCAAGCCATGGCAGTTTCTGACCGGGTGTATTGCTTTCAGGAGGGGCGTATTTCACTAGAGGGTAGACCTGATCAACTCACAACGGAAGCGATTACACATGCATACTTTGGTCTGGAGGACGCTGTTTCATGAGTTGGATTGATGCAATTTTGCAGGGCACGTTACTGGGTGGGCAATATGCTTTGTATGCGGCGGGCTTATCATTGATTTTTGGTGTGATGCGCTTGGTTAATATCGCACACGGCGATTTTATTATTTTGGGGGCTTATATCGCGCTAGTCTGCGTAGAAATGCTGGGGCTACACCCATTGTTAAGTATGATTGTTGTCTGTCCCACTATGTTTGCTATCGGCTATTGGATGCAAAAGCTGGTATTAAATAAAACCTTAGGTAATGACATTCTTCAACCTCTGCTGGTGACGTTTGGACTCTCTATTATACTTCAAAATGTTCTTATGGAAGTGTTCTCGGCGGACTCGCAGCGCCTGCAATCTGGGGTGCTCGACACGGCCAGTTTACAACTCACTGACGAATTGACCGTCGGCTGGTTACCGCTGATCTGTTTTGTTACCGCCGTTATTGTTATTGCTAGTTTGCAGTTTTTATTTTATCGCACCACTATTGGAATGGTGTTTCGGGCGACTTCAGATAGAGCTGAAATAGTGCAGTTAATGGGGGTAAAAAAGGATCGGGTATTTGCACTGGCGATGGGAATTGCACTTGCAGTGGTTGGTATTGCTTCAGTGTTTATGGCAATGCGGACTAACTTTGATCCTAGTGTGGGCCCAGGACGTTTATTATATGCGTTTGAAGCGGTAATTATTGGTGGTTTAGGAAATATATGGGGCACTTTGCTCGGTGGCATTATCATTGGCGTTTCACAATCAATTGGGGCACAAATAAATCCAGGATGGCAACAATTAGCTGGGCACCTGGCTTTTTTAATGATATTGATTTTTCGCCCGAACGGTCTGTTTCCACGAACTAAAGATTAGGAAAAACGATGACTTCAAAAATACCTGAGTCTCTCCCATTTTCAATTGTCCGCAGTAACTCTGCGAGTAAGTTAGCTTTTCTAGGATTCATTGTTGTATTCATAGCAGCGGTGACTTTACCCTGGTGGGGAGGTCGTGCAGATATGCGTCTGGTGGTTGAATTTTGTTATTACCTTGCGTTGGCACAGCTGTGGAATTTACTAGCTGGTTATGGTGGTCTTGTCTCCATTGGACAGCAAGCTTTTATCGGATTAGGGGGTTATGCTTTTTTTATGATGGCTGCTTTTTTCGGTGTACCACCATTACTAGCCATATTTCTTTCGGGTGTGGTAACGCTGTTATTTGCAATACCTACTGCTTTTCTGGTGTTCCGTTTGTCGGGTGCTTATTTTGCGATTGGTACTTGGGTAGTGGCTGAAGTTTACCGGCTGAGCTTTGCACAGATCACTACTCTTGGGGGCGGCTCTGGAATGAGTCTTCCGATCAGTGTCGTTAAAAGTATTAGTCCCTCAAAACTTGAGCGAGAGATATTGATCTATTTTCTTGCACTGTTATTGGCCATGGGTGTGGTTACTGCTTTATATGTCCTATTACGTTCCTCTTGGGGATTAGCACTTACCGCTATCAGGGATTCGGAAGCAGCCGCAGAAAGTCTCGGGGTAAAGAAGCAGGTGACCAAATACGCAGTGTACCTATTCGCTGCGTTTGGGACTGGGCTATGTGGTGCCATTATTTTTCTCAATAAACTACGTATTTCACCAGATTCTGCTTTTTCGGTTAGCGACTGGACAGCAAATATTATTTTTATAGTTGTTATTGGTGGCATCGGCACCCTGGAAGGACCGATTATTGGAACACTAGTCTTTTTTATCCTGCGTGAAGTTCTTGCTGACTTTGGTGCCTGGTACATGATATTTCTTGGTGTGGTTGCGGTTGTCGTAATGTTGAAAGCGCCGCAGGGGGTATGGGGTCTGGTGGCTAATCGTTATGGTATTCAATTGTTTCCAGTAGGGAGGAAACTAATGTGAAAGATGTTTATATATGCGATGCCATTCGAACTCCCTTTGGGCGCTTCGCTGGCGATTTATCGAGTGTAAGAAGTGATGACCTTTGTGCAATTCCTCTTAAAGCACTACTGGAACGCAGTCCACAGGTCGATTGGTCACAAGTTGACGATGTGATCATGGGTTGTGCTAATCAGGCTGGGGAAGATAATCGTAATGTAGCAAGGATGTCGTTATTGCTCGCAGGATTGCCAGTTTCGGTCACAGGGACTACGGTTAATCGATTGTGTGGCTCTAGTCTTGATGCAACGGCGATAGCGGCACGAGCAATTAAATCAGGTGAGACGGATCTGATGATTGCGGGTGGTGTTGAATCGATGTCTCGCGCTCCCTTTGTGATGGGTAAAGCGGGGGTTGCTTTTTCACGGAGCCAGACAGCCCAAGATACAACAATAGGCTGGCGCTTTATTAATCCCTTGATGAAAGCCAATTTTGGGGTCGATAGCATGCCAGAAACGGCTGAAAATGTGGCAATGGAGTTTAAGGTCAGTCGTGAAGATCAGGATGCGTTTGCCTTACAGAGTCAGCAACGCACAGCGCAAGCACAGATACGGGGTTTCCTAGCCGAAGAAATTATTTCAGTTTCAGTTCCACAAACTCGAGGCGATCCGACTATTGTTGAACAAGATGAGCACCCTCGTTCCAATACCCAGCTAGAGCAATTAAGTATCTTACGCCCGATTGTAAAAGCAGACGGCACAGTCACCGCTGGCAATGCTTCGGGGGTGAATGATGGTGCGGCTGCTTTACTACTGGCTTCAAACGTTGCTGTTAAACAGTATGGTCTTACCCCTATTGTTAAGATTATTACGACCACAACAGCAGGGGTCGAACCACGAATTATGGGTTTTGGTCCTGCACCTGCAGTACAAAAATTATTGGCTAAAACACGATTAACGACTGATGATATTTCTGTTTTTGAAATCAATGAAGCGTTTGCTGCTCAGGTGCTAGCTGTTAACCGCAATTTAGGGTTGTCTGACAATGATGAAAGAGTAAACCCGAATGGTGGAGCTATTGCGCTGGGCCACCCACTTGGAGCCAGTGGAGCACGTTTAATCATGTCGGCTGCGCACCAATTAAGGCGCAGTGGGCAGCGGTATGCTATTTGTGCTTTGTGTATCGGTGTGGGGCAGGGAATGGCTATGTTACTTGAAAATGCAGATTATTCGGGCTGATACAATGAGTGATATAGATTTTGTTTGGACAGAACAGACGAATGCACCAAAATCTGGTTCGGTGGTTTGTGCCTGGACGGAGCTGCCGGACAGAACGTTACATGAAGTGCACTTTGGTGGGAGTGAAGAGGCTTTCAAGTTGCTACTTTTTCGTGACAGAGATGCACTGCATGGTTACGTTAACAAATGCCCACATCACTGGTTGACCATGAATCGTCGTAGTGATGGCGAGTTTATGATGTGGGGTGAGGATGAGTTGATGTGTGTGCATCATTGTGCAGTGTTTAAATTGACCGATGCTGGGCGCTGTATCGATGGGCCATGTCTCGGGACTAATTTGGTGAATGTCCCAGTAGTAGTTTTGGACGGCCAAGTATTAATAGGTGAATAAAAACTGCAATAATATTAATCGGCACACTAAAAAATATACTGATTTAAGAGGTTTAACCCATTTATTATATCTAATCGACTAAGATATATCGGTACATCACAACAGGAATCGGGCTCGTGCAATACTAAGCAAGCCTAACCAGTTATTTAGACTTTTTGGTCCTGATCTATCAAAGGTCGAGTTAAATCTGCCAACAATTTACGCATGGCAATAACTTTTTTACTCCTTAGGCCATGAACATAGCGGTGATGACTCCGTCCAAAGGTCTGGATTGTTGGCCCTGTAAGGCTCCATGGTGCCGTTTGCATCGGCCATTACAAATTCCCCCTTGTGCTTGCATAAGTCCTCTGAGCGAACTCAGGCGCCACACGCAGGTAAGTTGTTTAGGTCATGCTGATTGGCCGCTACATGGGCTTTATGGTCCTTTTTTAACATTCACCCCCCCCTCCTCGTACACTCCAATAGCAGCCCGACCGCCTGCTTCAATGTTCACCTTCTCAACAATAATCTTTTGCTGACCTTTGCCTTTCATACGCTCAAGCGTGTTGATCTGATCGATTTCTAGCCTAGATGTTTTGGTATATAAATTGCCTAAGCTATTGATCGTTTTAACGTCTTTGTAGTTTTGATCTAATAACTGTGCGCTTTTGCCCAAGGTTATGTGAGTCATGGCCAATGGTGTGGCTAGCATGAGTTCAAGCTGATTTTTAGGATCAGACGGAGCTATAAGCTAAACGCTCTGTGAAAACTAGCAGTAGGGTCCTCTGTAGTGGCATACTCAATTTTGCCACTTAGCAAGAGATGTTATTTTTAACCTCAATAAGGTACGGAGGCTAAAATACAATACGAACTAATTCGGATGAGACTGAATTTTCTCTAGGTCATAATGGCAGATTTTGGTCATCCTGACTTTACTATTGTGGGCATCAATAACCCCCATGATTTTACAAAACCTGAACCCAATGAAAACAATTAGGTATGTAAGGCCTTTGCACAAAGGCCTTATTATTGCTCATCAATTATGTAAGCTTTAAAAAATAATCGATAGTCCAAAAACGGGCAAAAAAACCTACTTAAAACTGATCTTAATATACGGGGGATTACATTCCAGATTTCCGCAGAGTGCGGCGTTATGTTTTAAGGGTAAGCGGTCTTAAAGCTCTAAAGTGGCGCATTAGTATGGGTATTTGCTCTTACATGGGCCTTCGGAACCAGGTACTAATGCAGCATACCAATCACCTGCTAGACTTAACTGTTATTACCAGTCGGCCAAGGAAAGGCAATGTCTTATGCGATTACTTACAGCCGCGCTTATGTGGGGGTAGAAGCCCCTTTAGTTAGCGTGGAAACCCACCTAAGTAGCGGTTTACCGGCGCTAACCATTGTGGGGCTACCTGAAACCGCGGTAAAGGAAAGCAA
>TARA_B110000503_G_scaffold47027_1_pt1 | contig 16138 bp, 3 predicted proteins | sample TARA_B110000503 | Tara Oceans TARA_B110000503 (sample SAMEA4397472) | marine metagenome | biome: Polar Biome; feature: [SRF] surface water layer (ENVO:00010504); material: water (ENVO:00002006), including particulate matter (ENVO:01000060) such as... | depth 5 m | reverse complement strand
GCAACAATTAATCTTCTTGCATTAAAGAATCCTGTGTCATAGCTTGTGGGATCAGTAATAGTAAATGATGTAGGTGCAACACCAGATATCATTATATCTCTAATTAATTCAGTACTAGAAATAACTTTGCTTGTACCTGATGTAATTTCTTTAATTTCTGATCTTACTTTTTCAATCGAGCTTAATGTAGCTTTTAGTTGGCTATCAAGCACTACACCAGTTGATGCAAGACCTCTACGATATGCCATACCTGATTTTAGTGAACGGAAATCACTGTTAAACATAATGTCAAAACGCAATGCGTCAACCATATATCCAACGTCTCTTGAACACTTTGCGTGATTGTAAACAAACCCAGTATAATTATCAGTAATAAATTGCAGTACTGCCGGAACCACAGTATCATCTGCAATCAGCGTGTCTGCATCAGTTTGTAGTCCTGCTGTTGCCCAAGCATATGTTGGATATACTGTAGCAGGTATGTTACTTAGACTTCCTGCATCAATTGCACTAATAAGAATGTCTAATAGAGTAGCTGCTTCAGTTTCTTCAGTTGCTCCTGACATATAAGAAGTAACAATAGTTTTTAGTTGTTCTATTGCTGCTACTTCGATAGCACGTTGACTTACTGGAAGTACAGACACCCAACCGTCAAAGTATGCTTTAGTAGCTTCAAGAATTGCACTGTTTCCACCATACTGCACATCGTAACTAATAGCATCAATAATATAGCCAGTATCTCTTTCACAAGTTGCAATGTTATAATCCAGTGCAGGATAGTTAGATGCAATCCAACTTGTCAAATCACTAATAATAGTTGCTCTATTTGTTTGTAGTTCTGTTCGTGCAGTAGTCTTATTTGCTTGACCGGAGTCAGTATAAACAATTGCATTTGCAGATGCAGTACCGTTAGTAATAATATCAATTACTTCAGCCCAGTATGCAGTATTATTAGTAATTGCAGTACCGTCTGATAGCAGTGCTTCTACTAAGTCACCTTCTGCTGTAATTGCTCCAAGTGTTTCAGTTAACTGATTTGCAAGAACATATTGTCCAGCTCCTCTTCTATAGGCAAGCCCGTCTCTGATAGCATTGTAGTTAGTACCTAAAACAATATCGTAAGTTGCTCCAGTTTTTAATAGTGCCGAGTCTCTACGGCATTTTGCACTATCGTAAATAAATGTGCCAAATGTGCTATTAATGTGATCAATAACTGCATTTTGTATGCTCGATTTCGCTGCCGCAATTTCTGTGTTAGCAGTAGTTAATGGTGTAGCAACCCAAGATAAATCAGGTGTTACGGGAGTGGCTAAAGTGCCATCAGTATCTAATGTATCGTAAATTTCTTGTACTAAATCTTCTGCGGCAGTTGCTGCACCAGCACTTCCTGCATCACCATCAACTACTTGTACTTCGGTATTTCCAGCACTTTCGCTAACGTCGGTCTGAAGAATTACTTCGCCTATGATTGTTTTTAAACGTGCGTAAGAAGCAAGTGTTTCGTCTTTTTCGCCTACGCCATAAACTGGGCTACCGTCTACAAAGTACGCTCTTGCAGCTACAGTAGTTTCTAAGTTGCCGCCGTAAGTTAAGTCATACACTAGTGCATCAACAATATAACCTACGTCTCTAGCACACGCTACAGCATCGTAAACAAACGCACCAGTAAACGGTGCAATTACGCCGTCAATCTGTGCTTGTATCCAAGAAGTAATTTCTGCTTGTATAAATGGCTTGTTAGAAGTTAATAGTGTAATAGCATCTGCATAACCTATATCGCTAGCATTTCCAGTGCCGCTTGTTGGCGTTGCTCCCGGTGCTGTACCATAAGCAATTGCAAAATCTAGTCCCTCAGTAACTACATCAGCAATTAATTCTGTACCAGTATTTAATCTATCTGTTGCAGTAGATGTGCCGCCATATCCATTAATAAATTGCTGCGGCGATGTGTTGCCAGCAGTAGGAGTAATTTCAATATTTTCCATTAAGTCTGGAAGTAAGGACTTAATTCTATTTAACGCTCCGGTTCTTTTTTCTTTATCGTTTACTAGCACCGGATTAGCTGCGGCAGGTTGCACAACTGATGTACGTAGTTCGTCGCCGACTACCGCAGTGTATTCTGGAACAATAATTGGAAGTACTTCGTTATATGTTCCTGTTTTTATGAATACAGTGGTATTTGGATTTGTTGGAGCAGGAATTGATGTAGCAGTTCCTGATGCAAGACCAACTGTAATAATATCCATTAATCCAGCAGCTTTTGAACTAGCAATTAATTCAGCTTCTAGAGAAGTATCAATAGTTTGAACTGCTCTATCTTCAATAGCAATTTGATTTAGTGACTGATAGCTTAACGGCTGTGCATTAGCTAACACTTCATTTATAATATTCTTTAAGTGTATGTTTGCTGCAACAGTTTGATCTCGTTGAGATTCAAACGTACTATTAATATATAAATTTCCTGCAGGAGTGTAATATGATTTAGCAGCAGTAACAGTTTTTAATGTGCCACCTCTTGAAATGTCATAAATTAATGCATCAATGATGTAACCTGTATCGCGCTCGCATTTGGTTGCATTGTATGCTAAGTTTCCTGTCATTCGTCCTGTAGCAGATGTTAATGAAAGCGGAATGCCACTATTTTGTACTACACTAATTCTAAACTTTGTTGCAGAAGTAGCTTGATCAACATAGTAAATTGTACCTGCTGTTATGCCACCTAAGGTGCCGTCAAATACAATAGGCATTCCGGGTAATAAGTTAGAAGTATCAGCAGTAGTAAATACTTGTGTGCCCGACGAAGCTGCCGTAACAACTACTCTATATGTGTAACTAATCCAGTTAGATACTTCTTTCATTAAGAACTCTTTGTTGTTCTTAAGAATGTATTTTGCTTGTGGGTTCAAATAACCGTCGCGCACTTGTTCCATTGCATAACGTACACTTGCCCAAGGTTTGTCAACTGTTAGTCCCGATGCAGGAGCTGGCTCATTTGAACCTAATGGTCCGATATAAACAACGTTGTCAATTAGACCATAGTTTGCCCAAGCAGGTGTTCCGTCAGTAACACGTAAAATTTGTCCATCAATACCAATCGGCAGTCTTGTAGGACCATTATCGCCGTAATAAACTAAATCGCCTTCAGTTGTTAATGATAGAGCTTCTGACCCTAATGTTAATAGGTTCCAGTATGCTGCTAATACATCGTTGTCTGGACGATTATTAGTTGCCGCAGTATGTTTAGCTACGCAAATAAAGCTACTTGCTCCGTAGAAAACAACATCGCCGACATTGTACACTACTGTGGATTTCCAAGAAGATGATGCACCTGTGTAAGATACTGTGTCAATTGCCCCGGTTGTAACTCCTGTTACAACAACCCTAACATCGTTAGCTGGAGATGTTCCGCCGACACTAGCACCTGAAATAGTAACAACATCATCTTCAGAATAACCAATTCCAGCAAATCCAGTCGAAATTGTAACAGTATAAACTGTGTTAGATTTAACAACGTCAAATCTTGCACCTGATCCACTTACACCAGTAGCATTAACTCCTTGTACTTGCAAGAATGTTTCAGTGCTTTGAGTCCAATTAATACCCGAGTTTAAGCGACTCCATTCTGCATCAACTGACGGATCAGTGTCAACACTGTCAGATAGTGCAACATATGTCGAACCACCTAAGCGTACAACATCACCAACTCGATAATTTATTAGTGCAGAATATTCACCTTGGAATTTAAAACCAGTTGTAAACACATCCCAATCTGCAGGATTTGCAGTCGGTTGACTATTTGTATGATTTGTTCTAGCAACATAAACATATCCACCATATGTTACAGTGTCACCAGATTGATAGTTTGAATTTGAGTTCCAAGAATCTTCAAACTGAAATCCTTCAATAAATGAATCCCAGTTTGCAGTTTCAGTTTCAAAGTCACTCGAAGTATGTGCTGTTGTAGAAATCCAAATATTGCCGCCATACTTAACTAAATCATTAACACGGTATCTAGTAGCAGTTACCCACTCGCCTGTATAAACAACGCCGTCACTAAACAGTGTCCATTTACTAGAGTCAACTTCTAATCCTAAAACTGTTGTGGCAGCCGAAACGTGTGCAGTATTACAAATATAAACATATCCGCCGTAGCGTACTAGGTCATTAAGTTTATATCGTGTTGCTGATGTCCAAGAACTTTTCCAGTCAAACGATGTAGCAAATTCTGTCCAGTTAGATAGATCTTCTTCTAGGCCTAAAAACGTTGGGCTTTCAAATGTGGCTGATATATGTCCAGTTTCACAAATATAAACGTTTGCACCGTACTTAACAACGTCACCCGGAGCGTATTCTATTTCTGGTAACCAGTCAGCTTTCCAGCTAGTACCATCAGAAACAATATCCCATTTTGGTATTACGTTACTAAAATCCGTATTGAATTCAGTTGAAGCTGTATGGTTTCTAATACAAATATAAGATTTGCCTCCGAAACTTACAACATCATCTGCAACGTATGTTGTTTGTGCTGCCCAATCGCCTTGCCATACAAAACGAATTCTACCTAGTTTAAATTCTGCCATTTAAATAACTCCATGTTCTTATATTTATCTTATTGTTGTCCAGAGCGTGTAGGATCGACTAATGTCTTAAAGAAATAAGCCATTGCTAATCCGTTTCCTGCCCAACCACTATTTCCAAATGGTCCGTCGACCATTACTTTAGTTGCCATTGTAATTCTCGACCCTTCACTCCCCGGTTCAACTGAAGAAGTAATTATGTCTGGGCCGCCTATTTTTACTGTACCGGCTTGTAGTAATCCTGTAAATGTATCTGATCCACCTTGCGATAGCCTACTTGAAAGATACGTTTTAATTGCTTTTTGCGTTGGTACAAGGTTGTTTGAATTAGCAACAAATGTTCCGTCTGTTGAGAACGCTGTAATAATTACCGGCGATCCACCAAGTGCAACTCCACCAATTGACAATTCTGAAAGACCTTCAAGTCCAAATTCGTCTGCACTTAATGTAACAATACCAGTTGCCTGTTCAACTGCAAACAAGTCACCTACTCTAAAGTTACCATCCTGGTCAGTTGAGCTATAAAACACACGACCGTTGTTTGTTTCTTGAATTTCGTCTTGTGATTGAAGTCCAGTAGTTTCAGGTAAAAACGGATAGTTAGATTGCAATTCGTTACCAAAACCAATGTTCAAGAAGTCGTGGTTTGTTAAACGTACTTGACTAAATCTTGATCGTATTGTCATCGGAGTGTTGTGCGCAGGCGATAGCTCTTCGCTCATTTGTGGTGAAAGTTGAATTTCACATTCTAAGTTTGGAATTGTTGTTCCTCTTAATATAGTTGCTTTTGCAACACGATATATCTCGCCATTACCTAAAAATTCTACGTTATCACCAGGCTGTGGCAATCTAGTTAAGTTTTTAGCAACTAGTCTTAAACCTGTTTGGAATGCATCTGAGAACCCACTACCAATAATACTAATTATAGTCGATGTTGCAGCATATCCTGTACCAAAACTTGCAAAGTTTGGTGCGCCTAGTACTCCGTTTCCTACACGTACTTGTGTAATAACTTCTCTAGAGTTGTTTGGATCTGTAATTTTTAATGTTGGTGGGCTCAATGGATCATATCCCGATCCGGGTGATATCATACCTATGCCTGTCATAATAGTATTGTCAATTGTTGCCCTTGCAAATGGAATTGCTCCAGTAGAAATTTTAGTTGATGCAAGTGTATTGTCTATTGTTAAGAAGTAACCGTTCTTAGTAACTGCATTAAAACTAAATCCTAATGCTGTATAATTTGCAATGGTTTCGACGAGCACTCTCCAAACAGCTCCGTCCTCGGATTGATAGCATATTCCATCTTGTACATTTAATAATAAAAATACTCCGTTACCATATTCTAGCTTAGTTCCGCTAACAAGCAAGTTTGACGAATACCAAGTGTTGCCATCAAAGCTATACACTGAGGACCTTTCGTCACTTGACACTGCAACAAATCTCCCGTTACCAAATTTAATATCAGCCCAGTTATTAATCGTTGAGTCCAACGCAGTGTCTAACGTTGATTCTGTCCAAGTTTGTCCTTTGTCTGTACTATATTTTACTGCGTGTGAAGAGCCTGAAATTGCAACAAATATGTTATTGCCATATGCAATTTTTGCAAAGTCGTCGATATCAATTGATTGTGATACTACTGTCCACGAGCTACCATTATTTAATGTATATGCTGTTCTAGACGAACCTCTAGATACTGCAATAAATGTTCCGTTACCATAAACTATCGACTCCCAATTATCATCAACTTCAGTTGGAATAGTCGACGATAACCAAGTAACGCCTTCTGATGCAGAATACAAGCACGTACCATCGTTTGCTATTAGTATCCAAGTATGATTACCGTAAGCTGCCGCTGTCCAATTACCGGAAATAGGTAATGTAATTTCAGTATCCCACGTTTGATAATCTGATGTTGATAATGCATTTTGTCCTGTTGTAGGGAATGCAATTGGATAAAATCCGTTAGACACAATTACGTTATAAGAAGTTTCAAAAGCAACAATAGGATTTAATAGTTCTTGCAAAAACGGTGGTCTTGTAAAGGTTATTCTTGGTTCAATATTATAAACAGAAGTTGAGTTAAATGTGCTTACTAATGGCGTTCCCGGATTAATATGATCCCAGCCTAGTTCACCTATCTGCATTGAACCAGTTTCAGTAGTTATTTGAGCTACTGCTCCTCCTACTGAAGTGCTAACAGTAAATTCTTTAATATTAGGTTCCCCTGTAGGAAAATCCATCGATGTTATATTTTCTACGGTCCCAGGTGATGATTGCAGCGTGCTAGCACTAATTACGGTGTCGGCAGCAGGAGTTTGGTCCCACCCACCAATTAGTGTTACCGTCAATGTACCAAAAGTCGAATCTGTTATTGTAAATGCTGCCGCAGCAGAATCAGCACTAAGTGTTGTAAGTGCTTGAATAAATCCCGCAGCGGGAGTTGGTCCTATAGAAATTGCAAGCGCATTGTTATTCCACACAGTAGCACCTGTTCCTACCCAGTTTGCTCCGGCAGTTTCTAAGTAAGTATCTGCAGGGATAGTTTCAAACTTATCTTGTACGTAGTAAGTTGTACCAATGTTTATACTTCCGTAAGTTTCTGTAAAGAATGATGCTCCCATCGTAGCGCCACCGCCCGAACTAACAGTTTGTTTTTGCCCGGGTGATTTAGCAGTCATTGTTCCAGTTGCTGTCAATAACGCAACAGTATTAGCAAGAGTTCTAACAATAACATCGCCTGCTGCCGTTAATAAAGAAACTGCCGATCCCGACGGCGAAGCACTAATGGTAAACGATGTACCGTCGTTTACAACTTGAACATAATATACCTTATCATTAACGATGCTACCAAATGTACTACCGCTGAATATTATAGGTGTACCTGCTACAAATCCAGCAGTACTTGTTACTGTAATTAGGTTAGACGTTGCAGCTGATGCTGTTGCATTTGTTGTTATTACTGAATTAGATACAGTAAATGTAGTACCATCTACAATACTGTTTATCCAATATTGTGTTTTTTCCTGTAATCCACCAATTACTCCAGTTTTAAACACTACAGGGTTTAGAGGTATTAGAATCGAAGTATCATCAATTGTAATAATATTACCTGTAGCACTTGTTGCTGTTGCAGTTAAATCTATTTTGTTAGATGATATAGAAAACTGCGTAGGGTTATATATTTCGTGAATATAGTAAGTATTACCTAATGTTATACCACCTAAACTTACACCAGTAAATTGTATTGCTTGTGCAATTTGCATATCTTCTGTACTAGTACCTACTAAGTAACTAGTGTTTGATGGATAATTTAAAGTAAAAGGTGCTTCATCTTCAGTTAATACAATTGGTGATCCTTGCGGGTCCTCAATATTAACGTTATTAAGTGGCCAAACTCCGCCTGCTAGTGTAGTTGAAATTTGAATTGATGTTTCATCGATAACGTTAATAATATAATAATCAAATCCTGTAATTACTCCACCAAATAGTATTCCAGTAAAGTTAATTTTTTGTCCTACACGTAATTTTGCAGTACTCGTAACATACATATAGTTGTTTAAGTCACCTAGTGATCCTAAAACTTGTACTTCAGACTGGGCAGTTGAATTAATATCAATATCGTAAAATGTTGGAGTAAATTGTATCTTTTGTCCAGTATACATTGTATAAAAATCAGCAGCTGAGTTTAGTCTAAGTCTGTCAGTAACTGCGTTAGTTTCAACGACTTCTAAACTATCAAATGACTCTTTTAGCACAAATGCCTTTTTAGAAGTAGGATTATATCTTGAAATAATGCCGTATTGTCCAGCTCCTCGCCCACTTGCTATACCTAATCTCATACCATCGTATTCTGCTGCTGTTGCAACTTCAGAACCTGCAAGGGTTAAGAATTCGTCGTCACCTGCTTGTGCATTATTAGATTGGAATTTATATCCTAGGCCGCCGGCAGTAAATGCAGCGCTTTCAAGAATCCGTGTTTGAAACACAGAGCCGCTCCTTAATTCGTCTGCAATAATTTCCGCACCTGATCCAGATCCACTAACGTTTACATTTGCATATGTACTTATAATAGTGCTAGCTGTTTCTACAAAGAATGTTTTTTCTCCTATCTCTAGCTGCGCACCATAAAAGTTTGTTGTACCGGAAATTCCATCAGCGCCTCTTGGATAAACTTTATATCTTAAAGAAGTATTTTGTGCAGTACCGTCGTATGCTGTAAAAGAAATTCTCCACCAACCGTTTTCTACGTCTTCTGCTACAAAGTTAGACGGTGTTTCATTACCGTTTGGCGATGCTAATACGGATACTTCTGATGTGTTAAAGTTAAATCTTACAGCAGACATTCTGTTTTCATACCCTGACCACTCAAGATAAAAATCAAAATATGCTGATGTATTTTTCTTGACATAAATGCTTGCAGTATAAGGTAATGCACTTCCTTCAGGAACTGTACCTTCGTGCGTAATAGCTAAAATGCTAGTAATAGAAAGCGTTCCAACTGTAATAGTGATGTCGTTATTGATTGGTTGTGCGCCAAAATTTTGTCCGTTTAGTGTAATCTGATTTCCAACAACATATCCGCTGCCGCCGTTATTAACTGCAACAACATACCTATCACTAAACACTGTTACATTAAACGTTGCATCAATTCCTGAACCGTCGATATTTGTTCCTGCAATATTTGTATATACTCTGCCTTGTGGTGACACAGCAATATCTTTATAAAAATAACTACTATCTGATAAGTTTGTAATACCTTCAACTCTCCAAGCACGTTCATTTTCAAAAGGAGTTGTTGAAGCTCGCGTAATGTTAAGATTACCGTCAGTAAGCCAACTTGAGTCTACTAAATTATTACTATAAGTTAGTAAGTTAGTTGCGGTGGAATAGTATTCTTCGCCTGCGTGAGCAAATTGTATTTTTAAAATTTCAGCTTCTGCTCCAAGAGCACTTACTGCACTAGCCTGAGCTTGATTATTTCTATTATTTACATTGCCAGTTGCCGGAGTTTCAGCAACGTCAAATCCTTCAGCAACACAACCGTACTTACCATATGAACTGTTACCGTTGGTAGCACGAATACGTCCACCGTCTTCTGCAAAGTATCCGGTATAGTTGTAGTACGAGAATACAGATACACATTCTGTTAATGCAGTACCACCTGTACACCATACCCCAATACCGTCACTAATAATTTGTGTAAAGTCGTTAGCAACGATTGACGTGTTACCACCCTGGTGCAACGTACTGTCAATCTTCATTCCGGTACAGCCTTTTCCAAAGTTTGTTACGTTTTGAATATAAGGAGACTTACGTCTAATCCACGCAGTAGTATCTGATGGACCAGTTCCTCTATCAAAACTTATAAATGATCCGCCCGATGGTCTACGTGTTGAATATTGATTCTCCGGTGTTAATGTTCCTAGTAACCCACTTAATGTCATATTACGAACACCAGTAGCATTTTGTACACGAATCATATCGCTTAGTGCGTTGCCACCATAAACGTACATATAACCGATATTTGTAAATAGTTGTATAGGAGGCCCATCTAGTGTTTCACTAGCTTGGAAGGAAGTGTCAGTTATACTACTACCGATTACATAATAAGTTATACCTTGAATAACATTGTCGCCGCCAATAAGTGTACTAATCTCATCAACCGGATTCAACGAAACAAACTGCACCGGAGTGTTGTGTTCCATATTAACAGTTGTTCCTACAATAAACTGATTAATATCGCCAAATGTTCTTCTGCATAACGTATTAATTACTCTAGCAGGCTTAATGACTGCGCCGCGCAATTCGTCTCCGTTTAATGCAGTTCTTGCAGGAAGTACAATCGGAAGTTCTTCTTCATAGGTACCTGACTTAAGATTAATTGTTGTATAAGCCCCATCGTTCTCAAATGGTATAGAATTCGGTGAACCCTCTGATAGCGCTGTTATAATAATAGATTGCAAAGCTGCAACAGTAGCTATAGTGTTAGCTTCGAGAACTAATGTATTATTAAAATACTGACTTGCAGGCGAATCTACACCTTCTATTAACTGATAACTAATACCAGGATCTGTATTTGTTAACGCAAATACTATATTTTTAAATAGTTGATTTATTATTGCTATATAATAAAATGCTTGTTCAGCGACAGTTTCGTTGGTAAACCTGTTTGTACTTTCTAAGTCAAAATATGCTAGTGTATTACTAACTGTTATAGCGTTTTGTCCTCTTGACAGATCAGTTACAATACCGTCATATATGTATTGCATATCTCTCTTTGTAGAAAAATCATTAAAACTTACTGAAGAATCAAAAGGAGATAACGTATCTTTAGTTTGTCTATCTAGCCACCAAAAAGTCTCTTCAATTGCCCAATTTTTATTTTGATCAAGTAATGCTTTTTCATTTGGCTTTCTTGTACCTTTGGCAACTTGATTACACGCATAGCGAACTGACCTCCAAGCAGTATCTGGAGTAGTTCCCCTGTCAGGTAAGTCAATACCGTTAGTAGCTACATAATAAACATTAGGAGTAAAATCTGTTTCTTTCCAAGCTGGTAATTGTCCTTGAACTTTTAACACATTTGATTGCGCACCAATTTCTAACGCAGTTTTTTCGCCGCTTGATTGAACAATAATTTCACCGCGTTGTGTTAAACTATTTGTTTTATCGTGTAGTAAATATATTGCCCAATAATTATGTTGTAAATCTAAGTCCGGTCTGTTAACTAATGCAGATGTATGTTCTCTAATACACTGATAGGTTGCATTTCCGTAGTAGGCAACATCGTCTTGGTTATACAGTATTCCGTCGCTCCACTTTCCTTCCCAGTTAAATCCCGGAATCATTAATTCCCAATACACATAGTTTGTACCTGCAAAGGTTAATACTGCGCCGTCTGTAATTGCTCCATTAGGTGCTGCACTTAAAATAACTGTAGAAACAGTTCCTTCTGTTGTGACCGACTGAACTACTTGTCCATAAGCAAAGCCTTCGCCGATAACAGTCATACCAACTGTAATGCCATTAGGATCTGTACTGTCGCCAGTGTCTAACTTAATAGTAGTTCCCGATGAGCCGTCAGCTTCGTAAAATGCTGCAATTTCAAAATTTCCAGGTACTTGCGATGTACTATCAGAAATAGCAACATACAAATCTCCACCGTAAGTTACCACATTACCTACTCGGTATTCAGTTGCAGTTTCCCACTCTCCGGTAACATCATATGCTTGACTTACTAATTCCCACGCATCGGCACTGTCGCCTGAATTGAATGACGGCTTATTATTAATATTATTAATAGTTAAACCTTGATATAAGTATCCGCCGTATAGTACAACATCTCCTGATTGATAAACTAAATTTTCATTCCATACACCATCAAAGTCAAGGCCCGGCATCCATAATTCCCAATTTTCAGGAATAAATGTTTCGTATAATTCTGTAGAGTCAGCAAAATCTTGAAACTCTATCGACGGCGAGTGTCCAACAATACATTTATATACACTCGGGCCGTATTTTACAAGATCGTCTAATTTATATCTTACTTCTGAACTGTCTTCATTTGAAGTAACATATTCGCCTCTCCATTGCACACCTTGTTTAGAAATTTTCCACTTAACTAATGTACTATCTAGTCCAACATAATCTGATTCAAGCCCTTCTAAATCAGTAGCTGCCGATATGTGCGAAATAACACACTCGTAGGCTGTACCGCCATAGTTAATAATGTCACCAACACCGTACGTAGTTGTCGAAGTCCATTCACTTTGCCAAGATTTAGATTCAGCATAAACGTCCCACTTTTCAATGTCCGTATCAAGAACCGCTCCTGCTACGTGTTGAGTATTGCATTTATAAACAATACCACCAAAAATTACAATGTTATCTAAACTGTAGAATGTAAACTGCTGCCAAGGACCTTTCCAAGTTTGTCCGGTCATCATTAAATCCCACTTAGGTACAACTGCGCCTAAGTCGGTATAAAATCCATTAGCAGTATGCGGTTCTAAACATACGTATGCTTTGCCTTCATATTGAACAATTTCATCTTTGTTATATGCATTTTGATCTATCCATTCTCCTACCCAAGAAAAACGTAGTCTACTAATTTTAAATTCAGCCATTGTGCGGTTCCTATATTCTCTTATATCATATTTATGTTACTATTTGAGAGGGGTCATAATTATATGCTTGATTGATTCGTACAACCAATTCTCCCTGCTCATTAACATAATAGTATGCATTTTTATTGTCCCAACGATACTGATCCCATTGTAAGTTGTCGTAAGGTCTACTGTGATCTAATTCAATACGTCCGTCAAAAAAGTCTACACCGTATTCAAATTCTGTAAAGTCGTCTACTGATGCTCCGGGATTGTTAATTGTAATTGTGTCGACGTCTTTGAGCTGATCGATCTTTGCAAAGAAAAGAGTACCGTTTTCTGTTCTACGCAATGCGTAGAAGTACCTCGGTTGGCCTTCGCCCAATAGTTCGCTAACATTTGGTTCTTGTCCTATATAGTGTGTTGATGCCATCTCATATCTCCTTAAATAATTTCTACTGTACTTAGAACGCAGTCAAGACTATTATCAACGTTTGATCTTACATACAAGTTGTTATTTGGTGTTAAAATTAATTTCTCGCCACCGTTTAGAACACGTAAACTTGTGTTGGGTGGAAGAATTAATTCTTTCGCATAATAACCTGTTGTGCTATCTGCATCTCTTAAGGTAACGTCAATTAGCACAACACCTTCTGTTAAATTTGCCAAACTAAATCCAACAACAGTAATTCTGTTATTGTCGTTAGTAGCTAATACTTCAACTAATTCTGTTCCAATTTCTGATACTACTTTATTTCTAAATGTGGTTGCCATATTTTTATCCTAATACTAATACTGTTGCCAGTGCAATTTCTTCTGCATCGCCGAACGTGATGCCGGAGCTTGCGCCTGCTACTGATACCCAGTTGTTTCCGTTCCATATTTCAACACGCTGGTCATCCGTGTTATAACGCAGTTGACCAAGTTCTGTAAAGTCAAATATTGGACGAGTGCCTGTTGAGCCTACTGGAATAACAATACCATATGTTCCATCAAACTTAACATATCCGTTACCGGTACTTGTAAATGTTGTTATACTGTCGGCAACAGTGTTTGTAATTGTATTTTCTTTAAATGCAAAATTATCAAACGTAACACTACCAGCTCCATTTGCAGTAAGACTTAAATTCTTATTACCGTTATTAGTAGTAATAACATTACCGTCAATTGTAACATCGTCTACTATAATCTGCGGAGCATTTAATCTTGTTGCATTTATATCTACAATTTGTACGCCATCAACGTAGAATCTAATAATATTATCGTTTAGACCTTCTGTTAGTTCAGCAGTAATTCTTGTGTTGCCGTCTAAGTCTTCAACACCTTTTAAGTTAACCCAGTTAGTTCCGTTGTAACCTTCATATCGATTTAAATCAGTGTTAAAGCGAACATACCCTGTTTCATCTGCTGGACGCTCTAGCGTTGTTCCCGCAGGTAATTTTAATCCGCCTGTAGCATTAATATTTACTAATCCGTTAGCTGGGGTAATATTAAAATCACCGCTTGTACTAATAGTTGATCCGTTAATATCAAACGTATCAATAATAACACTGCCTGTTCCGGCTGCACGTAACTCTAGATTGCTGTTTGAAATAGTTGTAGTAATAAAATTATCATCAATTAAGATATCACCTGTACTAAATGTATTTGCAGTAATTCTACTCGTGCTAGTAATATTTCCTACAGTGATTGTTCCATCCACTGTTAAATTATTAGATATTACTACATCATTACGAGGAACAAAAATAGTACCAGTGCCGTTTGCACGTAATTCTAAATCTGCATTTGATGTTGTAGTTGTAATAGTGTTACCACTAAGTTGAATTTCTTCAAACTGTATAACGCTTGCACTAATAATTACTTCGCCAGTTACATCTAAGTTACCGGTTAAGTTAAAATCGCCTACTTGAGTCACATTGCCTATATGATTAAGAGTACCGTTAATAGTAGTATCTTTTAAAAATGTATTCCCGTCAACTGTTAAATTTTGTGTTATTACTACATCGTTGCTAGGAACAATTACTTCGCCGGTGCCATTGGCACGCAATTCTAAATCACTATTAGACGTAGTAGTTTTAATAACATTATCATCAATTAAAATATCACCAGTTGTAAAACTATTTGCAGTGATAGTACCAATGCTATTAATGTTGCCAACACTTATTGTGCCGGTAACATATAAATCGTTACTAATAACAACATCATTAGCAGGAATTACAATATCACCGTATATAGTAGCACGTAACTCTAAATCACTATTACTTTCAGTTGTAGTAATAATGTTGTCTTCAATTTTAATATTTTCAAACTGTGCAGTACTCGATATTGTAATATTTCCAGTGATATCAAAGTCACCAGTTAAGTCTATATTACCAGTTTGTACAGTGTTACCTGTTTGTGCAGTATCACCTTGTATTTCTATATTACTTAAATTTGTAGTGCCGTATACTTGAACATCGTTGTCAAACACTACATTGTTGCTCGGAACATATATTCTACCAGTTCCGTTTGCACGTAGATCTAAATCACTATTACTTTGTGTAGTTTCAATAAAATTATCGTCAATAACAACATTGCCAGTTGTAAAACTATTTGCAGTTATTAAACCGGTAGTTGTTAAATTATTAGCAGTAATATCATTATCAACTGTTAGATTATTAACAATCTGTACGTCATTAGTTGGTATTAATATAATGCCTGTGCCTGCTGCACGTAGTTCTAAATCTGCATTTGATGTTGTAGTTGTAATTACATTATTTGTAATGTTAACTTCTTCAAACTGCGCAACACTTGAAATTGTAGTAGTGCCAGTGACATCAAAGTTACCAGTTAAATTAATATTACCAGTCTGAACAACATTGCCTGTATGGGCAACTGTACCAGTTATAGTAGTTGCTTGTAGATCTGTTGCACCACTTACTGTTAAGTTGTTGTCAATTTGTACATTATTAGTAGGAATATAAATTCTGCCAGTACTATTTGCACGTAATTCTAGGTCACTATTAGACAATGTTGTTGTAATATAATTGTCGCGTATCTCTATATCATCTACAACAACTTCGTTTATGTATAAATTTTTCCAAGTTTTATTAGCAGATCCTAAATTATAAGTGCTAGCTGTTTTAGGTTTAATATCGCTATCAATGCCTGCAATAATTTGAATTGTATCAGTTGCTTCGTCACCTATTGTAATGTTGCCTCCGATAGTAACATTACCACTAACATCTAAGCTACCGTTAACGTTTACATTAGAGTTAAGATTAATTTCGCCGCTGAACGCTGCAATGTTTGCATCGGCTGTAAGTGTTTCAATAGTATTGCCGCTGATGCGCCAGTCGCCAGTTTCAATTTTAGCACCATTAATAAATGTAGTGTCGCCACCAGTTACAAAGCTAACACCGCCTATGGTATTAATTGTAAAATCAGTAACAGCAAAAGCTACAGTTCCGTCTT
>TARA_B110000503_G_scaffold66156_1_pt1 | contig 16147 bp, 15 predicted proteins | sample TARA_B110000503 | Tara Oceans TARA_B110000503 (sample SAMEA4397472) | marine metagenome | biome: Polar Biome; feature: [SRF] surface water layer (ENVO:00010504); material: water (ENVO:00002006), including particulate matter (ENVO:01000060) such as... | depth 5 m | reverse complement strand
GGTTCCCAGCTACGGCCAAAGATCACTGGAATTGGCATAAATACAACACCATCCGTTTGCTCCACAGCCCACTTATGCAACTGTGATTCAAAATTATTACAGTGAGGGCAGGTATAGCCAAAAAACTCATTTACTACCACAGCTTCAGCACTTGATGATTTGATCGGTTCATCTAGTACAAGATAATGCGTACCAGCTTGGTAAGTTGCAGCCATTGCAAACACTGGTAAACTAACTAAGGCAATAATAGCGCCAATTCTTTTCAACATGATTTATATCCTAAATGATCTAGTAGTATTTCATAATAGCGGTTAAGACAATGGATGCGAGTCCATTTACAGTGTCTTTACTAAGTACACTGCACAGCCTTTTTAAACTTTGGCGAAAAAAAAGGCGGCCAAAGCCACCTTTTCTTAGGGTGGACCTAATTAGTTAGACAACCCTTGAATATAACTTGCTACAGCTTCAATTTCTTTGTCGCTCATCAAGGCAGCCACTTGGCGCATGATATTAGCCTTATCGTTAGTACGATTTTCTGTACGGAACGCCTTCAATTGAGCAACAGTATACGCTGCGTGTTGCCCACTCAAGGCTGGAAATGCCGCTTGAGGGTTGCCAGCACCAGTAGGCGAGTGACACGCAGTACATGCCGCAACATTTTTAGCAGCAACACCAGAGCGGTACACAGCACGGCCCAACTCTACTTTAGTTGGGTCTGCAGCACCAATACTGCCAGTTTGAGCGCTGTAGTAAGCCGCTATGTCGGCGAAGTCTTGGTCACTAAGGCCGGTTACCAAACCTGTCATTTGAGGCACATCACGCGCACCGTCACGAATATCTGTCATTTGTTTAACGAGATAACGTTCATTTTGGCCAGCCAATTTAGGGAAACTAGGTATTAAACTATTTCCATCCACTCCGTGACAACCACCACATACTGCAGCCTTTTCTTGCCCAGCCGCCGCATCTGCACCTGCATGAGCAAAGCTCATCCAGCCAAGGCCAATCATCAAACAAGCAATCAGTTTATTCATGGGTATTCCCGTTATTTTCTATAAAGTTGAGACTGCTTTTTATACTAATAGGTTGCTAGCATTCAAAGCGATTAATCTATTCAATGCGGCATTATAAGGTGCTGTGGACACGACTTCAATGACCCTTCGCTCACCTAGCCCATAGATCCGCACTTTAGCAGCGTTTATTTATAGAAAATGAGGTAAAATAGAGGCTAATCTATCGATGATACACACTATGACCGTTCAACACTTAAATTTTCGTTCTGCCGTATTCACCACTAGCGCTAGTAAAGTTACCGAATGTCCCGCAGATATCGGTTCAGAAGTAGCCTTTGCTGGCCGCTCTAATGCTGGTAAATCTAGCGCTATTAACGCCCTCACTCGTAACCCTAGCTTAGCTAGAACAAGTAAAACACCCGGACGTACGCAGCTACTGAACTTTTTCGATCTTAATATCGAACAATGTCGATTGGTGGATTTACCAGGATACGGCTACGCTAAAGTACCTATAGCCATGCAATTAAATTGGCGCAAGCACCTTAACCAATACTTAGAAGTACGCCAAAGCCTGTCTGGATTAGTACTGGTTATGGATATACGTCACCCGTTAAAAGATTTTGATCTGATGATTATCAACTGGTGTATCGCCTCAGACCTACCGCTACATTTGCTACTGACTAAAGCAGACAAGCTCAAAAAGAATGGCGTTTTTAAAGCCAAAATGGACGTTCTGAAAGGCCTTCCTGAACACCCTGAAGGCTTGATAAGCATGCAAAGCTTTTCTGCATCTAAGGGTGACGGCATTGCTGATTTAGAACGCCAACTAGTGCTCTGGATGAAGCCCGCTGCCATTCCTGAAGAGCCTATCAAAGAAGCTGACGAAGCAGTTACTGATGATGCGAATGAATGTATTGCCAATGAAAGCAGCTCAACTAAAGAGTAAGTTTTCGTTATTATCAAAACTTCAGATAAAAAAAACCCTGAGAGCCGAGGGGAACGGTTTTCAGGGCGGGCGTCTTTGTATTATGTTGATGACGCTAGGCTAGTTACATACTCAGACGCCCATTATTCCATTTAGTTCCAGCTAATTTAATTAATTTCTAATTAAATACAAACTAAATGCAAAATCAATGAGCCTGATCCCAATTCTCACCCATTCCCACATCCACAATGAGCGGCACTAAAAGCTCTGCAGCACTTTCCATTGCTTCCTTTACTCCAGCCACAAGTGCGTCCACTTGCGTTGCATCCACCTCAAATATTAATTCATCGTGTACCTGCATTGTCATGCGCGCATTCAAACCACTAGACGCTAACCACGCATCTACCTTGATCATGGCCAACTTAATAATATCCGCTGCAGTGCCCTGCATAGGCGCGTTTATAGCCGTTCTTTCTGATGCTTGGCGAGCGATAGCATTGCGGGCTTTAATATCCGGAAGGTACAACCTACGTCCATAAATGGTTTCTACATAACCTTGTTCAGCAGCTTTTTCTTTAGTTTGGTCCATGTATTCTTGCACCCCAGGGTAGCGGGTGAAGTAACGGCCAATATAATCTTGGCTCTGGCCTCGGCTGATGCCTAGCTGCTTAGCCAAGCCAAAGGCCGACATACCATAGATTAAACCAAAATTAATTGCTTTGGCACTGCGGCGCTGATCGATGGTAACTTCATCAACCGTAACTCCAAACACTTCAGCGGCTGTAGCTTTGTGTACGTCCTGACCTGCGGCAAAGGCACTTAACAAACCCTCATCTTTAGAAAGGTGGGCCATAATACGTAATTCTATTTGTGAGTAATCCGCTGCCACCATCACTTGGCCCTTAGGCACAACAAATGCTTGCCTGATTTGGCGACCTTCACTACTACGAATAGGAATATTTTGTAAATTGGGATCACTAGAAGACAAGCGACCAGTTGCTGCCACAGCCTGATGATAGGAAGTATGAATGCGACCTGTAGCGGGGTTTATTTCTAGGGGCAGCTTATCGGTATAGGTAGACTTTAACTTACTGAGACTCCGGTATTCCAACAACAGTTTCGGCAACTCATGGCTTTGAGCCAACTCTTGCAGAACTGCTTCTGCTGTTGATGGCTTGCCCTTAGGGGTCTTTTTAGTGACAGGGATGCCCAGTTTTTCGTACAAGATAGCACCCAACTGCTGGGTTGAGGCCAAGTTAAATACTTCACCTGCAAGCTCATAGGCTGCACGCTCCAGCTCTACTAATCGTTGCCCTAGAACCTGGCTTTGTTCGCCTAGCACCTTGGCATCAACCAAGGCACCCGTGCGCTCCATGCGAGACAACACGGCTATAAGAGGCCGCTCTATGGTGTTGTAAACTGAGGTTAAGTCTGCCTCTAACGCTAAACATTCAGAAAAATACTGCGTCAGCCTTAGAGTAATGTCTGCGTCTTCGGCTGCGTAAGGCCCAGCTTGCTCTATATCTATTTGGTTAAACGTGAGCTGCTTAACACCTTTGCCTGCTATATCTATATATTTAACCGTTTGATAATCAAGGTAATGCTGAGCCAAGGCATCCATGTTATGGCGGCTAGCAGTAGAATTAAGCACGTACGATTGCACCATGCTATCAATCATTTGCGCCTGCCAAGTAATGTCATAATTAGCTAATACATTAATATCATATTTTAGATTTTGCCCACAGATCACTTGGCCAGAATCTTCTAACAAAGGTTTTATGGCTGCAATAAGGTCTGGTCGGCTAATTTGCTCTGGCGCACCTACATAATCGTGACCACAGGGCACATAAACCGCCGTACCCGCCTCAATACACAATGAAATGCCAACTAACTGAGCTTCCATGTAATTAAGGCTAGTGGTTTCTGTATCAAAGGCAAAGACCGGTGCCTCTCTACAGGCTTTTAACCATGGATCAAGCTCTGCCAAGGTAGCAATTGTGGTGTAATTTTTAGTCATCACACGTGCGGGAACAGGCGCTGCCACCCTAGGCTTAATATCAACTGGTGCTGGCGCATGAGAGATACTATTCTCACCGACTTGCCCTTGAGTAGCAGCCATAGGCAGACTACTGGCAGTCACTCCGTCTTGGATCAGGACGTTAGCCCATGACCTAAACTCTAAATCTTCGTACAAAGCCAATAATGCAGCCTGATCTACTGGTTTAGGCACCATCTGGTCTAGGGTTTGTTCTAGCTCTACATCTAATTTAATAGTAGTTAGTGCTTGGGACAGAGGTAAGAACTCTAAGGCATTTCGTAGCTTTTCACCTATTTTTCCTCCAATATCATCAGCATTTTCCATTAGTTTTTCTAGCGTGTCGTAAGCCGCTAGCCACTTAACCGCCGTTTTAGGGCCAGCTCCTGGCACTCCGGGGATGTTGTCTGCTGTGTCGCCACAAATAGCCAAATAATCAATAATCTGATCAGGCCTTACACCAAACTTTGCCACTACTCCCTCTTCATTAAGGTAGGTATTGGTCATGGTATTCACTAAGCCAACATGAGGACTCACTAGCTGAGCCATATCTTTGTCGCCTGTGGAGATGAGGGTATCAATGCCTTGCGCCGTAGCTTGAGTAGCCAAAGTACCTATCACATCGTCGGCCTCTACCCCTGAAATAACTAACAACGGCAAACCCATCGCCTTAATAATTTGATGTATTGGCTCTATCTGTGGACGCATGTCATCTGGCATAGGCGGTCTATGGGCCTTATATTCCGCGTACATTTCATTACGAAAAGTTGGGCCCTTAGCATCAAATACCACCACAATATTGGCATTGGCGTAATCCTTCGCCAAACTTCGCATCATATTAACAACACCTTTAATGGCGCCCGTAGGCATACCTTTGCTGTTATTCAGCGGCGGCATGGCATGGTATGCCCTAAACAAATAGGAGGAACCGTCTACCAATACAACGGGGGTTGGAACTTTTGCAGTCATTATGCCTTCTCAAACAAATATTTGTGGGTGCTTATAGCTTAAAGAATACCATAATGGGGCGCCCTAAACTTGAATTGAGGCCTATGTAAGCGTACTATTTGCAGCCGATTTAATGACCACGCTTAGTTTTAGAAAGTAGTAATATTATGGCCGTATACACCCACCTTAGCAGCACCGAAATTAGCGCTTACATCGCTCCATTTAAACTAGGAAATTTGGTGGAATTTAAAGGTATTAGTGGTGGTATTGAAAACACCAATTACTTCGTCACTACACAAATAAAAGGTCAGCCGCAGCAGGATTTTGTACTCACGTTATTTGAAGACCTAAGTTACGATGAAATCCCCTACTTTGTTGATTTAACAGAACACTTGGTGACAAATAACGTTACTGTACCGGCACCTCTTAGGGATCAAGATGGCATCGCCTTGAGCCTGCTAGCCGACAAACCAGCGTTATTATTTCCTCGCTTTGCAGGTGATCATTTGGCCCGCTCAGAAATCGGGGTAAGCGAATGTGCCATTATGGGGCGCGAGTTAGCTCGACTGCACTTAGCTGGCCAAGAGTTCACTACAGTGCGCCACAGCCATCGCGGACAACAGTGGTGGAATGAGTTAGGCCCTAGAGCTGCTGAATGTATTGATGGAGAAGACGCTACCATGCTAATGATGGCCATTGGTCAGTATGATGCCATGCAAGCTCAACACCCAGATTTGCCAACAGGCACAATACATGGTGATTTATTCCACGACAACGTGCTCTTCAATCAAGGCCAGCTTAGCGCCACTATTGATTTGTACAACGCCAGCAATGACTACTTATTATTTGATGTGGCCATAACCGTGAATGATTGGTGTATTGCGCCTGATGGCAGTATTGACCCCGCTTTATATGACGCGTTTCTAAAAGCCTATGCACAGGTTCGTGCCTTCAACACTGCAGAAAAGCAGTACTGGAACGCCATGTTAATTGCAGCAGCTATGCGCTTTTGGTTGTCTCGCTTAGAAACCTACCACGGTTTAGACTCCCATCAACGCGAGGAAGGTGTTACCGTGCTTAAAGATCCCAATATCTTTCGAGATATTTTAAGCCATCGCATGCAACAGTTTAAGCAACTGCCTTAACTAGACAGGTTTCACTGAGGAGAGCCACAGCTTAATAGGGCCCGCTGAAGTTTAGTTATATAATCGATAAGCGTGTCGCTATTGGCAGCCAATATATCAATTGAAATGCGCTCTATGCTAACGTCTAGAACAGCATTTACCAGCTTAGGTTTAACCTCGTGGTCTATCAAAATACAGGCCACCTTGCCCTCTTTGGCTAATTGAGCAATGGCTGCCAAACTCTTAGCTCCAGGTGGCTGATCATCAGCACCAGTAAAGCTAGCCAAGTGTTTTAAGCCAAAAGATGCCTCAAACCCACCAAGCCCGTCGTGATAAACTACATAACCTTGGTTATTTTGGTTTAATTCAAGGGTATGAGCTAGAAGCTGCTGCTTTAATTCATTGATTTGTTTAAGCCATGTGTCTCTATTCCAAGCTTTGCCCATGTGTAAGCTCAGTTGCTCCATCCCTTGTAACAAATACTCTGGGCTGGTCCATGGGTGCTGACCATCGCTTGACGATAATAGGCCTTGGTTAATAATGAATTGCTTGTCATCCGGTATCTGAGCCATCACTTTGGCTAAATAAGGCTCTAGCTCTGGCCCCAGCCAAAGCACGAACTGGGCTTCTTGTATACGACGAATATGACTAGGCTTTAGGCTAAAATCATGAGGTGACACATTGGCAGGTAATAGCGACGGATATACATCTCCTGCCACTTCAGCGACAACCAGTGAAAGAACTTTTGTGCTGGGTAACACAGTTACGGCACTGGGTGACACAACACTGGAGCTGGCACTGACACTAAAAAACATAAAGAGCACACAAATGTGTGAGGCAAAGCGAGCAGAAAGAAACATAGTAGTACCGTATTTGCACAGAATATTAGAAATTTGGAGGCATGTTATGTTATATTATAACAATCGTCAAATTATAAAGGCTGTCCGATGCAAGCTACCGCATTTTCCCCCCATGACCATACTCGCTGTATTAGTACTGCAATTAGCAATGCTCAAGGCCTATGCGCTGATCGTGGGGCAAGGCTCACGCCTGTACGCCAGCGAGTACTGGAATTAGTATGGCATAGCCACCAGCCCATTGGGGCCTATGAGTTGTTAGCCACCTTAGCCAAAGAAGGCTTTAATTCAGCCCCACCTACAGTGTACCGTGCCCTTGAGTTTCTTAGCGAACAGGGTTTGTTACATAAATTAGAAAGCATTAATGCCTACGTGGGCTGCTGCAATCCAGATACACCACATCAAGGGCACTTCTTACTCTGCAAAGTATGCAATCAAGCCCAAGAACTGGACAGCCAATACATTACTTTAGCCCTTCAAATTAGTGCCGAACAGCATGGTTTTGAAATACAAAGTCACACTATAGAAATGATTGGCACCTGCCAAGGGTGTTTAGATAAGTCAAAAGTAGTGGAACCACACCTATGAGCGACGTGTTGCTAAAAGCCACAAACTTAGGCGTAAAGCGCGGTAATAGGTGGCTCATTAAAGATGTGCAAATTTCTCTAGAAGCAGGCCAAATCACTACCGTTATTGGCCCTAACGGTGCTGGAAAATCTACCTTAGTACGTAGCTTGCTTAAGTTAATTAGCACCACTAGCGGAGAGATTAGCACCATAAAGGGTCTACGTATTGGCTACATGCCTCAAAAGCTAAAATTGGAAGATACCTTACCTCTTACTGTGTCCCGTTTTTTAGATTTGGGCCGCCATAAAGAGTATCAACTTAGCCCTCAACTGTGGCATAGCCTGTTACATGAATGTCGTGTCGAAAAACTCCTCAAGCGCCCCATGCAACAGCTTTCCGGTGGTGAAACACAAAGAGTACTCCTACTACGAGCCCTGCTTCGAAAACCCCATTTGTTGGTATTAGACGAGCCCGTTCAAGGCGTAGACGTTACCGGCCAAGTGTCTTTGTATAACCTTATTAAGCAAGTACGGGATATTTTAGGCTGCGGCATCCTGATGGTGTCCCACGATTTGCACTTAGTGATGGCAGCAACAGATCAGGTGATTTGTTTAAATCAGCATATTTGCTGTTCTGGCCACCCGGAACAAGTGAGCCAAGATCCTGCATTTACAGATTTATTTGGCCCTCAAGGCGCAGGTAATTTAGCCTTGTACAACCACCAGCATAACCACCACCACACCAGCCATGGCGAAATCATCGCAGGCGAACATCACGAGGGCTGCAACCATGGCTGATTTTTTATTATGGGCGTGGCTAGGTGGGCTGATGATTGCAGCTATTGCGGGGCCTTTAGGTTCTTTTATGGTGTGGCGACGTATGGCTTATTTTGGCGATACCCTGGCCCATGCGGCTCTTTTGGGAGTAGCTTTAGGGTTATTGTTACAAGTTAACATTAGCTTAGCTGTGGTCCTGGTGTGTTTGTTATTAGCCCTATTACTCAGTACCTTAATGCGTACACGCATTATCGCTACAGATACGTTACTAGGTATTCTGTCTCATGCTAGCCTGTCATTAGGGCTGGTAAGCTTGAGCATTTTTGATCACCAAAGCATTGATTTAATGGGGTTTTTATTCGGAGACCTGCTCGCCATCGGAATGCAAGACCTCACATGGATCGCCTTATCCTGCGGCCTAGCAATAGTAGTATTAGTACCATTATGGCGACCCTTATTGGCCATTACAGTGAACGAAGAATTAGCCCAGGTAGAAGGTATTAACGTAGCGTTGATGCGCACCTTACTAATGCTCTTGGTCGCTGTGGTGATCGCAGTAGCGATGAAGGTGGTGGGTGTTTTGCTCATTACTTCGCTATTAATAATCCCAGCAGCTGCCGCTCGCCGCTTGTCTAATTCACCAGAGCAAATGGCGGTGCTAGCCAGCTTACTTGGTATGTTAGCTGTAAGCGGCGGTTTGGCTTTATCGTGGTTTTACGATACCCCTACCGGCCCCTCTATAGTGCTCATCGCTAGCGCACTATTCTTTGTGTTGTTTAGCTTTCCTCGCTCATTCCGGTCGCCTTAACATGATAGCAAACGTGCCCCGCTCCATTGTATATTATACATATGTACCGGAGGCGAAACACATGGGCCAGCTTTGGCACCTTGCTTGGCCCTTAATCATATCCAACATAAGTGTGCCGTTATTAGGCTTGGCCGACACTGCCATTATGGGCCATTTAGATGAAGCCAGTTATTTAGGCGCGGTGGCTTTAGGCGCTACCTTGCTATCCTTTATCTACTGGGCCTTTGGTTTTTTACGTATGGGTACTGTAGGCCTTACAGCACAGGCCCATGGAGCTAAAGACAACCAACGCTTAATGCAGTTGTTGCTGATGCCTGGGCTGCTTGCTTTGGCTATTGGCCTGGCTATTATAGCATTACAAAGCTGGCTAATTCCTTTGGGGATATCCCTCATGGGGGCCAGCACTCAAGTGTCTACTTTAGCTCAAGAGTATCTCAGCATACGTATTTATAGTGCCCCAGCGGTGCTGATCACTTACGTGTGTTTGGGGTGGCTATTGGGCCGGCAAGATAGCCGTAGCCCATTGCTCTTGCTAGTAGTCACTAATATTAGCAATATCGGCTTTAATTTGTTGTTTGTTATTGGTTATGACATGACAAGTGCTGGTGTAGCCTGGGGTAGCTTGTTGGCCGACTACTGTGGCTTTTTGCTGGCCTTGGTTTTAGTGTGGCGTCATGTCACCCAGATTAATCACAAACTACACTTACAATGGAGCACTTTTGCTCCCTTAGCCAACAAGTTAATGCGCCTCAATAGCTACCTGTTTGTGCGTACCTTAATGCTACTGTTCGCCTTTGCCTTTATCACGTCCCAAAGCGCCCGTATGGGTGATGATGTGTTGGCTGCTAACACGCTGTTATTACAGTACGTCACCTTACTTGCTTATGCGCTTGATGGCTTCGCTTTTGCCATTGAAGCGGCCTGCGGGGAAGCCTTGGGGGCCAAACAGAAACGTCGTTTTTATCAGTTATGTAATGGCGCAGCCATTTACTCCGTTATGGTAGCAGTAGCAGCCACCTTTGGTTTTTGGTTACTTAGCGATGCTTTTATCAACATGCTCACCACTATAGAAAGTGTACGACAACTGGCCAGTGAGCATGCAGTTTGGGTAATGTGGGTACCTATTATCAGTGTTTGGAGCTACTTGTTTGATGGCATTTTTGTGGGTGCTACACAACCCCAAGCTATGTTCTACTCAGTGCTAGCCAGCTTAGGGGGGCTTTTGCCCCTTTGGTACTTGCTGGAACCTTGGGGCAATGATGGGTTGTGGTGGGCATTCTTAGGGTTTTGTGGCGTTAGAGCCTTGGTAGCCTTGGCTGGTTACTTATGGCTAAGCCACAAACAAGCGTGGTTGATCAGCACTTAAATCTAGAATAGAAAAGTCTCTGCTCAGCCCTATTTTATCTTAAGCACTTGTGGCTCAACTTGTTGAACTACGGCAGGCTCCTTATGATTAACCCTTGTGCTCATTTCCTGCCTTGTTGCTGCGGCTTGGCCAATACGCTCCTCATGGCCGCAAGTAATGCAGTCTCGTAGCTGCTCATCTACTTCACCTTCTTCGGGAATATAGATGCGCACACTGTCTTGAGCGCCACACTTTGGGCACACAATACCTGCGATAAACCTAACCTTCATGGCTGGCCCCCTTACTCAAACCTTTATGGCGCATTAAGGCTTCTACGCTAGGTTCACGCCCCATGAATTGAGTAAACAGATCCATGGCGGCGCGGCTACCACCTTGTCCAGTAATATCTCGCCATAGAGCTGCACCGGTGGTTGGATTAAAAATACCTTCGTCTTCAAATCGGCTAAAGACGTCTGCCGCTAACACTTCTGCCCACAAGTAACTGTAGTAACCAGACGCATAACCACCGGCAAAGATATGAGCAAACCCATGCTGAAAGCGATTCCAATCCGGGGCTTTTATAACCGCCACTTCTTTACGCACTGCATTCAATACCGACTGTATCGACGCGGGAGCAGCTGGATCGTAGTTCATGTGTAGTCGTAGATCAAACAAGGCAAATTCCAATTGGCGCATGACAAACATACCTGCTTGGAAATTTTTAGCCGCTAGCATTTTTTGTAGCAGGTCTTCTGGCAACGCTGCGCCCGTTTCATAATGTTTAGCAAACAAACGTAGTGACTCTTCCTGCCAGCACCAGTTTTCTAATAATTGGCTTGGTAGCTCCACCGCATCCCATGCCACACCATTGATGCCAGCAACACCTGCAACGTCAATATTAGTCATCATGTGGTGCAATCCATGGCCAAACTCGTGGAACAATGTGGTCACTTCTCCATGGGTAAGTAAGGCTGGTTTACCACCAACCGGTGGTGCAAAGTTACAGACCAAGTAAGCCACGGGTAATTGTAATTCACCGTTGGCTTTAAACTGACGATTGCGGCATTCATCCATCCAAGCCCCACCACGTTTTTGATCCCGAGCATAAAGATCAAAATAGAAGTAACCAATAGCTTTACCTTCATACGACACTTGGTAAAAACCAACGTCTTCATGCCAAGTGCTAATGTCTTTGCACGGTGTCACTTCAATGGCATAAATACGATTTACCACGTCAAATAAACCAGCCTGCACTTGTGGTAAAGCAAAATAAGGCTTTAGCTCTTCTTGGGATAAGTGGTAACGGTTTTGTCGCAGTTTTTCACTGTAATACGCCACGTCCCATGCTGCCAATGGTGCTGGTCCACCTTCTTGGGTAGCGAATTGTTGTAACTGTCTCATGTCTTCTTCGGCTTGTGGTTTGCAACCTTTGGCTAGATCTAATAAAAACACTTCAACAGCTCGTCCAGAATCTGCCATTTTAGTGGCTACAGAATAGTCTGCATAATGATCAAACCCTACAAGGTTAGAGATTTTATGCCGTAACCCCACCAGCTCTTCCATCACCAAAGTATTATCGAATTGCCCTGCGTGAGGGCCTTGATCGGAGGCGCGGGTATTGAAGGCTTGATACATTTCCTGCCTCAGCTCACGTTGCTCACAAAAAGTCATCACCGAGTGATAGCAAGAGAAATCTAGCTTTAATAAGTATCCTTCTAAGAATTTAGCTTTGGCGGCTTCCTGAGCCTGCTGTAAAGCAGATTCTGGCAGACCAAGTAAGTGCTCACTATCCACAATATGCTTTGACCAAGATTCAGTTGCATCCATCAACTGATTTGAAAATCGTGTGGAAAGCTCTGCCATTTGTTGTTTAAACTGACCATATTCTGCTTGTTGTTGTGGGTTTAACGCCACTCCTGCCAGCTTAAAGTCTCTAATCTGCAACTTCACAAACTGCTGCTGAGCTTGGCTTAAATGGCAAAAGTCATCGCTCTCTAGCAAACCTACAAAAGCCAAATACAACGCCTTATTCTGCCCCATTTGTGTGGCATAGGCTGTTAGCTTTGGTAAGCATTCATCAAAGGCTGCTCGTACATCGTCTTTATTACTAACACCATGCAAGTGACTTAATGGTCCCCAAAGCTGGCCTATTTCATCATCCAACTGTTCCAATGTTGGTACTAGCTGGGCATAGCCTAGACTTGCTGAACTATTTAGCAGTTGCTCAATGACTTTTAGGTTATGTGCCAGCTTTGTATCTAGTGTGCCGGCCAACTCTGCTGGAGCCATTGAAGAAAAATCAGGTAATTGCAATGTATCTTGTAAGGAAAGAGTTGTCATAGCGTCTCATCGATTGTTTTGTATGTTAGTGAGGTTATAATAGTGCCTCTTTTAGCAATACCCAATGGTTTACTGCAAATTAGGAACAACAATGTCCATTCGACCACTTAAACATGTCACCCCGCAGATTGATCCGAGCGCGTTTGCAGACGAAGAGTGCATTATTATCGGTGACGTTCATATTGGCGCCGATTCATCTATCTGGCCCTACAGCGTTGTGCGTGGGGACGTAAATCACATTCGTATTGGCCACTCCACCAGCATTCAAGATGGTTCAATTTTACATGTCACTCATAAAAGTGCTCACAACCCACTAGGCTATCCATTAATCATCGGTGACCAAGTGACCGTGGGGCATCGTACTATTTTACACGGGTGCACTATCGGTAATCGTGTATTAGTAGGTATGGGCAGCACCATAATGGACGACGTTATAGTGGAAGATGACGTTATGATCGCCGCCAACAGTTTGGTCACCCCTGGTAAACGCCTGGTTAGCGGCTTTTTGTATTCCGGTAGCCCTGCCAGACAAAAGCGCGCGTTAACAGTTGACGAACTATCAAGCCTTACCTACATGGCTAACAATTACGTGAATCTTAAAAATCAGTACTTATCACAGGAACACTCATGAGCAACCCTTACAATAAAGACTACCCCATCTCTTGGGAAGAATTACACCGTAATGCCCGTGCGTTAGCTTGGCGCTTGTTAGATAAAGGACCTTGGAAAGGCATTATTGCTATTACTCGCGGCGGCTTAGTGCCTGCAGCCATTATTGCCCGTGAATTGGACATTCGTTTAATCGACACCATTTGTATTTCTAGCTACGGCCAACTTGAAGCAGGCGTGGAAGCCAGTAAACAAGGCCAGCTTAAGTTACTTAAAGGTTTTGATGGCGACGGCGAAGGTTTCTTGCTTATTGATGACCTGGTAGATACAGGAAAGACAGCCAAAGCCGTACGTGAAATGGTGCCTAAAGCCACCTTTGCTACGGTGTATGCCAAACCAGCAGGTAAAGACACAGTAGACATGTACGTTACAGAAGTAAGCCAAGACACTTGGATTCGTTTCCCATGGGACATGGCGCAGAGCTTTGCTACACCCATTGCCGATATTCAAGGCTAAACGAAAGCAACTACCCAGCCAAAAGGAACCGGTGTGACACAATTTTTATATTTATCTACTGTTCTCATCTGGGGTACCACTTGGATCGCCATCCATTGGCAATTAGGCGAAGTGCCCGTACTCACTTCGGTGTTTTACCGCTTTGCGTTAGCTGCATCCATTATGATGTTCTTGGTACTGGTTAGCCGTCGGTTACAGGCCACAACCAAGCAAGACCATGGCTTTATGGTACTGCAAGGTATGTGCTTATTTTCTCTAAACTTTGTATGTTTTTATACCGCCGGTTTGGCTATTTCTAGTGGTTTGTTGTCGGTGATTTTTTCTGCCGCTACCCTATTTAATGCCGTAAACAACCGTGTTTTTTGGGGAGAAAAACCAACCCAGGCGGTATTTGGCGCAGGTATTCTTGGCGTCATTGGTCTTAGCTTAATGTTTTGGCCAGAGTTGGCAGCAGATTCAAACAAAGGTGTAGATTTATCAAGTATCGGCTTAGCCTTTCTAGGCACTTTTTTGTTTTCTCTGGGTAATATGATATCCGTAAGGCACAGTAAAAAAGGCCTAAAGCCGTTTACCAGCAGTGCTTACGCTATGATTTACGGCGCCCTATTTTTGGCTACTTTGTTGGCGATTACTAACACGCCATTAGCTTGGGACCCAAGGCCTCAATACATTGGCAGCCTGTTTTACTTATCTATTATTGGCACTGTCGCCGGCTTCACAGCCTATCTTTCTCTCATTGGCCGTATTGGTGCCAGCAAAGCAGCCTATGCCACTGTCATGTTTCCGGTAGTTGCGCTGGCCTTATCTACTGTGTTTGAGGGGTATGTATGGAGCCTGAGTAGTGTGAGCGGCTTAGCGCTGGTATTACTGGGTAATGGTCTTATTTTGGGTATAAAACTACCTTTCATTACACGAACCAAAAGCTGAATATTGCAGGTCAGCTTTTCTCCATCGCTTTACGCGACACTTTTAAGACTAGCTTACGTGGCAAAAACGGAACTACCCAGTTCAATAGAAACTTAAATTTGGTTTCGTTAAATGCCACCAGTTCACCACGCATCATGGCTTTATAGCCACATCCCGCAACAGACTCTGCAGATTTTGCTTGTTCAAATACCTCAACTCCAACTAAATCCGCAGCGGCTACAAAACCCGTTTCTACTGGTCCAGGGCAAAGCGCTGTTACCGTTATGTTATGTGCCGCTACTTCTTCTGCGATCGCTTGAGAAAAGGAAGTGACGTAGGCCTTGGTGGCATAATAAACCGCTTGTAATGGCCCGGGTATAAATGATGCCGTAGAAGACACATTAAGGATGCGCCCATGTTTACGTTCAACCATGCCTTCAAGATATAAGTGCGTCAGGCTAGTTAAGGCCACCATATTCACTTGCATCATAGCTTTTTCGACATTTAAGTCTCTGGTGTGAAATAACCCATGGCCACCAAAACCTGCATTATTGATTAGTATGTCTACATCCAACCCCATACTGTGGGTTTGAGCAAATACACGGTTTGCCGCACCTATTTGGGAAAGGTCTTCCACGATCACTGTAACATTGATTAAATACTTCACTTCAAGCTCTTGCTTCAAGGTTTCGAGTATATCTCCAGAGCGCGCAACGAGAACTAAGTTCCCTCCCTGACGTGCATGTAACTTAGCGAGCTCCAAACCAATGCCACTTGATGCGCCGGTAATTAGTGCTGTGTTTTTACTGCTCATAGGTGATGTCTCAGGTTACGTTCCAGTTCCTACGTCGAGTTATTACGACTAATGCCGTTAATAAGGCTTCTTCAGCCATTCTACAACCGCCTGCGCATTCTCATTTGAAGGGAACACTGGATAAAACACTTTGCAGATGCACCCATCTTTAATAATAAGGGTAATGCGTTTGTACAATTCCATGCCTGCCACTTCAAAAGTAGGTAGGTTCAACGTTGATTTGAGCTTTAGTTTGCTGTCACTCACTAATTCAAACGGTAAGTGTAGCCTTTGTTGGGCTTCTATCTGATATTCGGTTGATTGCACACTCATACCAAACACATGGGCATTGAGCTGCCTAAGTTCTTGGTAATGATCTCTAAAACTGCACGATTGGGGTGTACATCCCCTAGCTCCTGGAATGTCATCCCATTGATCTGGTAACGGCACGTCTGGCCGCCCAGTCATCGGGTAAACATACACCACCATGAAACCATTAATCTGAGATAAATCAATAATTTGGTTATTAGTTGAAGAAAGATTAAGACTTGGCCAAGACATCCCAAGCAGGTGGTCGCTGAGGCC
>TARA_B110000503_G_scaffold143457_1_pt1 | contig 16150 bp, 13 predicted proteins | sample TARA_B110000503 | Tara Oceans TARA_B110000503 (sample SAMEA4397472) | marine metagenome | biome: Polar Biome; feature: [SRF] surface water layer (ENVO:00010504); material: water (ENVO:00002006), including particulate matter (ENVO:01000060) such as... | depth 5 m | reverse complement strand
CCATCCTCTACTGAATTTCTATATCAACGTTTTGAAAAAGTTGCCAAAGAAATTGGACTTTCGCCAATTGGATCTGCAGAAGTTGGGGGTGCCAGCGATGGCAACTTTGCAGCAGCTGCTGGCGCCCAAGTACTTGATGGACTTGGGGCTATAGGTGGTGGAGCGCATGCCCCAAATGAATGGTTAAGCTTAAAATCGATTGAAGAACGAAGTGCACTCCTGCATGCCTTTATAAAGGATCTACTTTCATGAGTGATGGCCCACTAATCGTCCAGAGCGATAAGACTCTACTTCTTGATATCGATCATCCATTATCAACAGAATGTCGTCGCGCTATTGCACCGTTTGCAGAACTAGAACGTTCTCCAGAACACATTCATACCTATAGATTAACGAATCTTGGACTTTGGAACGCCCGCGCCGCCGGACATGATGCAGAGTTGGTAATTGACACACTTATTAAATATTCTCGCTATGCAGTGCCGCATTCACTTCTCGTAGATGTAGCTGAAACAATGTCTCGCTACGGTCGACTTCGGCTAGAGGCAGATCCTGTTCATGGATTGATTTTGGTAACTACCGATGTTGGGGTTCTTGAGGAAGTAATTCGCGCTAAGAAAATTGCTCCGCTGCTCGGCATACGAATCGATCCAGAAACTATCGCCGTACATGCTAGCCAACGTGGCGCTATAAAACAGTCACTGCTTCGTTTGGGGTGGCCGGCCGAAGATTTTGCTGGATATGTAGACGGTCAAGCACATGAAATTTCCCTAAAACAAGACGACTGGAAGATTCGCCCGTATCAAGAGTTAGCAGCCGAAGGTTTTTGGCATGGTGGCTCAGGTGTCGTGGTACTTCCTTGCGGGGCAGGTAAGACAATTGTTGGAGCTGCTGCTATGGCACACGTTAAAGCCACCACTTTAATTTTAGTCACGAATACGGTCGCCGCGCGTCAATGGCGTGAAGAGTTACTTCGTCGCACTTCGCTAAACGAAGATGAGATTGGCGAATACTCTGGCGCAAAAAAGGAAATCCGCCCAGTAACAATTGCCACTTATCAAGTCATGACTAAGAAGAAGAATGGTGTCTATTCCCATCTAGATCTATTTGATACGCACGACTGGGGATTAATAATTTACGATGAAGTTCACCTGCTTCCTGCACCAATATTTCGATTTACTGCAGATATCCAATCCCGTCGCCGTTTAGGGCTTACCGCTACCTTGGTTCGCGAAGATGGCATGGAGGGTGAGGTATTTTCACTTATTGGCCCTAAACGATTTGATGTACCTTGGAAAGAGATTGAGGCTCAAGGTTACATCGCTCCTGCGGAATGTATAGAGGTAAGAGTAAATCTAACTGAGACAGAACGTTTATCTTATGCAACTGCCGAACCTGAGGAACGTTATCGTTACTGTGCAACTACTCGCACGAAACGTGATGTTGTTGAGGAACTAGTGGGCCTTCATGCAGGAGAACAAATACTTGTGATTGGTCAGTATATAACTCAGTTGGATGAATTATCGGAAACTTTGGGAGTTCCAATAATTAAGGGTGATACTCCAATTAAAGAGCGTGAAAGATTATTTGCCGCTTTTCGAACAGGTGAAATCACTTGTCTAGTGGTATCCAAGGTTGCAAATTTTTCAATCGATCTACCTGAGGCAACGATCGCGATTCAAGTATCTGGTGCGTTTGGCTCAAGACAAGAAGAAGCGCAACGCTTAGGCCGTATTTTGCGACCAAAGTCTGATGGCCGTAGTGCTAAATTCTATTCTGTTGTTTCGCGCGACACGATAGACCAGGACTTTGCACAAAACCGCCAACGATTCCTAGCCGAACAAGGTTACTCATACCGAATTATTGATGCAGACGATGTTTCTCAAGGGAAGATTTAAATCTCTCTGGATCAACTTTATAAAAATCGTGATGCTCTCCATTAATCTGAATAACCGGAACCTGATTGCCGTATAACTTTTCAAGTTCTATATCTTCATCGATTAATTTTACCTTCAAGTCAAAATCGAATTGCTGGCTTAAATTAATAAGAGTTGCTTCAGCTGATTCGCAAAGGTGGCAGCCGGTACGTGAATAAACGGTTACAACTGTTCTCATTAGTTATTTCTTTTTGGAGAGGTGAAGAGACGATCTACCAACTCTTGGATGACTAGAGTTGCATCTCCTTTGGCGCGATACAGATTATCTTCTCCATTTTTCAGAACGGTTTCTATAGTCGTGTTAGTTACGGTCCCAACTAAAGGACCATACTTCTTTGAGAAAATCATGTGAGCTAATTGGCCAACCGAATTAGCTAATTCAGATCTTGCTTCATCAAGAGTCGGCTCGCGAGGAGCTCCCACTTTTACAAAATCAAGGATTATTGGCGGTTCAGATTTCATGCGATTGATAACGCTCTGAATTTTCAAATTTTCATCTTGGTCTGGCATGGGAACATTCTTACACCCTGATAGCGTTAGGCGCTATGGCAAGGAATATTTCGTGGTCTGCGGCACGCCTTACGGGCGTTGTATCCCTTTCTGCCAGTTTATTTCTTGGATTGCTAACACCAACTTCAGCACAAGCCTTAGTTCTTATTCGCCCGGCCACAATTTGGGGAAATGTATATGCGGGGAGCACATCTGCTACCCCGCAAAAGGCTCCGCAGAAAGTCGCCTTACTTGAGGCAAAATCCAAAATTATTGTAGATTACTTTAATTTTCCTGAATGGACAAAGATTCAGGTACAAGCTGCCGTAGATGTTTGGGCCGCTAACTTCGAATCAAATGTTCCTATTCGAATAACAGCTACTTGGGGTAGATCAACCTCCTCAACAATATTAGGTAGTGCACGACCCGGAAATTATATTGCAAATTTCTCTGGAGCACCTGATCCAAGTCTCTGGTATCCATCTGCGTTAGCGAATGCGTTAGCCGGGGAAGATTTGGACGCTGATAATCCAGAGATGTTCATAACGGTTAATTCATTGGCAAATTGGTATCGCGGTTCTGGCCCTGGACCAAGTAACACTGAATATGATTTGCATTCAGTAATCTTGCATGAAATGGCGCATGGTCTAGGTTTTCTTTCCAATAACAGTTACGACAAATTTTTTGGTTACGGAACAATTGAGGAACCAACTGCTTTCGATGCCTATGTGCAGACCGAAGATGGGCGTCGGCTCTCCGATCTGCCATCGCCCTCACTAGAGCTAGGCAAAGCGCTCACAGCTAAGTTGGTTTGGTCTGGCGTAAATGCAGTGACGGCAAATGGTGGTGAAAAGCCAATTATCTATGCACCAACTAGATATGAAGAAGGATCATCAGTCAGCCATTTGGATGAAGCAACATTTACAAGTGCGGGAGCTGATTCAGTTATGACTCCAAATCTTGATGCTGGTGAAGTCTTCCACGAACCAGGACCGCTTTTACTAGCAATGATGCAGGATTTGAGATCTAAGCCACCCGTGGGTATTGCCGTTGGTATCCCGCAACAAGTTCGCAATGCACAGGCGGTGACTTCAGCAGCTAGCGCAATAATTAAGTTTGATCCTCCGGCAAACGCTAGAACCGCACAAGTTACCAGCTATACCGTAAAAAACCTCAAAACCGGTGCCGAACAAAGCACATCCAAAAGTCCAGTAGTTATTTCAGGGCTCAAGAATGGAATTACCTACTCATTTGAAATTACGGCTGCGAATTCATTAGGTATCTCAGAACCTGTTACAACAAACGCTATTACTCCGCAAAGGGCCTGGGCAAAGAAGGTAATCGATCCAAATGCTGAAGTCGGGAATTTAACTACAGCAACTTTTAACACCAACCCAGCAATCATTTATCAAAATACAAGAAATGGTTCTCTCAAGCTTGCGCTTTGGAACGGAAAAAACTGGAGGCGTTTAAATATTGATGGAATTGGCGGAGGCAAAGGCAGAACGCGAAATTCAATTTCTGGAGATATTTCGGTATGTGTAAGTGGATATGGGAAAAGACAGGCGCTACACATATTTTATGCCGATTCCAAAGATAAAGATTTACGTTACGCAAAATATGATGGTGGCACTTTCAAATATGAAGTAGTAGATGGAAATGGCCCCGTGGTTAATAGTTATGAAAGTCCAATTCGAGTGCGAACTGCCAGCGATGTAAGCATCTCTAACGCATGTTCGGTAAACTCTGCGGGCGTGCAGGTTTTTTACCGAGACGAGTCTCAAGGCATTCTCTTAGGTGCGGTAAAAGAATCTGGTATGAGCGCTTGGAGATATGAGCTTGTAGATGGTGATCGTAAGACCGATGGGCGAACTACAGGAGACGTAGCCTTTAACTTAGATGCGCTTTTCGACGGTAAGAAGACCATTCTGCTCTATGACTCTGTCTCTAATATAAATCAACATAAAGAGATTATGGCTGGAGAAATTCGCCTGGCACAAAGAACCGGTATTAGCCCTTCAGGCTGGATCTATTCCAATATTGACTCATCTGCCGGTTCTATAGCCGTAGCAGGTTACGACGTGGTCCTACAAAAAGGTGCCCGTGGTGTTTTAGCAACTTGGTTAACCTCATCTTCATTAACTTTGCCAAAAGCAGATCAAATTCGGTGGGCATATTTAAGTGAACCTAAATTGATTAATAGTCTTCCAACAATTGGTTACGGAACACCAAGTAAAATCTTAAGTACAAATGGAAATACCACCGTTTTCAATTGTGAGGGCAGGCTCTGCGCAGCCGACATTTTACGACGGGCTATCTCGCTAGTAACAAAAGCCCAAAATGAAGACGGGTACGACTCTGGCTGGATAGTCCTAAATAGCGCTCGCTACTTGGTTGCTGGAGTAGCTGGCGAATTGGTTACCTTAAAACAAAGGTAGTTAACTCTCATTTATTTTCCAGATTCTCTCATCTTCTGTCAGAATAAATAAGCCAGCCGAATCTGAAAATCCTGCTGCCATGACTACGCCTAGTTCTGGCGATGTGTAAGCGTTCATAGTTTTTCCCTTACTATCGAACTGCACAATTAAAGATTGTCCCTTAACCGGCTTCCATCCACGAATACCGTCAACCAATGATTTCGCTTCTAAAATGGCATAGACAGATCCGTTTGCCCCACTTACTACTAATGTTCTTCCGGAAGAGGTAATCCGAGTCGTCCATCTCGGAGCGAATTTTTTTGTGAATTTAGTAAGTGTGCTTTGAACGCTTGAGCCAGTTTTAATAGATCCGGCTAAGAATAGGCTAGAAGTTGCACTCTGCCATTCTCGGCGTGACTTTGCAGCTGAGCTGCGAACGACTTTATTTAACTTACCAATTTTTGAAAACTTTAAGAGAATCCCGTCTTGAATCCCCATCAATTTCTTGCCAGATAAAGTTTCAGTGCTTGATCCAAAGGCGTAAGTTGTACCGCTTTTAGCTCTGACTACAGCTGTCAATTGAGTTTTTGTCGTGCCAATTGTAAATGCTTTACCAAATTTATTTGCAACTACGGGAATAATTAACTGCTTACTATCTCTAGTGATTAAAATCGAAGCACCAGATGAGCTAACTGATATTGCTTCAACTAGTACTGGCACACTCTGCAATTCTGAGGTAGCTAATATTATTTCTCCGTTTGCTGAAACTTGCCATAGAGTTAAATTGTTCAAGTCAGGACGAAGCGGCATGGGATTTTCGATATTAACTCCATCTGGATTTAAATCTACTGATACGGATGTTTGGGTATCAATCGCCATGGCGCTAGCGCTATTTCCAGCAAGCCAGATACTTCCTTTTGCATCCGAGGTGAATACTGTAGCCACCTCATCTTGCCCTGAATCAATGGTTTTAGACCACACTTGAACCCCAGAAAAATCTAAAGCTCTAACCTCTATATCAGCGCTCTGCCCGTAAGTATTTGCAACTGTAATTATGTTAGATTCGGTAACAATCACTGCCTCTGCACCGGGAACTTCCGCAAAAACTGAGACCGATTTAACCGCTATTTTTTTTGGGGCAGCATACGTTGTTAGCACCGAAAAAAAAGTTAGGAGAATCGCCCCTACTGATATTAATTTAAGCGAGTTCTTGTGAGCGATCACGTGCCGCCTTCATTGCTCTAGCTATAACACCGGAGATATCTGAATCATTTAATGAGTTGAGCGCCGCAAAAGTGGTTCCGTTTGGGCTAGTTACCTTCTCACGCAAAGATGCAGGTGATTCCCCCGACTCATTTAACAGTTGAGCTGCTCCAACTATTGTTTGGATCGTCAATGTTGTCGCATCCTCTCTCGATAATCCGACCGCTACTGATCCATCAATTATTGCCTCAACAAATCTGAAGAAATACGCTGGCCCAGATCCGCTAGTTGCAGTTACTGCATCCTGTAAATCTTCTTCAACTTCTATAACCTTGCCAACCGCCCCTAAGAATCCAAATACAAAATCGCGCTGCTCCACATTGACTAGATCACAACAAGATATCGCGGCCATACCTGAGCCAACCAATGTTGGGGTATTTGGCATAACTCGAATTATTGGATTGAGGCCAGTACCTATCTGGTCTGCTATAGATTTTATAGTTTTCCCAGCTACAAAGGATATGACCAGGCATCCCTTTGGGATGGCACCTTTTATTTGGGCTAATGTATCTGCCATATCTTGCGGTTTAACAACTAATAAAATTAAGTCACTTTTCGCAACATTTTTAGCGATATCAGCGCTAGCGACTTGATATCGATCAAGTAATTCTCTCGCTCTCTCTGGTCGCTTTTCAGAGATGTTTATCGCCTCTGAGGAAATTCCATATTTAATCAAACCAGCGATTAAAGCCTCGCCCATAACGCCAGCTCCTATGACAGCGACCTGCTTTTCTGAATTAGCCATAGTGAAAGAGTACGCGTAGGCTCTGCGTCTATGCCAGAAATTACGCCGGGTTTTGCACGCGATTGGGTGGAATTTACCGATCCCAACGATTCTGAAGAAATCTACAAATGTGATCTAACTTGGCTTACTTCATATTGGACTTGTATTTATGGAGATGGCTGCAAGGGAGTATTTGAAAACCGACCAAATGCTGGATGTTGCACTGAAGGCGCTATGTACTCTGACGAAGACGATGAGAATCGAGTTCGCAAAGCTGCAGCAGATTTAACTTCCGATATGTGGCAATACTTTGAGCAAGCTCGTCCGAAGAAACCAAATGGACAGCTTCGCATCTCTGACCTTGACGAAGATAAAGAGCGGAAGACGCGCACTGTAGACGATGGTTGTATTTTTCTTAACCGAAAAGGTTACGAAGCACCTGGATTTACCGGATCATTTGGTTGTGTTCTGCACCATCTGGCTCAGAAAGAAAACCGACATTTCGTTGACACTAAACCTGATGTATGTTGGCAACTGCCACTGCGTCGAAGTTTTGAAACACGTGAAGTAGGTGAGCGTGAATATTCAATTACAGTAATTGGCGAATACGAGCGACTCGCCTGGGGCGATGGTGGAGATGATTTTGATTGGTATTGCACTAGCAATACAGATGCCCATATTGGAACAGAGCCGGTTTATCTTTCTAATCGCACAGAACTACAGGCGCTTATGGGTGAGGCGGCATATGCCATTCTCGCGGAGCACTGCGATAAGCGCGTTAAGGGAATCAACGATGCCAAGGCGCGTTCACTTCCACTATTTGTAATCCAACACCCAGCATCTATAGCTGCTGGGAAGTAGTCAGCGCTTTCCTCTACGCTAAGTCTCATGGCTAAGGTCGAAAAGGATCCATTTCGCTGTGCAGAGTGCGGCTGGACATCCCAAAAATGGGTTGGACGATGTGGTCAGTGCCAAGCCTGGGGCACAGTGGAAGAAATCGCTGCCCCTAAGAAACTCTCACTCGTTGCCGGAAAAGTTACCCACGCTGCAACTCCAATTGGTGATGTTGATCTTTCATCTGCTCGGGCGCGTGCAACAGGTGTCTCAGAACTCGATCGCGTACTTGGTGGCGGGTTAGTTCCTGGCGCAGCAATCTTGCTAGCCGGTGAACCAGGAGTTGGTAAATCAACTCTGCTGTTATCTGTTGCAGCACAGACTGCAGCAAAAGGAATTCCTGCACTTTATATAAGCGGTGAAGAGTCTGCACCGCAAGTCAGATTACGCGCTGAGCGAATCAACGCTGTCGATCAAAATCTTTTTTTAGCATCGGAAACTGATCTTGGCGCAGTTATCTCACATATTGACTCCGTGAAACCCGAATTACTAATTATTGATAGTGTGCAGACGATTGGCTCATCGGCGGCCGATGGCGCACCGGGTGGTGTTACGCAGGTGCGAGAAGTTGCGGGAGCGCTGATCAGGATCTGTAAAGATCGCGATATTACTCTGCTATTAGTTGGACACGTAACTAAAGATGGTTCTATCGCAGGTCCGCGATTGCTTGAACATATAGTCGATGTCGTCTTACAATTTGAAGGTGAGCGTCACTCACGTCTACGGTTAATCCGCACAATTAAAAATAGGTTTGGGGCATCTGATGAAGTTGGATGTTTTGATTTAAGTGATTCTGGCATCGAGAGCGTTTTAGATCCAACTGGTCTTTTCACTTCTCGCCATGCTGAACCAGTTCCTGGTACCTGCGTGACAGTGACTTTAGAAGGACGTCGTCCATTACTTGCTGAAATTCAAGCGCTAGTTAGCCAGGGACGCGAGAATGATTTTGGTAACGCTCGACGCGTAACTAGCGGATTAGATTCGGCGCGAACTTCTATGACGCTAGCAGTTCTTGAGCTGCGGGCAAATGTGCGCGTCGGTGGCCGCGATGTTTATGCGGCAACGGTTGGCGGAATGAAGATGTCAGAACCTGCAGCAGATTTAGCCTTAGCTTTAGCTGTGGCCTCAGCCGCTAGGGCTTTGGCGCTTCCTGCTGATCTGGTGGCAATTGGCGAGGTAGGGCTAGCTGGAGAAATTCGTAAAGTTAGCGGTGTATCACGCCGCTTGGCAGAGGCCTATCGTTTAGGTTTTAAGCGCGCACTTGTGCCGGCCGGAAGCGATGTAAAGATTGATGGCATGGAGATCTTCGAAGTATCTCGCTTAGATCAAGCGTTGGCGCGCGTCAAAATAACTGGCGACTAATTCCACAAATAAAGACGATAAAGTTTCTACATGAGCCACTTAGCGGAGCTAGCAAAACTGCTCGGGCCAGGCGCTTCACTGATTTCCGATCCAGATATAACAATCACCTACTCCAGAGATCAAGCGCCTTTTGCAGAGTCTGCTCCCCCATTTGCGGTTCTATTAGCCCGTAGCGCTCAAGAAATTTCTATTGCTCTTGCCTACGCAAATCAAAATTCAATACCTGTCGTAACACGGGGCGCAGGAAGTGGCCTTGCTGGTGGTGCAAATTCATCTGCGGGCTCCCTAGTAATTTCACTTGAAAAGATGGCCCAGATTCTAGAAATTGATGAGGCGAATCAAATAGCGCGAGTACAAGCCGGCGTTATAAATCTTGATTTGGATAAAGCTGCACAAGAGTTTGGCCTGGCTTATCTACCAGATCCCGCCAGCCGTGACTGGTCTACTTTGGGCGGTAATGCAGCGACTAATGCAGGTGGCATGTGCTGTGTTAAATATGGTGTAACCGGTGGCCATGTGCGCGCCATTCAGGTGGTTCTTGCATCCGGGGAAATTATAGAACTCGGCAAGGCAACTAAAAAATCAGTTACTACCTATGACTTGTTGCATCTCTTTATCGGTTCGGAAGGAACGCTGGGAATTATCACTGAATTAACGCTTAATTTAGAGGTACGACCATCGCCTGCAGCGACTTTAATAGCAACATTTCCAAATATCGTAAATGCTGCAACAGCAGCAAATGCTCTGTTGAAATATAGGCCATCTATGTTAGAGATTATCGACCAAACCACTTTACGTGCGGTGGAGTCATGGCATCCTCTAGGTTTCGAAGTTGCTGGCGCAGTGTTGCTAATGCAGTTAGATGAAAACCAGTCGCAGTGTGAAGCAGCTTTGGCCACTTGTCGGGGATTTGATTTGATTGATGGTGTCTACTCAGATGACCCGGCTGATGCCGCTGATCTAATTCGAGTTCGTAAGCTTGCCTATCCAGCACTTGAAAGAATGGGGGCGACGTTATTAGATGACGTCGCACTTCCTATTACCAAAATTGCAGAATTTGTTCAGCAGGTGCAAATTCTCGGCGTAGAGAATCAGCTAACAATTGGGATTTTCGGTCATGCTGGTGATGGGAATATGCATCCAACTATCGTCCATGATCATGGCGACCTAGCAGCAGCCGAACGAGCTCAGAAAGTCTTTGGCAAAATCGTAGCAATAGCACAAACTCTCGGTGGTACCGCTAGTGGAGAACATGGAATTGGAACTATCAAGACCAGCTTCATCGCAAATGAAGTTTCTGAAACGGTAATTGGATTGCAGCGTTCCGTGAAAAGTATTTTCGATCCAAATTTTATTCTCAATCCGGGAAAGAAGTTTGAGTCAGGAGTGCTTATCAGCTCAAAGAAGTAGACGGCGTGGCAAAGTTACAACTAGTTCAACAAATATGAAGCAGGATAAGGCGGCACCCTCTAAATCAAAGAGAGCGATATAAAGCTACTTTGCAGCTTCTGCTAAATCTTCTGGTGAATCTGGCGTGGTGGCTTTTGGTGCACCAGCGAAAGTAAATTTCGCTTCAGCATCTTGGCCCTCAACATCAACAACGATGATTTCGCCAGCCTTTAACTCACCGAAGAGAATACGCTCTGAAAGTGAATCTTCGATTTCGCGTTGAATCACGCGACGAAGTGGACGCGCACCAAGAAGTGGGTCATATCCTCTAGCCGCTAATAGATCCTTGGCAGGTTGAGTAAGTTCAATTCCCATATCTTTCGCCTTTAAGCGATCATCTAGGTTTGCGATCATTAGATCAACGATCTGAATAATCTGATCTTTAGTCAACTGGTGGAAGACAATTACATCATCGATACGGTTTAGGAATTCAGGACGGAAGTGGTTCTTTAGCTCGTCTTGAACTTTACCCTTCATACGATCGTAATTAGTTAGATCATCATCCATATTTGCAAAACCAAGGCCTAGGCTCTTTGAAATATCACGAGTACCAAGGTTTGTAGTCATGATGATTACAGTGTTCTTGAAGTCAACTGTGCGGCCCTGGGCATCTGTTAAGCGACCATCTTCTAGGACCTGTAATAGTGCGTTGAAAATATCTGGGTGCGCTTTCTCAATTTCATCGAAGAGCACTACCGAGAATGGGCGACGACGCACCTTCTCGGTGAGCTGGCCACCTTCGTCATAACCCACATATCCTGGAGGAGCTCCAAAGAGGCGTGAAGCGGTATGGCGCTCAGAGTATTCAGACATATCAAGTTGGATAAGCGCTGTCTCGTCACCAAATAGGAATGAGGCCAGAGTACGAGATAGCTCGGTCTTGCCAACACCAGATGGTCCGGCAAAGATAAATGAACCACCTGGGCGTTTAGGATCTTTTAGCCCGGCGCGAGTACGACGTATCGCTTGAGAAAGCGCTTTGATAGCCTGATCTTGACCGATAACCCGACGATGAAGTTCATCCTCCATGCGAAGCAAGCGAGCGGTCTCTTCTTCAGTTAATTTAAATACTGGGATGCCAGTTGATGCTGAAAGTACTTGTGCAATAAGTTCTTCATCAACTTCAGTTACCTTATCGAGGTCGGTAGCTTTCCAATGCTTTTCAGCCTCAACTTTTTCGGCAATTAAGGTCTTCTCTTTATCGCGAAGTGAAGCGGCACCTTCAAAATCTTGGCCATCAATTGCAGATTCTTTAGCTTTGCGGGCTTCAGCAATCTTTTCATCAAATTCACGTAGCTCGGCTGGAGCTGTCATTCGCTTAATACGTAGACGCGATCCTGCCTCATCGATCAAGTCAATTGCCTTATCTGGCAAGAAGCGATCTGAAATGTAACGGTCGGCCATATTCGCTGCTGCAGTAAGTGCTCCGTCGGTAATTGAAACTCGGTGGTGAGTTTCATATCGATCTCGTAGCCCTTTTAGAATTTCAATAGTGTGAGCAACTGATGGTTCTTTCACTTGAATTGGTTGGAAGCGACGTTCCAAAGCGGCATCTTTTTCAACATGCTTACGGTATTCATCCAACGTAGTTGCGCCGATAGTCTGTAACTCACCGCGGGCCAACATAGGCTTTAAGATGCTTGCGGCATCGATTGCACCTTCTGCTGCTCCTGCACCAACCAAGGTATGAATTTCATCGATAAACAAAATAATGTCACCGCGAGTTTTTATCTCTTTTAGTACTTTCTTCAAGCGCTCTTCGAAGTCTCCGCGATAGCGACTGCCAGCAACTAACGCACCAAGGTCTAGCGAATATAGCTGCTTATCTTTTAAAGTTTCTGGGACATCGTTCTTAAAAATAGCTTGCGCGAGCCCTTCGACTACAGCCGTTTTTCCAACGCCTGGTTCGCCAATTAATACTGGATTATTTTTTGTGCGGCGTGAGAGAACCTGCATTACGCGCTCAATTTCTGTCTCACGTCCGATTACAGGGTCAAGCTTTCCTTCGCGCGCCGCTTGGGTGAGGTTGCGACCAAATTGATCTAGAACTAAAGATGTAGCAGGAGTTCCTTCTGCCGGTCCACCAGTAGTTACAGCTTCTTTTCCTTGATAGCCAGAAAGCAACTGAATGACTTGTTGACGAACACGGTTTAGATCGGCCCCAAGTTTTACAAGTACTTGCGCTGCTACTCCTTCACCTTCGCGAATTAAACCGAGCAAAATATGTTCTGTGCCAATGTAATTATGACCGAGTTGCAACGCCTCGCGAAGTGAGAGCTCCAATACTTTCTTGGCGCGTGGAGTAAATGGAATATGACCGCTAGGTGCTTGTTGGCCTTGTCCAATAATTTCTTCAACTTGAGCGCGAACGCCTTCAAGTGAGATGCCAAGGGCTTCTAGTCCTTTAGCCGCTACGCCTTCACCTTCATGTATGAGCCCAAGGAGAATGTGCTCTGTACCGATGTAGTTGTGATTGAGCATGCGTGCTTCTTCTTGAGCCAAGACGACGACGCGGCGGGCTCTATCGGTAAAGCGCTCAAACATTGGTATTCCCCTTCGGTACGCTGCTGCGGTATCTCTACGATCACGGTAAGCCTATAACCCAACCTAGGTTGAGCGCGAGGTGATTGGCTTATGCTCAGTAGAACCCCAGATTTAGGGGCATTATTCCCGAATAAATCTACGGCTAGGGGTAAGTCAGAGGGTTAGGAGCATTCGAGAGTTGCCTAGGGTGTTTGGCTTAGCCGCTTCAAGATCTAAGAACTCTGCTACGCCAGCGTCATATGAAAGTAAAAGCTCCTTATAAACCTCTGGCGAAATAGGGGTCCCCTCAATTTCAACAAAACCATGGCTGCCGAAAAATGCTGTCTGAAAGGTCAAACAGAATATTCGTTTTACGCCAACTTCACGAGCGCGTTCAATAATATTTATCAAGATTCGATGTCCGATTCCCTGTTTGTGCAATCGCGCCTCCACGGCAACTGTGCGAACCTCAGCCAAGTCATCCCAAAGAACGTGCAGCGCTCCACAGCCAACTACCTGTCCATCAACTTCTGCAACAGTGAACTCCTGAACGCTCTCGTATAAGGTGACAGTTTCTTTATTTAAAAGTTGTCCGTCAGATGCAAAAGAATCGACAAGTTCTCTAATTCTTTTCACATCGCTAGTACGAGCGGATCTAATTTTAACCATTGCTATTCAGTTTCAGGCTTTACCAATGGGAATAAAATAGTTTCACGAATGCCTAATCCGGTAAGCGCCATTAATAATCTATCAACGCCCATTCCCATTCCGCCCATTGGCGGCATTCCAAACTCCATGGCGCGCAGGAAATCTTCATCAACTTGCATTGCTTCTAGATCGCCCTTGGCGCCTAGTGTGGCTTGTTCTACTAGACGCTCCCGTTGAATCACCGGGTCAATTAATTCAGAATATCCAGTGGCAAGTTCGAACCCGTCAACGTATAAATCCCATTTTTCGGCAACGCCCGGTAGTTCCCGGTGCGCGCGAACCAAAGGAGATGTATCAACTGGAAATCCCATTACAAAGGTCGGCTCAATTAGTTGATCCTTAGCCACGTGTTCAAATATCTCTTCAGCTAATTTGCCAGTAATCCACTTTGGATCAATCTTCATACCTAATTTTGTAGCTATTTTCTTTAATTCTTCTAGGGAAGTTAAAGCAGTAACCGTTTCTCTTGTTCCTTTTGAAATTGCATCATATAAAGATATTTCTTTCCAAACCCCACCAAGATCTGCATTTCGTCCATCGTGATGCGTAACAACGTGCGAACCAGAGATGGCAAGTGCTGCATTCTGAACTAAGGCTCGGGTCAAATCTGCCATCGTGCGCCAATCACCATAAGCCTGATAGCTCTCGATCATGGCAAATTCTGGTGAATGAGATGAATCTGCTCCTTCATTTCGGAAGTTGCGGTTAATTTCAAATACACGCTCAAGTCCGCCAGTCACACACCTCTTAAGAAATAGCTCGGGAGCAATTCTTAGGTAGAGATCCATGTCATAAGCATTTGAAAAAGATTTGAAGGGGCGCGCTGTAGCGCCTCCGTGCATAACTTGCAACATGGGGGTTTCAACTTCAATAAATTCTTGCACGTTAAATGTTTCGCGCAGTGAGCGAACAACCGCTGGTCGCAAACGGGCATTAGCGCGCGCTTCAGGACGGACAATTAAATCGACGTAGCGCATGCGAACGCGCGTTTCTTCAGACATTGGTTTGTGGTCATTAGGCAGAGGGCGCAATGACTTTGCTGCTAAAGCAAAACTATTTGCCAGAACAGATAACTCTCCACGCTTGGAGGTAATAATTTCACCAGTGACGCTGACAATGTCTCCAAGATCTATATCACTCTTCCAATTATTAAGAACTTCTGGTCCTACTTTGTCGAGTGAGAACATGGCTTGCAGCTCAGTTCCATCACCTTCACGAAGAGTGGCAAAGCAAAGTTTTCCAGTATCTCGTTTAAAAATAATTCGACCCGTTAAACTCTGTATATCTCCCGTGACTGAATCAGTCTCTAAATCTTTATACTTGGTTCTAATCTCCGATAACGAGGCAGTTCGCGCAACAGCAACCGGGTAAGGCTCGACCCCACGCTCAATGAGGCCAGCACGCTTTTCACGTCGGATTCGTAACTGCTCTGGCAGATCATCCTCAGTGGGTAAGGAAATATTTTGGTCGTTGCTCATGATGGCGAGAGTCTACCTTTTAGATATTTCGTTCGTGGATAAGGCGCAAGCCGATCAGGGTGAGATCAGGCTCATGCTCATCAATTGTTTCGGAGACTCCAATTAGCAGCGGCGCTAATCCACCTGTGGCTATTACGGTTGGTCTTTCTTTATAGCTCTGCGCTAACTCAAGAGTAATCCGCTCAACCAACCCATCTACCTGACCTGCAAAACCAAAAATTGTTCCCGATTGCAGCGCCTCTACCGTGTTCTTGCCTATGACGTTCTTTGGGCGTATTAATTCAACTTTACGTAGCTGTGCTGCACGAGCAGCTAGAGCATCAACGGAGATTTCTATTCCGGGTGCCAGCGCTCCACCTAAAAATTCACCTTTCGGAGATACCACATCTAAATTTGTTGATGTTCCGAAATCTACAACGATTGCGGGACCGCCATATAACTCATGTGCCGCTAGCGTATTAACAATACGGTCTGCGCCTATCTCTTTGGGGTTATCAACCAATAGCGGTACTCCCGTTTTAGTTCCTGGCTCAACAATTATCGTCGGAATTTTTAAAAAATAGGATGCAATCATGGTTCGAAGTTCACGCAGCGTTGCGGGAACAGTAGAGCAAATCGATAAGCCAGAAATTTCATAGCCCGCTACTAAGGAGCTGTACTGTAACCAAATTTCATCTGACGTGGTACGCGGATCAGTCTTAACTCTCCAGGAACGAATTAATTCACTTCCATTAAATATTCCGAGTACGGTATTTGTATTTCCAACGTCCACTGTTAATAACATACTTACTCCGCTCTCAAATCTAGACCTATATCAAAAATGGGAGCCGAATGAGTAAGGGCGCCAATGGCTATAAAATCGACCCCTGATTCAGCAAATGCTTTCGCGCTCTCAAATGTAATTCC
>TARA_B110000503_G_scaffold18529_2_pt1 | contig 16203 bp, 8 predicted proteins | sample TARA_B110000503 | Tara Oceans TARA_B110000503 (sample SAMEA4397472) | marine metagenome | biome: Polar Biome; feature: [SRF] surface water layer (ENVO:00010504); material: water (ENVO:00002006), including particulate matter (ENVO:01000060) such as... | depth 5 m | reverse complement strand
CTCAAGACATCCTGTACCAACCGAGCCAGCTCTTCGCCATGCTCAAACCGGCCTTCCGGCGTCGTAAAGCGCTCCTCGCGAATGATGTCAGCCAAGCCAATGGTCTCGAATAAACGCACCACATCTTCCGGCGCGCGCACCATGGTGAACTGCAACCAGCGATCGTCTTGGGTGCGATACAAGGTGGTGGCAAACAGGTGAGTCGCCTTCAACGCGCGATAACTGTCGAACGAGCCGCCGGCGAAGCCGCCTTGAGCAATGCAGGCCATAGACCATAGACCGTTGGCTAACAGCGACGTGTGGACCATGCCGCCCTCACCGGAGCGTTCCCGCTTCAACAAGGCCGTGACAATACCGGCATACAAAGACACTGCCGACGGGTGATCACCCATGCCCGGCAGCGCCTGGGTGGGTGCCGCACCGGGAGCGCGCACCAAGTCCATCAGACCGGTTCGGGCCCAGTAGGCCACCAAGTCAAAACCCTCCATGTCCTTGTCGGGGCCAGTCTCACCATAGGCCGTCAGCGAGGCATAGATCATCGACGGATTCAGTGGCTTGAGATCCTCGTAATTGAGTTGTAAGGCACGCCGCATGGGAAGTGGATGATTGGTAATGTAGACATCGCATTCGGCAATCAGCTGATGCAGGATAGTCATGCCCGCCTCAGTCTTTAAGTTGAGCGCCAGGCTACGCTTGTTTCTGCCGTCCATCTGCCACATATAGTTACTGTCAGCCACGGGAGTGTTCGCCGCCGCCGACAACTGCCGATACTGATCACCCACACCGGGCATCTCGATTTTGATGACATCGGCGCCAAAGTCAGCGAGCATCGTTGCTGCCACGGGACCGGCAATCCAGCTACCAACATCCAGGACCTTGAGTCCGGCAAATAAAAACGCTTCACTCATACTGTGGATTCTCCTTAAGTTTTGGCTATGGCTTTAAAAAATTGTTCTAAGAATCGTTCTAGCAATCGTTTTGGACATCGTTCGTTGCACCTGCAGCTTGAGCCACCTGCAGAGAGTCGAGTTCATCCTCGCCTGCTACCGCCGCGACACTTATACCACCGTTGGCGTACCCACCGCCGACTGGCCGCGGGTATGCCAAAGAATCACCACCATGGCGAGCAACAACGGTACGCAAACGTACAACAGCGCGTGCCAACCATAGGACAATAGAATGTAGCCTGAACCCAGCGCGGCCATGGCCTGCAGCGAAAAGATCAGAAAGTCATTGAGCGCCTGTACCTTGAACCGCTCTGCTGGCTGATAGGTGCTGGTTAGCAGGGTCGTGCCGCCCAGGAACAGAAAGTTCCAGCCAATGCCCAGTAGCACTAACGATATCCAATAGTGCAGCAAATGGCGATCAACATAAGCGACACACAAGCAGGCGACCATCAGCAGCAGCCCCAGCAAGATCACACGTGTCGGCCCGACGCGATCGATCAGCAGGCCACTGAACAGTGAGGGCAAGAACATCGCCATGACATGGCTTTGGATCACCCAGGTGGTGTCGCTGAGATTGAAATGGTCGATCTGGTGCATGCTCACCGGCGTGGCAGTCATAATCAGACTCATCATCGCGTAGGCCACCGCACCCGCGCTGGCGGCCAGCAGAAAGGCTGGTTGCGCCATAATTCTAGGCAGCGGGCGCTGCGGTGCATCGATAGCTTTAATTTCCAAGGGCACATTTTCGTAAAACGCCAGGACCAACACGCTGATGCTCATGAGCAGGCTCATGCCCATAAAGGAGCCGCTGAATTCACCCCATTCAGACCAATTGTGCAACCGCTCGGCCACCCAGGGCCCCAGCCACGCCGCCGCTACGCCAGCCAACATGAGAATAGACAAGGAGCGGCCTAATTTATCTGCAGGCACCGTCTCAGCGACGGCAAACCGGTATTGTTGGATAAACGCGTTGTTGCTGCCGATCAGAAAGGTGGCGGCGCAGAACAACCAGAAGGCCTCGATCGAGATGGCATAGGCCGCCAGTAACCCAGCCCCGGTGGCCGAGACCGCCGATGCCAGAAAACAGCGCTTGCGGCCGAATCGACTCATCAGTAGGGCTGCCGGAATAGCAGAGACGGCGACGCCGACGATCATAAACGCGATGGGCAGCGTGGCGAGACCGGGGTCAGTGGCCAAATGCGCGCCGACAATGCCGCCCAGCAGCACGACAATCGGCGCCCCACATTGGGCAAAGACCTGCGCCAGCGTCATGACACTCAGGGTTTTATACATAGACAGGCTCTGCGGTTCACTGGCGGACTCACGGGATGTTTAAAAAACACCCTCTTGATATCACATCCGTGGTGGCAGGGGAATCAGCACTGAGGTGCGCGTCTTGTAAGCCTGGTATTCAGGATCACTGCCCCAGCGCTTATTGGCGCTGGCTTCAAGCATCCGTACGCCACTCACATAGTTGAGCAGGATAAAGACGAATATCGGCGATATCAGCGTCGCCAGTTGCCAGCCTGAGAGGGCTGGCAAGGCCACTAGGGCAACACCCACCCATAGGATAATCTCGCCGAAGTAGTTGGGGTGACGCGACCAAGCCCAAAGGCCGGTAGTAATAAACCGCCCGCCCGCCTCGGGGTTGCGGCGAAACTGGCGCTTCTGGGCATCGGCGACCACTTCAATGATAAAGCCCAACAACCAAAGACTGGTGCCCACCAACGCAAAGATGCCCAGTGGTACCTGAGCGATGGAGGTCATCGCCGCCAAACCGGCAGAAAATGTCACAAAAACCCACAAGCCCTGTAGTGTCCAGGTCATCAGGAACTGCATGGGCAACGTTTTCATGCGCGTAAACCGCCGATCAAAGCCATCGGCACGGACCCGCGCAAACAAAAATGTCGATAGTCGAATCGCCCAAATGCCCACCATCAAGGCGATCAGACCGCCGCGCCAGTCCAGATAAGGGTTTGCGATGACCACTAGGGCGACCAATGACAGGTAAGTGATGCCACCGGTCAGGTCGTAAAAATGTTCCGTTTGGTACAGGTAGGACGGAATAAACACCACCCATTGAACCGCAAAGGCGATCACGGCGCAGAGTGCAAACACCGGCACGCCGGCCAGCGTGACACTATCGTGACTACCGGCGAAGGCGATAAAACCACCGACGAATAACGCCACCAAAATGCCGACGACTGCTTGAATTGTGACTGGCTTCATTGTTTGACCTCTTTTTATTGTTAACAACTATTCCCGTTATTAACGGTTATTAAAATACCAATTTGAGCCTGACAGTTATCTTTACCAACAATCAACGGCCAACTTGTTCTTACCTACCTAGAATACAGATTATCTTTTACGATGCTAGCGCTCCTGTTGGTTCACCACCAATCATGTCATATGTCATGCGTCGACCGGGCTTTTCTCGTACAATCACCGGACCCTCAGAGAATAAGCTACTCATGTTGCAGCTCTTGCAGTCAAACAGCATGACCACCCTGGTCGATGTGTTTTGTGCCCGCACCCGCGACCAAGTTACGGACCCCTTCGAGCCCGCGGTGGTGTTAGTCCAAAGCTACGGTATCGGCCAATGGTTGAAGTTTCAGACCGCTGAGCGGGCCGGTATTGCGGCCAATATTGACTGCCGGTTACCGGCAGATTTTATTTGGCAACTGTATCAATGGCTGTTGCCTAGCGAAGGGCTTGAGGCCCGCAGCTACTTTCAGCGAGAACAGCTCACCTGGCACCTAATGCAACTTCTCGAGGCCCAGGATGATGAGGTCTTTGCCCCCATCAAGCATTACCTGAATGGCGATGGTGACCCGCAGCTTCGACGTTTCCAACTCGCCGCCCAGATCGCTGACTTGTTTGATCAGTACTTGGTGTATCGGCCAGATTGGATTCAGCAGTGGGAGTCAAACCAGCCAGACACTCCACTAAACACTCTGCCAGACCCTGTGTGGCAAGCCCCACTGTGGCGCCTGTTACGGGCGGGCACCACCGAGGCCCACCGCGCAGACCTGCATCAACAGTTGATGAAAGTCCTCGCGAACCTGACGGTGCGACCACCGCAACTGCCACAGCGCATCTCTATTTTTGGCTTATCGGCTTTGCCGCCCATGCATCTGGCGACATTCCAAGCCCTGGGCCAGTGGCTGGAAGTAGACATTTATTTTCTTAACCCCTGCGCCCATTACTGGGGCGATATTGTCTCCGAGAAAGATCTGGCACGGCGTTCTGTTCGGCAATTGAGCCAAACCAGCCCAGCCACCGCCGATGACGATTTTTTGGAAGTGGGCAACCCACTGCTATCTTCCATGGGCAAACAGGGACGAGAGTTCTTCGAGTTGCTGATTGAGGCCGAGGCGCTCCAGAGCGCTGAAGCCTTCGCGCCACGGGCAGAACACAGTGCCCTGGCCGCCATACAGAATGACGTGTTGAACCTTGAGTACGGTGGCGCTTTCGGCAGCGCGACCGAGGATGCGGAGAATAGTGCACCTGGCCAGCTGCCCATCGATGCCGCTGACCGGTCTATTCAGATTCATAACTGCCATAGCAAGTTGCGCGAAATCGAAATTCTGTTTGATCAACTACTGGGGATTTTTGCGGCGCGGCCAGACATCAAGCCCAGCGATGTTATTGTCATGACCCCCGACATTGCCGAATACTCAGCCTATATTCAATCTGTCTTTAAAGACCAGCTTTACTACGCCCTCGCCGACCGTGGCCTGTCGCAAGAGTCGACCATTCTGCTGGCCTTTGAGACGTTGTTAGCCCTACCTGAATCGCGTCTTACCAGCACCGACATCATGGATTTGTTAGAAGTGCCGGCCATCGCGCTTAAGCTCGACTTGGCTGAGGCTGACTTGGTTAGCATTGGCGGTTGGATCAGAGATACCAATATCCGCTGGGAGTTTAGCGGTGAGGACAAAACTAATCGGTGGCAACTACCCGCCACCCAAAGCAATACCTGGACCTTTGGCCTTGAGCGGCTGTTGCTGGGCTACGCCATGGAGGCGGAACAGGGCCTGCACCAGAATCGCTTACCTTTCGATATCGCCGCCGGCGATGGCGAGCTACTGGGCAGACTCTGCGACTTCATTAATCTGTTACAGACTTATCGACAGCGGCTGGCAGAACCCCAGAACACGGCAGACTGGGTGAATAGCGTGAATCAAATGATTCTCGATTTTTTCACCCCGCAAGGCGACGAAGAGCTGGATATTGACGCGGTGCGTGAGGCTTTATTGCTACTTCGCGACCAGACCACTGCCGCCGGCTTCGAGCAACCCATGAGCGCGCGCCTGCTGCGCCACTGGCTTGGCGCTCAGCTCGCGCAACCGCGCCCGGCCCGCGGCTTTTTGTCTGGCGGCATTACCTTTGCGACGCTGGTACCCATGCGCAGCATTCCTTTTAAGGTGGTCTGCCTGTTGGGCATGAACGACAACGCCTACCCACGCAAAGACAACGCCGCGAGCTTTAACCTCATGGCGCACGACGCTTATCGCAAAGGTGATCGATCGCGACGGGTTGACGATCGCTACCTGTTTCTGGAGGCCCTGTTAGCCGCGCAAGACTATCTGTATATTAGTTATGAAGGTCGCAGCGTCAAGACCAACAAAGATAAGCCGCCGTCGGTACTGGTCAGTGAACTGACCCATTACCTGAGCCAGGTCTTTCACCAGAATTTCATCACCCAACATCCGTTGCAACCTTTCAGCCCGGCTTACTTTGATCCGCAAAAGCCCGAGCTACAAAGCTTTCAACGGCTCTGGTACGACGCTTTGCACGACAACTCAGGCGCGCCAATCACGCCGGACGCTACCACCGCAACAGCTGCGGTGATGCCCGCCGACCCCGGGTTTATTGATACCCTGCTGGCCGATGATCCAGCATTAATGCCGACTGATTTACAGCAGCTGCAACAATTTTTTCGCAACCCGGCCCGTTTTTACCTAAATCAACGTCTGGGCATCTATTTTCCAGCCGAAGATGAGGCCTTGGCCGACACGGAACCCTTCAGCCTCGACCCACTGACCCGTTACCATATTACCGATACGGCGCTGCAGACCCTCATCAACGGTGAATCTATCGAGCACTGGCGCCAACAGGTCAGCGCTAGCGGCGCACTGATACCCGGCACCCTGGGCGAGCAAGTATTGAGCCAGCAATTGAACCGGGCTAAACGGGTGCATGAAGCATTGGATCTCGCACCCATGCATAGCCTGCAAGCCCACTTAACGCTGCAGATTCCCCTTGAGTTCACCACAGCGATTGCGCTAGATAACCACACCGAAACACTAACCATCAACGGCACCATTGAGCATCTTCAGGGCGCAACCGTTTTACAGTATCGAGCTGCCACCCAACGCCGCCGACAAACACTCAACGCCTGGATCGAGCACTTGTTTCTGAATGCCCTGGACCGTGGCCCTTATGCGAGTCGCCTGATTTCCCTGGACGCCAACAACAAGGCGGTTGAGTATCGACTTGTGGCACTGGCACCGGCCCTCGCACGCCAGCATCTGACGACGTTGGTGCAGTTGTATATTCTGGGCCTGCGCCAACCCTTGTGTTTTCTGCCGGAACTCAGCGGCATCTGGTATGAGACGAGTCAAGCCGGGAAAACTCCGGCCGAGTGTCTCGATAAAATCACCGAGACCTGGCAAACAGACCGACCGGGTTCTGAACGACTTGACCCGGCGTTCAAGCGTTTATTTGATTTTCCCGCTGACGCCGATGATAACTTCGCGACCTATGCCAACAGTGTCTACGCCCCCCTGTTAGCGTGTCTAGAGAAACAGCCGTGAAAATTTTAGATGCAACCCAGTTCCCACTGCAGGGCCATCAGCTGATCGAGGCCAGCGCTGGCACTGGCAAAACCTATACGATCACCAACCTGTATTTGCGCTTATTACTGGGCCATAGCACCGCATTACAGCGACCCTTAGCGGTGAACGAAATACTGGTATTAACCTTTACCATCGCCGCCACCGATGAATTGCGCCATCGCATTCGGCAGCGTATTTATACTGCCCGCGAATATCTGATTAACGCTGACGCCGAGGATGACGATTTTCTGCAATTTCTGATTGATAGCTCAACCGATGCCCCCCGTGACATCACATTACTCACAGCGGCATTACAGCTGATGGATGAAGCCGCGATCTTTACCATTCATGGATTCTGCAACAAGATACTCAATGATCAGTCTCTCGCCACCGGCACTTTGTTTGATCAACGACTGGATGCCGATGCCAACCAACTCATGCAGATGGCCGCCGAAGACTGTTTTCGCGCCGAGATTCAGACCCTGGAACCGGCGCCGCGAGATATCGCCCTGGCAATGTGGCCGACCCCCACTGACTTATTGAAAAAAACTCGCGGCTTTCTGGCTCGCCAAGGCCTTGTGGTACGCCCCGCAGCCAAGGCTATCGATGAGCCCTTGGCACGGCTTCAAGCCAAGGTCGACGAGGTGCGCGAACGCTGGCACCTGGAAGAGTTCCCCGCCGCGATTGAAGCCTCGGGCGTCAAGGGTAACTCAAAAAGTTTCCACCGGCTGAAGACGCTGCAACGCTTCCTGCTCGGCAACGGCGTGTTTACCGACGACTGGCAGTACTTCACCGCTGACGTTCTCAGCAACAACCTCAAAAAGGCTGGCGAGATGCCAACGCACTCGTTGATCGACCTGATAGAGGAGGTTCAAGACCTGCAATGGCTGGAACAACAACTGCAATACAATCTTTGGCACCGAACTATTGAGACCCTGAGACGCAACCTGGCGCACTACAAGGCTGAGTTCAATCAACTCACCATGGACGACCTGCTGACCAACGTCCATCAAGCGCTTCACCAAGGCGCCATAGGCGATCAGTTAGCGCAGCAACTGGCCAAGCAATGGCCGGTGGCGATGGTCGATGAATTTCAGGACACGGATGATATTCAATACGGTATTTTCAGCAAAATTTATTATCAGGCCGGACCTCAAAGCTTGTTATTGATTGGCGACCCTAAACAGGCCATTTATCAATTTCGTGGCGCTGACATCTACACCTATATCAATGCCAAGCGGCAGCTCGACCAAGACCAGGATATGTATTCTCTGCAGACCAACTGGCGTTCCACTGCTGGCTTGGTGGCCGCGATAAACGCCTTATTTAATCAACAGGATGTCTTCGGTAACGACCAGGACATGCCGTTTTTGCCAGTGGCACCTTTTCCGAATGCGGACAAAAAACAACTGCTGATTAACGCCGAAGCGGTCAAGCCGGTAGCATTTTTTGCACTCACCGATGCTGCCGGCAACGGTTTGAGAAAGCCCGACGCCAGCTACCTGGCCATGGAATATGCGGCGGAACAAACCGCCCTGCTCCTATCTGGCGCGGCTACCATCGATAACCTGCCGGTGCACGCTGGCCAAATCGCCTTTTTGGTACGCCAGCACAAAGATATGCTGGTCGCCCGCGCGGCGCTGGCAAGACGGAATATTCGCAGTGTTTATGTGACGCAGGAAAGCGTCTTTCTGTCAGAGACCGCAGACGATTTGATGTTGCTACTGCAAGCGGTGAGTGAACCCAACAATGAACGCGCTATACGAACCGCCCTTGCCACCCGCCTGTTACAAGGGACGGTTTCTGAAATTATCGGACTTAAGCAAAACACTCAACAGCAAAACCTACTGGAAGAATTCAAAACTTACCATGATCTATGGGCCCGACTGGGGGTGGCGGCCATGCTGGAAGCCCTGGTGAGTGAACGGCGTCTCGCCCATAAATGGTTTGCCCAACTCGACGGCGAACGCCAAATCACAAATCTGCGACATTTGGCCGAGTTACTGCAAACCCGAGCGAGTATTGCGCCGGGCATGCATCGTCTGATCAAGTGGTTTAATCGTGAACGGCAGGCCGCCACCAGCACTCATGAAGAACGCCAACTGCGACTCGAGAGTGATCAAGACTTGGTGCAAATTGTCACGATGCACGCCGCCAAGGGGCTCGAATACGACATTGTGATGATTCCCTTGGCCGCCTTCGGGGCGGATGCTCGAAATGAATCTCCGCCGGTTCTGTTACATGAAGTAGACGCTGCTGACAACTTCACAACGGTGCTTGAATTGCGCAGCCTCGACGAGGTTAAACGGCAGGCTAGACGGGAGAATTTGACGGAAGAGATGCGCCTGTTATATGTGGCGCTGACCCGCGCCCGGTATCAGTGCTATCTGGGATTCCCGGTTTATGGCGCCAAATCGAAGGTGGGTGAAACCGCGCTGGGCAAGTTGCTAGGCCTCACCGACAATCAACCCGAGTTGGACGACATTGCGCGCCAGATCAACAACTTGCCTGCACCATTATTCGCGTTTCAGACGGTCACCAGTGTGCCGGTGTCGTTTATGCCGCCCACCACTGACCGCCGGCAATTGAACCCGCCCAATGCCGCACCAAGAGTCTATGACAGCTGGCGAGTCCACAGCTTTACCGGATTGTCCCACGCCCTAAGAACCCTGGACAACGGCACCACCGGCCACTACCTACCGGCGGGGTATCTGGATGATGACGAAAGTCAGCGCGACATAGACAGCACCCGCACCGGCACCCAACCCTTAGATCAATTCAGCTTTCCCGCGGGCCGCAAGGTGGGCATTGGCTTACACGCCTTGCTGGAGCAACTGGACTTTAATGCCAGTGACGCCAGCAAACAGGCCGCCATAGAGCGTTGCATCACGCGCCTAGGCTTCGTCAGCAATAAAGTTGAACTGGAATCTGCCTTAGGGGTCTGGCTCGAACATATACTGCAGACCCCCTTGTTTGGTGCGAACACAGTGCCAAGCGAGGAAGTCGAAGCCACGACTTTTTGCTTGCAGGATGTTGCCCAGCAAGATTGCTTGAACGAACTGGAATTTCATTTCCCCGTCAACACCGACGAGGCATTGATTAACACCTTGATAGCCAACGGCTACTTGAAACCGGGCGTGGTTCTGGCCCGCAACAAAATCCGCGGTATGATGACCGGCCTGATCGATCTGGTGGTTCGTCATGAGAACCGCTACTACGTCATGGACTACAAATCGAACCACCTTGGCAACAGCCTGCCAGACTATTCGCCAAAGGCGTTGCAGCAGGCGATCACTGAGCATCAATACGACTTACAATATCTGATTTATACGGTGGCCCTGCACCGTTATCTCGGCCAGCGCCTGCCCGACTATGAATATACCAGCCATTTTGGCGGCGTCGGTTATCTGTTCCTGCGCGGCATGCACAAGGACAGAATTCAGAGCGGCGTGTTTTTTGATCGCCCCGACGCGGGCCTGATTCAGCAGCTCGACCAGATCTTTGGTGGTAGACCATGATGCACGATTACCTGGCCATTGATGTGCATTTTGCGCGATTGATGTGCGATCTTGGCGCGACCCGAGATCCAGCCATCTATCAGCTATTTGCGCAACTGAGTCAGGCGTTACGCCAACAGCACAGCTGCATCGACTTGGCACAACGAGATGATACGGCGGCGCTGGTGGCAAAGCTGCTGACATTGCCCTGTGTCGGCCAGCCCGACAGTGGCCAATGGGCCGCCGGGGCGCAAGCCAGCCCCTTGATTCTTGAGCGCAACAAGCTCTATCTGCAGCGTTATTATCAATATGAATGTCGTATTGCTGCCGAATTAATCAAGCGCAACCAGCCCTTACCATTGGCCGACCCGCGGGTGTTGCGGCAGATTATGACAGATCAATTTGGTGCCAATCTAACCACCGTCAATTGGCAGGCCGTCGCGACACTGCAAGCCCTGACCCGCGGCCTGACGGTGATTACCGGCGGACCGGGTACCGGTAAAACCACCACGGTACTGAAGCTATTGCAAGCCTTCGCCGCATTGCCCGGTAACGAACACGCCATCGTCAAACTGGCAGCGCCCACGGGCAAGGCAGCCATGCGTCTGAATCAAGGGCTCAGGCAGGACCAGGATACAGATAAACCAGTCGTCGAGGTGCAGACGCTGCACCGGTTATTGGGCATGCGTATGGACGGCAGAAGCTGGCGCCATGATGCGCGGCATCCTTTGACAGTCGATTTATTGATCGTTGACGAGGTCTCCATGGTTGACTTGGCCATGATGGATCGACTGCTACGGGCATTGCCAGCCCATTGCCAGTTAGTGCTGCTCGGCGATCCTGATCAATTGCCTGCCGTTGAGACCGGTAATTTTTTGATGGATATTTGCCGCTACCCAGCCGGCTACTCCGCTGCATTTCATGACTTGGCTGCCGCCGCACTCGGCACTGACCTGCCCATCAACCCAGCAGAACACAAGCTCAAGGATGCCTTGTGCCGACTGACAAAAAGCTACCGCTTCGATGCCGACCAAGGCATCGGTCAATTGGCCCGAGCGATTCAACAGGGCGGGCCGATTCAAGGCAATGAGCAGGTTAGTATTCGGCCCATTATCGAGTTGCAACAGCATCCAAGTCTGCTGCTCGCGCCCTTCACTGACTACCTGGCACTGGCGGCGGATACTAACTGCACGGCCGGTGAGTTACTTGACCAGTTTGAGCAGACTCGCATTTTGTCAGCGGTACGCGAGGGCGACTATGGGGTTGAGCATCTGAATCTGGCCATTGAAGCTCAGTTACTCGCCACTGGCTTTCGTACCGGCCCGACTTTTTATCATGGCCGGCCGATCATGATTATGCGCAACGACTATGCACTGGGTTTGTTCAACGGTGACGTGGGTATTTGCTTGTTTAACCTTGAGGACCAACGTTTTCATGTGGCTTTTCGCGACAGTGATGGCGCTATCATGACGCACTTGGCCTCGCGCCTGCCACCTCATGAAACCTGTTTTGTGATGACCGTGCACAAGTCGCAGGGCTCCGAGTTCAATGCGGTGACGCTGGTACTGCAGGCAGCCGCGTCACCAAGGGCCGAGCAACTGGTGAGCCGCGAACTGCTTTACACCGCGGTGACGCGATCACGCCAACGCATCATCCTGTATAGTAGCGAAGCCCTGCTGAATGAGGCACTCAATACTCATGCTCGTCGTGACAGCGGGCTTGCAGAGCGGTTTTTATGAGCCAGGTCGCTGGCATTTAGGCCACGAATTCGTTAATTTCTCTTTTAAAATCATAAGGCCACTCACTCTGAACCCTCTGCGACACTGTATCAGCGCGATCTCGCTCACGGCCATCACGGTAAACTTGCTGTTCTGGATCCCGTTCCTGATTTTATTCGCGCTGATACCAGCCTTAATTCCCGTCGCAGCAGTTCGACGGGGCTGCTATTTCTGCACCGACCTGAGTTATCGCGGCGCGGTGGGCGGCAATTCCTTTTGGCTGCAACGGATACTCGGCATTCGTATGCAGGTGACGGGGGATTTACCCACCAGCAAATGGCAAAAGATGCTGGTCATCAGCAATCATCGCAGCTGGTTTGATATTCTGGCGTTACAGGCGGTGATTGTCCCCCATGGCCCCATCATCAAATTTCTGATCAAGAAAGAGCTGATCTATGTGCCCGTGGTTGGCTGGGTCTGTTTGGCCCTTAACTTTCCACGCCTGACTCGAGGTCAGAAACCCGGCGGTAAGGGCAAGGACTTTGACTCGGTAACCAGCGCCGTGATGGAAATGGACAACAGTGCTTTTGCACTACTGAACTTTATTGAAGGTACGCGCTTCACTCCCGCCAAACGCGAGCAACTGAAGTCGAAATATCAATATCTGTTGAACCCTAAAACCGGTAGCCTACGGCTGATGCTCGAAAATTTGCCCCATTGCGATATCGTCGACGTGACCCTGATATATCCCACGGATATGGATTTTTGGGAGATTCTCAGCGGCCGACTCAAGCAGTTGGAGGTGCATGTGACCTGCAACCCAGCCGATGAGATCACGAATGTTAAACAGTGGGTTAACTCCCGCTGGCAAGAAAAGGAGGCGCGTTACCAGCGGGCGCGAACCTGAACACCACATAATCAAATTGCTCCACATTTCAATCAATTCACTGGCCGTTGCACGGCTCACTCAGACCTTCGATTAGAGACACCCCCACACCATGCTTGCTATCGCCGCCGTCATTATAGGTATTGTTCTGCTCGTCTTCAGCGCCGATAAATTCGTTGATGGCGCCGCCGCGGCGGCAAAACGCGCGGGTCTACCGCCCTTGTTGATTGGTATGCTGGTGATCGGCTTTGGCAGCTCGATGCCGGAAATGGTGATCAGTGGTTTGTCGGCAAGCCAGGGTAACTCAGGTCTGGCACTGGGCAATGCGTTCGGCTCCAATATCACCAATATCGCCCTGATTTTGGGCCTCACCGCCGCGATCAGCCCGATTCGTGTCGAGTCGTCGATATTGCGCCGAGAACTGCCGTTACTGGCCTTTGTGACGCTCACAGCGGCCGCACTACTCTATGTGGATGGGGCCTTGAGCCGTACCGATGGCTGGATCTTGATTGGCCTGTTCGTCGTCATCATGGCTTGGTCGATTCGTGCTGGCGTCAATAACAAAACAGATCACCTGGCAGTGATGGTCGAGCAAGAGTTACAAGCGCCCATGAGCATGGCACGGGCCATCACCTATGTGGTTTTTGGCCTGATTCTCCTGGTGATCAGTTCGCAGATTCTGGTGTGGGGTGGGGTCGAGATCGCCCGCGCGCTCGGCATCAGTGACTTGATCATTGGTCTGACGGTGGTTGCGGTGGGCACCTCGTTACCGGAACTTGCCGCCTCCATCGCCGCAGTTCGCAAGAATGAACACGACCTGGCCTTAGGCAATATCATCGGCTCAAATCTGTTTAATACCTCTATCGTCATCGGCATCACCGGCACCATTGGCCCGACGCTGCTGGAGCCCGGGATCCTCAGTCGAGATTTACCGGTGCTCGGGATCTTGACTGCGGCGCTATTCCTGATGGGCTACGCTTTTCGTGGGCGCACCGTCGGCATCATTACCCGTTTGGAAGGCATTCTGCTGCTGATCGCTTACGTGATCTATAACGCGGGCCTTGTGCTGACGGTGATCACCACAAAAGCCTGACACTTCACGGCCACGGGTGAGTGGCACTTAATCACGGGCTATTTAAGACTGTGGAGCTCAGTCCCCAGTCGATCAAACATCTCCGCCAGGACACTGACGGGCGACTTAAAGGGTGGGCCGAACTGCAGGGTATCACCACCCCAACGGACGTAGAACCCTGCTTGCCACATGGCCAAACCCACTTCGTAGGGTCGAATTGTCGGGTCACCGTCACGGGGCGCCAGCTGGATCGCTCCTGCCAAGCCATAATTGCGGATATCCACAACATGAGGTGAACCCTTGAGCTCGTGGATCAGCCGCTCGAAGTCTACCGCCACTGCCCCTGCCTGTTGGGCGAGATTGTCTCGCTCAAACACATCCAGCGCCGCCAACGCCGCGGCACAGGCCACGGGATGGCCTGAATAGGTATAACCATGGGGCAGCTCAATGGCATGCTCTGGCAGGTCACTTGCCATAAACGCATCATAAATAGCCTCAGTGACCACCACCGCCCCCATGGGGACAGCGCCGTTAGTCAATTGCTTGGCCACGTTGATCATATCTGGGACGACGCCAAAGGCGGCGGCACCCGTGTTAGCGCCGCAACGACCAAAGCCAGTGATGACCTCGTCAAAGATCAGCAAAATATCGTGGGCGGTGCAGATTTCCCGAAGCCGCGCCAGGTAACCATGAGGCGGCACCACAACACCCGCCGAACCGGACATGGGCTCAACGATCACCGCCGCGATATTCGAGGCGTCATGCAGATTAATCAATTCCAATAAATGTTCTGCGAGGTATTCCCCCGACTGGGGCATGCCGGCGGTGAACGCATTTTCTGCCAACAGGGTCGAAGGCAGATGATCCACATCTAACAAGGGCCCAAAGGCTTTACGATTGGCACCGATGCCACCCACACTGGCGCCACCAAAATTGACCCCGTGGTAGCCCTTAACCCGACCGATCAACCGGGTCTTGTTCGGCTTCCCCACCTGGCGCCAATAGGCCCGCGCAATCTTCAGTGAGGTGTCTGCGGCCTCTGACCCTGAGTTGGTGAACATGACATGATTGAGGCCGTCAGGCATAAACTCGGTGATACGCTCGGCCAGCTGAAAGCTCAAGGGATGGCCGAACTGAAAATTCGGTGAAAAATCTAACGTGCCCAATTGCTTGGCCACCGCATCGCGAATTTCCGGCAGGTTGTGGCCCGCGCCCGTACACCACAGTCCGGATAGACTGTCGAACACCTTGCGGCCATCATCCGTATGAAAATACAGACCTTCAGCACCGACAATGATGCGCGGATTTTTTTTAAATGCTCGATTCGCCGTATAGGGCATCCATAACGCGTCGAGATTGATTTTTGCAGTAGTCACGATGGACCTCGGTCAATAGGTTAATTGGTGATAAAGCTCATGGGCATCGCTCGTTAGCAATGGCGGGCGATGAAGCATGTGGATTACCGACGCTCGCGAAGGCGTTGCCGCCCTTAAATAAACTCCTCGCAGCCTAGCTCTTCAATGGCCGCCAAATTACGTTCCAGCATACACTCGGCTAACCCTCGGCCGCGTGCATTCGACAGATCGAGGCTACCACAGACAGTGATGGGATAAAGCAGACAACCGAGCATCACGACTCGGTAATCATGCCAGACTTCGTCGAAGTCATAGGTATGCACCCCAGCTTCCTTGAGTCGCGCCACATAGCGCTGCAGCAACGGCTTTTCAATGGCTTTGCGCAACGCCGGTTGCAGGCTTTGGCAGATAAAATAAGTGACGTCAAAGATACTCCGACCGACACCGCAGATCTGCCAGTCCATCACAATGGCATCGAGACTGCCAGCTGAGTAGATCATGTTGTCTTGGCGATAATCACCGTGCACAAAGGTTTCCTGGGCCGTCACGTTATCACCCCAGAACTCGCCGAATCGATCACCCACCGCTTGGGCAATACGGCGAGTCTTGGGCGTGAAGAAACGCTCAAACTTCTCCAGGGCCGGCGTCAGAGACGGTCGATACAGGGCATTCTGCAGCCTCGTCGTGCCCGCCTCACCCATCATGTCGTACATCCAGGCAGTGGTCGGCGCTCTGACCTTCTGCCAGTAACGGGCATGTTGGATCGCTATTCGCTCAATCGCCGCATACGCCTCTGCTTCAGAGGCACCGATCAACTGATCATTGGGTGACACATCACCGAGGTCTTCGAGCAGCAATACAAAGTCATAAGTGTCTGGGTCGACCTTG
>TARA_B110000503_G_scaffold143272_1_pt1 | contig 16208 bp, 16 predicted proteins | sample TARA_B110000503 | Tara Oceans TARA_B110000503 (sample SAMEA4397472) | marine metagenome | biome: Polar Biome; feature: [SRF] surface water layer (ENVO:00010504); material: water (ENVO:00002006), including particulate matter (ENVO:01000060) such as... | depth 5 m | reverse complement strand
TTTAAATGATTATTTAATTATCTCATAACTTCTTTTTATGAAGTTGGTTAGCTCTTCTCCTTTTAAAAGGCCGTGAGATAATTTTGCTAAATCTAAACTCTGACTAATTAACCTGGATTGTTTCTTCTTAGTCTTAGTGCCGAGTATCTGACCAACAAGTTCTGAATTAGTATTAACTGTAAGGTTAAACATTTCTGGCATATTACCCATTCCAAACATACCGCCGCCGCCAGATTGCTGCATTTCTTTCATTCTTCTCATAAATTCTGGTTGCGTAATTATGAAAGGCTCAGCATCACTATCCATACTTTCTAATTGTACTGTAAATTTCTCAGAAGGAATTTCCTCTTTTAACACATCTTCCAGTGTTTTCTTTTCTTCATCTGACAGTTTTGAAATTTTAGTGTCATCTTTTTTAATAAGATTATCTATATGATCAGAATCAACTCTTACAAAAGATATTTTTTCTTTTGAAGATTCAAGTTTTTGAATCAAATGACCTATAATAGGAGAGTCTAATAATAAAACTTCATAACCTTTTTTCTTAGCTGTTTCAATATAGCTGTGTTGTTCAACTTTGTTAGAAGTATACAATACAACTAGCTTATCATCTTTATCAGTTTGATTATCTTTTATTTTTGCAGTTAATTCGTCTATTGTAAAAAACTCATCGTTGACAGTAGGGTACAATGCAAACTTATCCGCCTTGTCGTAGAATTTGTCTTCACTAAGCATACCGTATTCAATAACGATCTTGATGTCATTCCATTTCTTTTCAAAATCTTCACGATTGTTTTTAAATATTGAGTTAAGCTTGTCTGCTACTTTTCTGCTTATGTAGGATGATATCTTTTTAACAGCTCCGTCAGCTTGTAAGTACGACCTTGAAACATTCAAAGGAATATCAGGAGAGTCAATAACACCTCTTAACATTGTTAAAAATTCAGGAACAATCCCTTCAACATTATCAGTTACAAAAACTTGATTTTGGTAAAGTTGAATTCTGTCTTTTTGAATATTAAGGTCATTATTCATTTTTGGAAAATAAAGAATACCAGTTAAGTTAAAAGGGTAGTCTACATTTAAATGAATATTAAATAATGGGTCTTCAAACTGCATAGGATACAATTCCTTGTAAAAACTTTTGTAATCCTGATCCTCTAAATCTTTTGGTTGCTTTGTCCAAGCTGGATTTGGATTATTAATAATATTGTCAACTGTTACTTTTTCAGCAACTGCATCTTTTTCAGCATTTTCAGCTAAAGGAAGTTCTTCTTCCTTAGTTCCAAATTTAATTGGAATAGGCATGAATTTATTATACTTAGATAGTAACTCAGATATTTTCGAATCTTCTAAAAACTCTTTAGAATCTTTATCTATATGTAGAATTATTTCAGTACCTCTTTCTTTTTTGTCAGATTTTTCTAAAGTAAAATTTGGAGATCCATCACAAGACCAATGAGCAGCCTCATCACCTCTATATGATTTTGAAATTATTTCAACTTTACTAGAAACCATAAAAGCAGAGTAAAATCCAAGACCAAAATGTCCAATTATGCCTGAATCTTTTGCGGAATCCTTGTATTTTTCTAAAAACTCCTCTGCCCCTGAAAAAGCAACTTGATTTATATATTTCTCTATTTCTTCAGCTGACATCCCTAGACCTTGGTCAATAATATGTAATTTTTTTCCTTTTTTATCGACCTTTACTTCAATAATTGGGTTGCCAAATTTTATCTTTTCTTTTCCTATACTGGATAGATGTTTAAGTTTTAATGTCGCGTCAGTAGCATTACTGATTAGCTCTCTTAAAAATATCTCATGGTCACTATATAGAAATTTTTTAATTAGTGGAAATATATTTTCAACAGATACATTAATATTGCCTTTTTTCATTATTTAATTATTTTAAGTTTATTTTTAATATTCAATAAGAATGCCAAACCTCATATACTGACAAACTGACATTTTTAAAATAAAATAATTTACTATATTCATAAAAAAATATTTAATGTATAACTCAAAAATTACTGGACTTGGTTATTTTGTTCCTGAAAATATTGTTACTAATAATGACCTATCTAAGTTTATGGAAACTTCAGATGAGTGGATTGAAGAAAGGACAGGAATTAAAGAAAGACGTTGGATTGATCCCAAAACAGGTGAGACAACTTCAACTATGGCTGTGAAAGCTTCTAAAATTGCAATTGAGAGATCTGGCTTGAAAAAAGAAGATATTGATTTTATTATTTTCGCTACCCTTAGTCCAGATATGTATTTTCCAGGGGGTGGAGTTCGTGTTCAAGATATGTTAGATATGCCAACAATTGGTGCCTTAGATGTTCGAAACCAATGTTCGGGTTTTATATATGCGATTTCTGTTGCAGATCAGTTTATAAAAACTGGAATGTATAAAAATATTCTAGTAATTGGTGCTGAAAACCATTCTGGTGGATTAGAGAAATCTACAAGAGGTAGAGGTGTGACCGTTATTTTTGGAGATGGGGCAGGAGCAGCGGTTTTATCTAGAAGCGAAGAAAAAGGGAAAGGAATTTTATCTTCTCATTTACATTCAGAGGGGAAACATGCCAGAGAATTAATGCTAGATGGACCTAATACTGGAAGATGGGTTCCGGAAATATTAGCAGAAAATGATTCAGAAGATCAATCATACTACCCACAAATGAATGGACAATTTGTTTTTAAACATGCAATTACACGTTTTTCAGAAGCGATAGTAGAAGGTTTAGAAGCAAATAATTTACAAAAAGAAGATATAGACATGTTGATTCCGCACCAAGCAAATTTACGTATCTCAAAATTTATACAAAAGAAATTTAGTTTATCTGATGATAAAGTGCATAATAATATTATGAAGTATGGTAATACTACTGCTGCTTCTGTAATTATTGCGCTTACAGAAGCTTGGGAGCAAGGTAAAGTAAAAGATAACGATTTGGTTGTTTTAGCTGCTTTTGGGAGTGGGTTTACTTGGGGGTCTGTTATTATAAGATGGTAATTAGAAACCTAAGTTAGAAATAGCATCACTATCTGGCTCATAATGATATGATCTCCAAATAAAACTTGCTTCTTCATCTTTTTTATATTTCCAAACTACCTCACCCTCGTTAGTTACTTCCCAAAGACCATAGTCAGACTCTGTTATCAAAGTATTTCCATTCGAAAGTCTTACTGCTCCACTTAATTTATTTGCAAATAAATCTTCATTTGTAAAACTCCAAACTATGTCTGGTTCGTTATTTGAGTTAGATAATAATTGTAGGCTCGTCGGCATTTGAAGTTCGTATATATAAGATTGTTGATTACTAACCCCATTTGCATAAATCAAGATGTTTCCCTCTCCTACCACACCATTTTCCAACAGGTTTGGAAAATGTTGCTTGTCAAAAATTTTATCTCCTAAACTATTGTATGTATTTGGGTTTCCAAAACGATAAACTAAATCTCCACCTTTATTAAAATTTCCTCCTTGAGATGATATAGCTTCATTAGTTGTTGTGCTATGATCAATTACCCAAACCTCATCATAGTAATTGACACTTAGATAAATTAAATCATTATTTTCATCATAGTCTAGGCCATTAGCATGCATAATATCTCCGCTGGAAAAAAAATTACCACCAGGCGGATTTTCTACCGAGTAATTTATATTAATTTTGTTAGGGTTGTTATTGATATTGCCATAGTTGGGTAAGTTTTCAAACTTATCCTGAATTATATGATTCCAACTATTCCATTCCCAAACAATAGTATTTGATGCTCTGTTAATTTCAATTATTTTTTCAACAAAAATATCATTTTCAAAATCTACTCCATTTTCAATTGCAATTTGATTTAGGACTCTCTCCCAAATAATCATAAGTACATTTCCATTTGGAAGAATTTCTACATCATGATGAGCAATACTATTGTTATTACTAACCGTATATTCCCAAATAGTATTGTTATTATTATCAATGATCTTGGCCGTGCCGCCAAATCCACCAAAATCGATTGTTGGGTTATTATCTTTAAACAAGCCAATAATACTCCCGTCTGGTAAAAGTTCTATGTCGTTACCAGAAGTATCTGAAAAATTCCAGGTATAAATTTTATTTCCTTCTTTATTTAAAAGATAGGAAGTGGTGGATGAATTTTCAACAGCAAGAATATAATCATTACTAATTAAATCTGGATTATATACTTCAATATTTTCTGTAAGTTCTACTACAGGCGGAATAAATGGAGCATCTGGAGCTTCATTATTACAATTATAGAGTCCTAAAATTAATATAATACTATAGAATTTAATTTTCATTTTTTTTTATTAAATATAAACCAATATAAGTTATTAAACCATTTATAGGCAGTAATTCATAGCCAAAATTGTAGTAGCTATTTTTTGCATATGTCAGAGAACAATCCCATAAAGAAATATTACAATCAAGATCACTTAACACAAATAGAAACGCATAAATGGTAGGGGAGTAATTAATAACTAATGTTAAAACAGGAGCTAAAACTACTACTGGAATTAATTTTCGTTCATTAATACGTATTTTTGTAAACAATCCAAAAGTAAAAAGGCCTAATAATGGGCCATAAGTATAGCTAGCAACCATTAATAAGCTATCTATAACATTTGAGCTTAATAAATACTTAAAAGATATTATGATTATAATTAAAATTAAGCTCATTAATATGTGAATCCTTTTTCTAATGGCTACCTGTTCCTTTTCACTCTTTTTATTGATGTCAATAAAATCTATGCAGTATGAGGTTGTTAAAGATGTTAGTGCGCTATCCGCACTACTGTAAGCAGCGGCAATAAGTCCTAAAATAAATGTAAGAGATAGTATGACGCCAAGCTCTCCGTTAAGTGCAATTTCAGGAAATAATAAATCGGTTTTTATTTGCCCATCTAGTAATGGCATATCTATACCATTTTCAGCTTTATAGACAAATAACAAACTCCCTAATATCATAAACAAGGCAGTAACAATTACAAGCACAATACTAAACCATAACATGTTTTTTTGAGCATCTTTCAATGACTTACAAGCTAAGTTTTTTTGCATCATATCTTGATCTAATCCAGTCATGCAAATAGTGACGAATGCACCACCTATAAAAGATTTAATAAAATGTTGTTTACTGTAAATATCTTCAAAATAAAATATCTTGTTATATTTAGAAAACTCTTCAGAATACAAATAATCAATAAAAGTTATGTCTAAACTATTTAATATTCCGTAGATAGATATTCCAACGGCTAGAATCATAAATAGAGTTTGTAAACTATCTGTCCAAATGATTGTCTTAATGCCACCTTTATTTGTGTAAATCCAGATCAAAAGAACTGATATAATAACTGTCACAAAATAAGGGACACCCAATTTGTCAAAAACAAACTGTTGTAATACAATAGCTACTAAAAATAGTCTAAAGGAGGCTCCAAGTAGTCTAGATATAAAAAAGTATACTGCTCCAGTTTTATGAGTAGTAGAGCCAAATCTTGTGTTTAAAAATTCATAGATAGAGGTAACATTTAATTTATAGTAAACAGGTAATAAAACATTACTAACGACTATGTATCCAGCAAAATAACCTAATACCACTTGCATGTAGCTAAACTGTGAGCTTTCAATCCATCCAGGAACTGAAATAAAGGTCACCCCAGACAAAGACGCTCCAACCATTCCGAAAGCAACTAAGTACCAAGGAGCTTTTTTGTCTGCTTTAAAAAAATCTGAGTTATTATCGTTTTTGGAAGTTAATTTGGATATTATTAATAATAACCCAAAATACAGTGAAATAACAATTAGTATTTGTGCTGAACTCATATTTGTAAATATATCAAAATACATATTTAAAAGTTATATTTCTAAAATATAATTTACATTACATTTATAATTCAAACCATTTAATTTGTAAGTTTGTTTAATGGAGTTCTCGTCAAAATTAATTCAAAATGCAGTAAATGAAATTTCCCAATTACCAGGTATAGGTAAAAGAACTGCTCTTAGGCTGGCTTTACATATGTTACGTCAACCAAAGAACCAAATTCAAGACTTAGCTACATCATTAGTAATGATGAGAAATGATATTAAATTTTGTGATAATTGCAATAATATTTCTGATTTAGATACTTGTGAAATTTGCTCTAATCCAAAAAGAGATGATTCAATTATTTGTGTTGTAGAGGATATTAGAGATGTGATGGCTATTGAAAGCACAAGTTCCTTTAAGGGTTTATATCATGTTCTGGGAGGTAAAATATCTCCAATGGACGGAGTAGGTCCAGACGATTTGCATATTAATCCATTAGTAGATAAAGTTAAATCAGGATTAGTTAAAGAGATTATTTTTGCATTAAGCTCTACTATGGAAGGGGATACCACTAACTATTATATTTATAAGTTGATAAATAAATATGAAATTGTAACTTCTACAATTGCTAGAGGGGTTTCTGTGGGAGATGACTTGGAGTATGCTGATGAAATTACTTTAGGTAGAAGTATAACAAATAGAATTCCATTTGAGAGTTCTATTAAAATTTAATCCACTTGGTTTTATCTGTAATCATTGTAAGCTATAATTCAAGTTCATTTCTAGAGCTGTGCTTATTTAGCGTTACACAATCTCTATGTGTAGCGAAAATTAAGTCAGAAATTATTGTTGTAGATAATTATTCTTCTGATAATTCATGTGATATAGTAAAAGAAAAATTCCCTTTAGTAACATTAATTAAAAATGATAAGAATGAAGGCTTTTCTAAAGCAAATAACTTAGGTGTTAGTAGGGCTAAGGGCAAGTATATATGTATTTTAAACCCTGATACTGTATTAAAAGAAGACACCTTCAGTAAAATATTAGAATTTTATAAATCTAACCTTAAAGTTGGTTTTGTTGGCTGTCAGATGATTGATGGTAATGGAAGATTCTTAAAAGAGAGTAAGAGAAGTGTGCCTAGTGTATTTAGTTCTTTTATGAAGCTTATTGGAGTTTCTAAATTTTATTACTCAAGTTTAGATCAAAATAAAAGAGGATATATTGATGTTTTAGCAGGTGCATTTATGTTTGTTGAAAAGCAAATATATGATTCGGTTCAAGGTTTTGATGAGGATTATTTCATGTATGGAGAAGATATAGATCTATCTTATAAAGTGCTAAAGAGTGGTCATTTAAATTATTATTTAGGAGATGTTAAGATAATCCACTTTAAGGGGGAAAGTACAGATAAAAATTTTATCTATGTTAATAGATTCTATAATGCTATGTATATTTTTTATTTAAAGCATTTTAATAAGTTTTTAATCCCTAAAATAGCTGCATACTTTTTTTTTAAATTAATAATTTCAATTAAAAAATTATCTGAATTTGGTAATGTTAATTTTAGAGTATTAGGAAGTGAAATAAATTACGAAAATAAATTTCTGATCACCAGATCTTCCAATGATAAATTCAATATTAAGGCAAAAAGAATTAATCCAAAATACTTAGTTGTCAATAAAATTAATAACTCATTACTAATATTTGATTTAAATTCCACTTCGCTTTCTGAAATTATAAATCATTATGAATATTTATCAAAAACCAATAGTCTTAGAATTATAGTGCCAAATACAAACTTCTATATTGGTAGCGACTATGCTGAAAGAAAAGGCCAGGTTATTCGATTCTAGCACAAATAAATTATAGTCTTCATCCTATTTTTAAGCGAATTTTACTTAATTTTGCTTAAAAATATAATTTGATCTTGATGTCTAAATTTGAATTGAAATTGCCAAAAATGGGTGAGAGTGTTGCTGAAGCAACTATAACATCTTGGTTGAAAGAAATTGGAGATCAAATTGAAATGGATGAAGCTGTTTTGGAAATAGCGACAGACAAAGTAGACACGGAAGTTCCTTGTGAATTTGAAGGTGTTTTAATCGAAAAATTTTTCGAGGTAGATGATATAGTCCAAGTAGGACAAACTATAGCTATTATTGAAGTTTCAGGTGATGATTCATCAAAAAAAATAATTAATAATTCTCAAGATAGCTCTGCAAAAGAAGAAGAAGAAGAAATAGATTTACCACCAACTTTTGACCTAAATATTAATACAGAAAGTGAAATAAAGCTTAGTGATTCTGAAAGGTTTTATTCCCCTCTAGTTAGGAATATAATTAAAAAAGAAGGTATTGATTATAAGGAACTAGAACAGATTAAGGGCTCAGGTAAAGATAATAGGATTAATAAAAATGATATACTTAAATATATTGAATTAAAAAAGACTTCAAATGAAGCTGAGTTAACTCCGATTAAAATAATTTCTCCTGTAAATATCAAAACTAATTCAAACCTACCAATCAACAGTAATGATGAGGTAATTGAAATGTCTAGAATGGGTAAGATCGTTTCAAAACACATGGTTGACTCTGTTAAAACATCAGCGCATGTGCAATCATTTATTGAAGTAGATGTTACTAAGGTTTGGAATTGGAGAAACAAAGTTAAATATGATTTCGAAAAAAGAGAAGGAGAAAAACTTACTTTAACTCCGATTTTTATGCAGGCAGTGGCAGTAGCCTTAAGAACTTATCCACTAATGAATGTTTCTGTTAGAAACGATACTATAATATTAAAAAAGAATATAAATATTGGCATGGCAACATCTCTTTCTGATGGCAATTTAATAGTACCAGTTATAAAAAATGCAGATCGCTTAAATTTAGTTGGAATGACTAAGTCTGTAAATGAATTAGCAAACAAAGCTAGAAGTGGAAAATTAAACCCAGACGATGTTCAAGATGGAACCTATACAGTTACAAATGTTGGGGTTTTCGGAAGTATAATGGGTACTCCAATCATTAATCAGCCAGAGGTAGGTATACTTGCTCTAGGTGCAATTAGAAAAATGCCATCGGTTATTGAAACTTCAGAAGGTGATTTTATAGGAATTAGAAACAAAATGTTCTTATCTCACTCATATGATCATAGGGTAGTTAATGGTGGTTTAGGAAGTCAATTTATTAAGTGTATTAAGGAATATCTTGAGTCATGGGATGTTAATACAGAGATTTAAAAATAACAATAAATAAATTTAATGAAGTTAAACTTATCCAAGCCAATCTGTTTTTTTGATCTTGAAACAACAGGTATCAATATTTCTAAGGATAGAATAGTTGAAATTTCAATTTTAAAAGTTTTCCCTTCTGGAAAAGAAGAAATACATACTTGGTTAGTTAATCCGGAAATGAAAATTCCAGATGAGGTAGTTGCAATCCATGGAATTTCTAATGAAAAAATTAAAGACTCCCCAGTTTTTAAAGATCTAGCAAAAGAAATTAATTTACTAATTAAAGATTCTGATCTTGGTGGCTTTAATTCTAATAGGTTTGACATTCCTTTATTAGCTGAAGAGATGATTCGAGCTGAAATTGATTTTAATTTAAAAGGAAATAAGTGTGTTGATATTCAAAATATTTTTCATAAAATGGAAAAAAGAAACCTTTCTGCAGCTTATGAATTTTATTGCAACAAAGAATTAATTGGTGCGCATAGTGCTGAATCTGACACAAAAGCTACTTACGAGATTCTAAAGGCTCAAGTTGAAAAATATGATGACTTGGAGAATAATATTTCTTTTTTATCAGAATTTAGCTCTAGAAGTAAGTTTGCTGATTTGGCTGGATTTATAATTATGAACGATAAGAATGAAGAATGTTTTTCTTTTGGTAAACATAAAGGTAAATTGGTGATGGATATCTTAAAAAATGATCTTGGTTATTTTAATTGGTTATTGAATGCTGATTTCCCTCTTTACACAAAAAAAACATTAAGGTCCATAAAACTACAACAGCTGAACAATAAATTATCCTAAATGAAAATAATTTGCATAGGCAGAAATTATGTTGATCATATAAATGAACTAAAAAACAATAAGCCAAAAGAGCCAGTCATTTTTTTAAAAACGGACACCTCAGTTATCTTAAAAAATCAACCTTTCTTTATTCCTAACTTTAGTAGTGATATACACCACGAAGTTGAACTACTCGTTAAAATTAAAAAAGTAGGAAAGCATATAGACTCTAGGTTTAGTCATAAATACTATGATGAAGTTTCGTTAGGGATTGATTTTACAGCCAGAGATTTACAGTCTGAATTAAAGTCTAGAGGCCTGCCATGGGAAAAAGCAAAAGCATTTGACGGTTCTGCTCTTATTGGTAAATGGGTTGATAAGTCTAGTTTCCAAAACATTCATGACTTAAACTTTAGTTTAGAACTTAATGGTGATACAGTTCAAAAAGGAAATAGTAGTTTGATGTTGTGGAATATTGATGAAATTATATCTTATGTTTCTCAATTTTTTACATTAAAAATAGGAGATGTTATCTTTTCAGGGACGCCATCAGGAGTTGGGAGAGTTAATATAAATGACTCTCTTGTTGGTAAAATTGGTGATGATGAATTTTTTAAGATTAAAATAAAATAATGACTGCAGAAATAATTACTATAGGAGATGAAATTTTAATTGGTCAGACTGTTGATACAAACTCTACTTTTATTGCTAAAGAATTCAATAAAATTGGATTATCAATTAATAGAATATCTTCAATAAAAGATGCAGAAGTAGATATTTTAAATACACTGCAGAGGTCTGTAAATTGTTCTGACATTGTAATCGTAACTGGAGGTTTAGGTCCAACTAACGACGATATCACCAAAAACACATTACTTAAATTTTTTAATGATAAACTTATTACTGACCGTAATGTACTAGAGAACATTAAATTTCTTTGGAAAAAGTATATTAAACAACCCCTTTTACAGGTTAATATTGATCAGTCTTTAGTGCCATCTAAGGCTCATGTTTTTATAAATAATAATGGTAGTGCTCCTGGTTTATGGATGACTAAAGATAAGAATACCTTTATATTTCTACCTGGAGTTCCATTTGAAATGAAGGCATTAATAAAACATAGTGTTATTCCTAAAATTTTGAAAGAGTTTAGCTTACCACATATACTTCATAAAACTATTCTAACTTATGGTATGGGGGAGAGTAGTATTGCTGAGAAAATAAAAGAGTGGGAAGATAATTTACCTGTTGATATTAGTTTTGCTTACTTGCCAAGTCTGGGTAGGGTTAAATTGAGATTGTCAACAAAAGGAGTTAATTTAAGTAAAATCACAGCCAATATTCAATTTCAAATTGAAAAACTTATACCCTTGATTAAAGATGTATTTGTTGGTTATGAGGAAGACGAATCAATTCAAAAGTTAATTGCGAATAGATTAAATAAAAATAATTCAACTATTTCTTTAGCGGAAAGCTTTACTGGTGGTAAAATAGCAGACTCTTTAGTTTCAATTATAGGAGCTTCTACTTTTTTTAAAGGAAGCTTAGTTTGCTATTCTACGGAGTCAAAGAAAAACATTTTAAAAATAGATGAAGATTTAATTAAGAAACACACTGTTGTAAGCTCTCAGGTAGTTGAATCAATGGCTATAAAAGTAAAAGAAATGTTCAGCTCGGATTATGGTTTGGCAACAACTGGTAATGCTGGACCAGATAAAGGAGACTCTGCCAAAGAAATAGGGACTGTGTATATTGGAATTGCTACTCCAAAAGAGGTGTATTCATTTGAATTTAATTTTGGAAATTCAAGAGAAAGGGTAACTCTGAAGTCTGTTAATAAATCTTTTGAACTGCTATTAAAAGAATTATTAAAAAATTGACAGATAATATTTGTCATATATCAAAGAATTTGTAAATTCGCACCTCGTAATTAAAAACATTTATAATAAATTTATAAGATTATGTCTAGAATTTGTGAATTAACAGGTAAAACAGGAATGGTAGGAAACAACGTTTCTAAAGCCCTTAATAGAACTAAGCGTAAATTTAATGCTAATCTTATTAAAAAACGTTTTTATATTTCTGATGAAGATAAGTGGATTACCCTAAAAATATCTACTTCTGCTCTTAAAACAATCAATAGAATTGGAATTTCTGCAGCTTTGAAAGATGCTAGAACTAAAGGTTTTTTAAAATAATTTAAAAGATGGCAAAAAAAGGTAATAGAGTACAGGTTATATTAGAATGTACAGAGCATAAAGCAAGTGGTCTTGCTGGAACTTCTAGATATATCACTACTAAGAACAAAAAAAATACTCCTGATAGAGTTGAAATAAAAAAATTCAATCCTATCATGAAGAAAATGACAATTCATAAGGAAATTAAGTAAATTATAATACTATGGCAAAAAAATCAGTTGCATCGTTACAGACAGGTTCTAAAAGATTAACAAAGGCTATTAAAATGGTTAAGTCTCCTAAAACAGGGGCTTATTCTTTTGTTGAAACTATTTTATCACCGGAGAAAGTAAATGATTTTTTAAGCAAAAAATAATTTACTAGATAAGACATTAAGATTAAAAGCTGCTTTTGAAAAAAAGCGGCTTTTATTTTTATATTTGCATATCAGCTATATTATTCTAGAAGTATGAGTTTTTTTAAAAACATTTTTTCAAGTTCTAAAAAAGAATCTTTAGATAAAGGATTAGAAAAATCTAAAACCTCATTTTTTTCAAAATTAAATAAGATTATTATTGGTAAATCAAAAATCGATAATGATTTTCTTGATGACCTTGAAGAAGTCTTGATTTCTAGCGATGTTGGTGTTAATACTACATTGAAAATCATAAATCGTATTGAATCAAGAGTTGCTAAGGATAAGTATAGCGGCTTAAGCGAACTGAATCAGTTACTAAAAGAAGAGATTAGTTTACTTCTTTCTGAAAACGAATCTTTAACATCTCAAGATTTTGAAATACCTAAATCTAATGACCCTTATGTTATCATGGTTGTTGGTGTTAACGGAGTTGGTAAAACAACGACTATTGGTAAACTAGCTAATCAATTTAAATCTAAAGGTTTAAGCGTTGTGTTAGGTGCTGCAGATACGTTCAGAGCTGCTGCAATCGATCAACTTCAAGTTTGGGCAGATAGAGTTGATATACCTATAATTATGCAAAGTATGGGTAGTGACCCAGCTTCTGTTGCATTTGATACATTAACGGCTGCTAAATCACAAAATGCAGATGTTGTAATAATTGATACTGCTGGTAGACTTCATAATAAGGTAAATTTAATGAATGAGTTGTCTAAAATTAATAGGGTTATGCAAAAAGTAATCCCTAATTCACCTCATGAAATATTACTCGTGTTAGACGGTTCAACAGGTCAAAATGCTTTTGAACAAGCTAAACAGTTTATTAAGACTACAGATGTTAATGCATTAGCAATTACAAAATTAGATGGTACCGCGAAAGGTGGAGTTGTCATTGGTATTAGTGATGAGTTTAAAATACCCGTTAAGTATATAGGAGTTGGAGAATCAATTAATGATTTACAAGTTTTTAACAAATATGAATTTGTAGATTCTTTTTTTAAAAAATAAAATAATTGAGAACAAAAAAAGTAAATAAAAATAAAATTAATGTTATAACCCTTGGTTGTAGCAAGAATGTATATGATAGTGAAGTCCTTATGGGCCAACTAAAAGCAAATAATAAAGAGGTTGTTCATGAGGAGGATGGTAATATCGTTGTCATTAATACTTGTGGCTTTATAGATAACGCTAAGGAAGAGAGTGTAAATACAATACTGGAGTATGTTCAGAAAAAAAACAATGGAGAAGTGGATAAGGTTTTCGTTACGGGATGTCTTAGTGAAAGATATAAGCCTGACTTAATTAAAGAAATCCCTGATGTTGATCAATTTTTTGGAACAACAGAGTTGCCTGTTCTTTTACAGGCACTAGGAGCTGATTATAAACATGAGCTTATAGGGGAAAGGTTAACAACAACTCCAAAAAACTATGCTTATTTAAAAATATCGGAAGGTTGTGATAGGCCTTGTAGTTTTTGTGCTATTCCACTTATGAGAGGAAAACATAAGAGTAAGTCAATTGAAGACTTGGTAATTGAATCAAAAAAATTAGCAGAAAAAGGAGTTAAAGAACTTATTCTAATTGCTCAAGATTTAACTTATTATGGTTTAGATATATATAAGAAGAGAAACTTAGCTGAATTACTTCTAGAGCTTGTTAAGATTGAAGGAATTGAGTGGATAAGATTACATTATGCTTTCCCTACAGGATTCCCAATGGACGTTTTAGATGTTATGAAAAATGAGCCTAAAGTTTGTAATTATTTAGATATTCCATTACAGCATATTTCTGATAATATTCTCAAAAGTATGAGAAGAGGTACTACTGAGAAGAAAACTAATAAACTATTAAAAGAGATTAAAGAAGCTGTACCAAATATAGCTATTAGAACTACTCTGATAGTTGGTTACCCCGGAGAATCACAAGAAGATTTTGATTTATTAAAATCTTGGGTTAAACAAACAAAATTTGATAGACTTGGTTGTTTTACTTATTCTCATGAGGAAAATACTCATGCTTATAATTTAATTGATGATGTCCCTGAAGATATTAAGCAAACTAGAGTTAATGAGATAATGGAAATTCAATCACAAATATCTTGGGAGTTAAACCAAAGTAAAATTGGTAAAGAGTTTAAGGTAGTCATAGACAGAAAAAGTGGTAATTACTTTATTGGTAGAACTGAACATGATTCTCCAGATGTAGATAACGAAGTGTTTATTAATGCTGAGAAAATCTACCTAAAAATTGGTGAGTATACAAAGGTGAAAATAGATGAAGCTTCAGATTTTGATCTTTACGGATCCATTGTCGATTAATCGACATGAAAAACAAAAATCTGTGAATATGAACTATTTTCCCCATCACTTGATTTCACTCTCCAATAATATGAATTATTTGACTCTAAAGCTACTTCTGCTTCGCTATTAGATATATCTAATAACTCATCAATAGGGTCTTGAAGTCCATCCACATTATCTAAATAAATAGTATAAGTTAAATTTTCATTATCTATATCAGAACCTATCCAATCTAATAAAATAGTAGTCGTATTATTTTCAAATGTTTGATCATTCTCAGGGTAAATTAATTCAGCTGGAAATGGAGTATAATTTGTTATACCATTTGATGAAAGATAAAATTTCCAAGTTGGACTATTTCCTTGTTGTGTAGATTCATTATTTTTTGAAGTTACTTTCCATGAGTAAGGATGACCTTTGGTTAGTGTTTTATCAAATGATATTGTTGAAATATTTGATGTTGTATACTCTTGATTAGTATCTAAGTTTAGAATTAACACATCATAATTTAGTGTATTCTCAGCAGTAGTCCAGCTAAATGTAACATTGCTTGAGTTAGCTGTAACATCTGTTCCGCTTTCACATAAATTATTATTAGTAGGACTTATTAAGGTAACATTACCTGGGTGTAATATTGGTGCTGGTTCTGGATCAGAACCTCCATCTGATGAGCATGATATTATAAGCACAATAAAACACATACATAAACTAGTATATTTTATTTTCATTTTTTTACAATTTTTATGATTTTATTTGTTGAATTAGTCTCAATATTTAATATATAATTACCGGATTTTAAACTAGATAAATCAAGTTCAACTCTACCTTGATTTACAATTATATTATTTTTTTGAATAATTAACTTCCCGTTAATATCAAATACTGAGATACTTGTACTTAAGTGTTCTGATGGTAATATCAGACTTAAGTAGTTTTGAATGGGATTTGGATAATATTTTATTTTATCGTCCAAATATATGTTTTTCACAAATGTCCCTTGACATTCTAAATCAGTATAAATTTCAAAGTTATTTACTCCATCATTTAAATTAAAACTAATGTAATTACTTGATGTTGTATGTGCTTCGTTATTATGAGTAATATAATATTGCTCTGCACCCTCTAATTCAAAATATACTATATTGCTTTGATAATCTACATCTGAATCTACAAAAAAGCTTTCTGGTTCATTTATTTCGACTTCAAAACATTGTTCGTAGGCTTCAATTTCAGGGATTGTTATACATAAACTATAAATACCAGGACTTAATCCATTAGTAATAAATGAGTGGCTATTTGATTCATTTAATTCAAACGTTTGATTATTAAAGTGTAATAAATAGTCAATACTTTGCTCATTTATTTGAAGACTAATACTACCATTATTAGAACCTATGCAAGTAGCACTATTTGTATATATTAAATAGTTGTCTGTAGGTGCTAAGTCCTCATCACATAGATCACCA
>TARA_B110000503_G_scaffold123036_1_pt1 | contig 16258 bp, 15 predicted proteins | sample TARA_B110000503 | Tara Oceans TARA_B110000503 (sample SAMEA4397472) | marine metagenome | biome: Polar Biome; feature: [SRF] surface water layer (ENVO:00010504); material: water (ENVO:00002006), including particulate matter (ENVO:01000060) such as... | depth 5 m | reverse complement strand
CAAGAAGGAAATCCAAGGGCTTATCGATGGATTCAAGGGCTGCTTGACATACAAAAGCAAGCCGGCAATTCTTTAGAATTTATTGAGCATGTAAAAACTGACTTATTTCCAGACGAGGTGTATGTGTTCACAACTAAGGGCGACATTATCTCCCTGCCTCATGGGGCGACGCCGGTCGATTTTGCCTATGCGGTGCACACGGACTTAGGTAATACTTGTGTTGCCTGCAAAAGCAATGGTGACTTAATTCCGCTTTCGACACGCCTAGAAAGCGGGGTAAGGCTTCAAATCATCACCGCTAAAAACGCCCAGCCTAACCCTTCTTGGCTCAATTTTGTTATGACCGCCAAGGCCAGAAGCGCTATTCGTCATTTCCTTAAATATCAACAGCACGAAGAATCTGTAATATTGGGAAAAACTCTTCTCGATAGAGCGCTTGGCAGTTTCGACACGAACTACAAAAGTATTCGTAAGTCTTGGATAAAAAGAGCGCTGGTGGAAACAGGTTGCGCTTCGTTTGAAGAGATTCTGCAGCAAATTGGCTTGGGAAACCGCATGGCGTATGCGCTGGCTAATCTTATGGCCCCCCCATCTATGCGAAAAGATAGCATTCCTGAAGAATTCGAATCACCAATTATGATTGATACCCGAGAAGGATTGATTATAAATTATGCAAGATGCTGCCACCCTATACCTGGAGATTCCATTTTAGGCCACCTTAGTCCTGGCAAAGGACTTGTAGTCCACCTTGATAGCTGTAAAAATCTTAATGAAATTCGTACTAATATTGAAAAATGCATACCACTCAATTGGTCGCTCAAAGCAAAAGGTGATTTTGCTGTGGCATTTAAAGTTCAACTGGTCTCTGAGAGGGGGATTATTGCCACACTCGCATCACGCATTTCAGCGTGCGAAGCAGCAATACTCAAAATTCAAACAGACGAAAAGGACGGGGATTCCAGTATTGTCGACTTGTTAATTGAAGTTAAAGGTCGACTACACCTCGCTCAAGTTATTAGGCGCATAAGACTATTGAAACAAGTACAGCGGGTATACCGCACTAAAAACTGAAGAGGCAACCCGATGATAAATAAGGCCATAATTAACACAGAAAAAGCCCCCGCAGCCATTGGCACATACTCGCAGGCAATCAAGGTAAATAACACCGTCTACTTGTCTGGGCAAATTCCACTAGATCCTAAAACTATGACTATTGCCAAAGGTGGTATAGGGGCTGAAATAGAGCAGGTGTTTGTAAACCTTGCTGCCGTTTGTGAAGCGGCAGGTGGATCTCTAAAAAATATTGTAAAGTTAAATATTTATCTCACCAACCTAAACGATTTTTCTACAATTAACAACACTATGGCGCGCCATTTTGATCAACCTTATCCGGCCAGAGCAGTAATTGGAGTAAGCGCGTTACCAAAAAATTCTGCTGTTGAAATGGATGCCATTATGGTGATTTAGCTACTTCTGTTCATTTTTTAAAAGAGGAAGATAGCCCTCCCTAAAGGTAGGAAAGAAGAACTTATAGCCGCTTTGTATCAATAACTTATTACTACACCTTCGGTTTGAAAATTCGGCGCTCCGTCTATTCTTCTTGTCGTCGCTGCCGTCTAAAATGCAAACCCCCATCTGTTTTGCCAGCCAGCGCTGCATCTCATATGCAGAAACTGGTTCATCGTCTGTAGCTAAATATAAATTTTCTAAAGGTTTATTTTGCGCATACCGCCCCAATAAATGAACAATAACCCTAGCGCAATCCTCTGAATGGATCCTGTTGGTCCAAGCAGTGGGTTCTTTAGCGGCGATGTTGCCCTGTTTTATCTGATGAATCAGCCTGTTTCTACCGGGGCCATATATTCCAGAAAATCTCACCACTAAAGGCTTAATCCGTCGATCTTCACTGAACAGTGGCTCTGTTGATAAAGAGCTTATAATCTTCTCTGCCTCCAGTAATCGCTTTCCTCGGAACGAGGTTGGAGCCACCCCAGAAAGCTCGTCGACCCACTCACCATTAGTTTGACCATACACGCCCGAGCTTGAGACCCACACTACCAGGCGAGGAGGGTTTTCTGATTTAGATAAGGCTAACTTCAAAGCTCTTGCTCCGGCCACATAGCTGTCACAGTATCCCTGATCACTCATATGATCAGGGGTCAAAGTGACTACTACTGCATCAACACTAGACTTGCCCAGTACAGCCAAAAGGTCTCTTATATTGCAGAGGTCCCCCCTTGTTGCGTCAATATCTGCCGGCAAAGCCAGAGGATTTCGACGCATAGCCTGCGCTTGCCAGGCGCGCCCCGGACTACCACTTGGCAGCGCTCGGATTGCTCGAACGCCAATATCTCCACAACCTATAAATAAAACTTTCAATTATTTTTCCTTTTGTGATTTATTATAGCTATGATTGAAGGCAGAGGGGCAGCTATGACTTTAACCGAATTGCGTTACATCGTCACGCTTGCAAAATCATGCCATTTTGGCGTCGCGGCCGAACTATGCAACGTCAGTCAACCGACGCTCAGTATTGCTGTCAAGAAATTAGAGCAAGAACTTAAAGTTGAACTATTTGAGCGTTCAAGAAATAGGGTTTTGGTCACGCCTGTGGGTAAAAAAATTATAGCTCAATCGCTTCTTGCGCTTGAAGAAATAGAAAAAATAAAGGACCTAGCAACTGCAGGGAAAGATCAGCTTCTTGCTCCTCTGCGCGTGGGGGCTATTTTTACTATTGGCCCCTATCTTTTCCCTCACTTTATTCCCAACCTCCAAAAATCTGTCCCAGCAATGCCGCTCATTGTGGAAGAAGGCTTTACTTCGGTTTTGAAAGAACGCCTAAGAAGCGGTGCTCTAGATGTTATCCTTGTTGCATTACCCTTCGATGCCCCTGATGTCGTTGTGCAGGTCCTGTATTCTGAACCGTTTGTACTGTTACTTCCAAAGACACACCCTCTTGCCAAACAGGATTTTATAAAATCAACCGACCTAAATAATGAAAATGTTTTATTGCTAGGAGAGGGCCATTGTTTTGGAGACCAGGTCCGGCTAGCCCTTCCAGGCCTCAACAAGCAACCAGGGGGAATTAGCACGGAATCTGAAGGTAGTTCGCTAGAAACGCTTCGCCATATGGTGGCCTCGGGACTTGGGGTTACGGTTTTGCCGTTTTCTGCTGCGAGAGGATCGGGCTATAGCGATAGCTTTCTGACTACTCGCCCATTCGAAGAGCTTTCTTTGCGCAGATCAACTGCGTTAGCGTGGAGAGCAAGCTTTCCCAGACACAAAGCCATTGATGCGCTTCGAGAAGCCATTAGGCACAACCCTTTGCCTGGCTGCAGATCAGGGCCGACCAGCCCTTCATATACATGAACCATAAGCCTCTTAGTCAAATTCCTGTAATAAAACTCAACGGGGTCGGGGCTCAGCTTTCCTTAAAGTTAGCCAAATTGGGGATAGAGACAACACAAGATTTACTTTTCCATTTACCTCTGCGTTATATCGACAGAACACGCGTATCAACAATTAGGGGCGTGCAGCCAAACACAGATATTGTGGTCGAAGGAGAAATCCGTGAGTGTGCCATCGTATTTGGTCGTCGTCGTAGTCTGCTGTGTCGGCTTCAAGACGATACAGGGGTTATAAGTCTGCGTTTTTTTCACTTTAGCGGCGTCCTACGAAATAATCTAAAAGCAGGCTCACGGCTTAGGTGTTACGGTGAAGCAAAAATCGGCAGCTCGGGGCTCGAGGTTTACCATCCAGAATGTCAATTTTTGGATCCAAACTACCCTTTGCCCCTCCATCAACACCTGACTGCGATATACCCCACAACCGAGGGTATCTCGCAACAAAGAATACGGGGCATTATCTTGCAAGCCCTGAGCTTGATGAATGAACATCCGTTAATAGAGCTGCTTCCAGAGGAATTCAAAAAATCATCTCTTGCTGCTATGTTAAAATTTATTCATAAACCACCAAATACCGCGCCCATCGAACAACTAAATAAAGGAGAGCACCCCTCCCAGCAACGCCTAGCTTTTGAGGAGCTGCTGGCTCATAATTTAAGCCTGCTTAAACTTAGACAGGAAGTTCAAAACCACAAGGCGCCGCCTCTTTTAAATAAAGATCATCTGAAAGAACGGTTTTTAGCTGCTTTGCCGTTTCAGCTCACAGGTGCACAGAAACGAGTAAGTCTTGAGGTTCAAAAAGATTTATCTAAATCATTCCCTATGCTGAGGTTGGTGCAAGGAGATGTTGGCTCAGGAAAAACGGTCATTGCCGCGTTAGCAGCCATTCAGTGTGTGGCTGCAGGGAAACAGGTTGCACTCATGGCACCAACCGAGGTTTTGGCAGAGCAGCATCGTCAGTCTTTTGAGGCATGGTTCAATCCACTAGGAATTAAAATCGGATGGATCACAGGAAAAGTAAAAGGGCGGGTCCGAATACAGCAGCTCGACGCAATCAAAGATGGTTCTGCCCAAATAGTAATTGGGACCCACGCCTTATTTCAAAAAGAGGTTTCTTTTCAAGACCTAGCATTAACCATAATTGATGAACAGCATCGCTTTGGGGTTCATCAGCGACTGTCCTTGAAAGAAAAAGGCAGAAATGATAATCAAATTCCCCACCAGCTTACAATGACTGCAACGCCGATTCCCAGAACGTTAGCCATGTGTGCATATGCTGACCTCGATTGTTCTGTCATCGACCAAGGTCCGCCTGGACGGCTCCCTGTTAATACCGTCGTTATCGCGGACTGTAATCGACAGAAAGTAATTGATCGGGTACAAAAAGCCTGCGCTGGTGGCCGCCAAGCATACTGGGTATGCACTCTTATTGAAGAATCTGAGCTGCTGGAAGCACAAGCCGCGGAAGCGACTGCAGCAGAGCTGCATCTTTTGCTTCCACAGCTAAAGATTGGCTTGGCGCACGGCAAACAAAAAATAGGCGAAAAATCTGCTACTATTGCTCAGTTTAAGGCGGGAAAAATTCAACTTTTGGTGGCCACCACTGTGATTGAGGTAGGCGTTGATGTCCCAAACGCAAGCTTGATGGTGATTGAAAATCCTGAGCGTCTTGGCCTAGCGCAGCTCCATCAGCTTCGAGGAAGAGTGGGGCGAGGGAAAGAAAAAAGTCACTGCGTGTTGTTGTATAGCCCGCCCTTATCACAACAAGGGGCCGAGCGACTTAAAATTATGCGCCAGACGAACGATGGATTTAAAATAGCTGAAATAGACTTAAAAATTCGTGGGGCCGGAGAAGTTCTTGGAACCAAACAAACAGGCGAAATGGCGTTTAGAATTGCAAACTTACAAAGAGACGGCCATTTGTTACCAGAAATAAAAATATCAGCAGGGTTGTTGTTGGGTCAACATCCATTAAACGCTCAAGCAATTATCCGAAGATGGCTTCGAGACGGCGAGCGTTACGGCCAAGTATAGAATACAATATTAATGTCCTTGCAGGCTAGAACACACCACTATCAAACGACTCACAGGCAGAAATTTGTTCGCTTTTCATAACCCCAATCAAATATTTCTTTCCGAGCCCAACTGGAAAAGCTATGTCCGTGCGCCCTATACCGCAGCGCCAAAGGGGTTGCGTAGCTGGCTTCTTGACAGGGGATCTCTGACGCAGCGTCTCATAAAGCTAAGTCGGGGAGAATTTAAGGTTGAAGTGCTAACACAACAAATGGCCTTTCCAGTGTTGTCAGAAACTCGGGTGCTTGGAATGCCTTTGCGGCAGAAAGCCTTGATCCGACAAGTAATTCTGTATGGCTGCAATATACCATTAGTGTACGCACGCAGTGTTATTCCTGTCAAAACTCTTACCGGTCGCTTAAAAATTTTACGGAAACTAAATAACAGGCCTTTAGGGGCTTTTTTGTTCAGAGATATTGCCATGCAGAGAGGTAATATTGAAATAGGCTGCCTGCATCAAGAGCTTGCCAATAATTATGGCGCGGCTGTTTGGGGTCGTCGCTCATTATTTTATCTAGACAAAAAACCGCTTCTTGTGAGCGAACTATTTATACCAGGGTTTGACAAAAAATTGCTTTCAAGTGGTTTTCATTGAAAATATTTTTAGTCCATTTAATTTAAAATTAATTACGCGCTAACAACTATATGTATATCTTTAAGAAAAAGAATCTAAAACAACAGCTGCTGGTCTTCTTGAGGCTCATGCGTTTTAACCGACCAGCAGGAACTGTATTGTTGCTTTGGCCAACCTTGTGGGCTCTATGGCTGTCTAGCGGAGGGCCACCAACTCTGAAAAATTTTATAATTTTTACTTTTGGTGTAGTGTTGATGCGAGCCGCAGGTTGCGTTATTAACGACGTTGCTGACCGAAAAATTGATGGCCATATAGAGAGAACGCGTGATCGACCAATCCCTTGTGGCTTCGTCAGCATCAAAGCAGCCCTCGTGGTTTTTTTTATGCTTTGTGCTGGCGCCCTTGCCTTGGTCATGCTTACTAACAACTTGACGCTTAAGCTTTCCTGCATTGGCATTATCTTAGCTACTAGCTACCCTTTCATGAAAAGGTACACTCATCTACCACAAGTATTTTTGGGCACAGCTTTTGCGTGGAGTGTTCCTATGGTTTTTGCTGCCGTAACAAACCGAATCGATAATGTATTGTGGTGGCTGTATAGCGCCGTCGTCATATGGACTATTGCATATGATACTTTTTATGCCATGGTTGATAGGGCTGATGATTTAAAAATTGGTGTTAAATCCACGGCTATCTTATTTGGCAAAATGGACCGAGCTATTACCGCATGCTTGCAGGGAACAGTTTTGGGTCTGCTAACCATAACTGGTGTTTTGTTTGAGCGAGGGGAGTGGTTTTATTGCTCGCTGATAGCTGCCGCAGCTCTATTTATCTACCAACAATATATAATACGCAATAGTGAAAAAAATGAATGTTTTAAAGCTTTTTTAAACAACAACTACGTGGGGGCGGTGATTTTTATTGGCCTAGCACTAGATTACCAAGCAATCTAACAAAAAAAACAGCAAAGTTGTCATATTTTGTTACATAAATGTCATGTAATAATGGCTTCAAATTTTTTATTGGTATTCGCTATGAAAAAACAAACTATTTTAATAGTTGATGATGAGGCGCCTATACGCGAAATGATAGCCTCGGCTCTGGAGCTTTCTGGCTACAAAACTTTACAGGCTGAAAATGCCACAAAAGCTCACAGCCTGATCATAGACGAAAAGCCAGATTTAATGTTGCTGGACTGGATGATGCCAGGCACTAGCGGTGTAGAGTTAATGCGGCGCTTAAAGCGTGATGAGCTAACGAGCTCTCTTCCTGTTATTATGTTGACGGCTAAAGCTACAGAAGACAACATGGTCCAAGGTCTAGAATCAGGAGCCGATGACTACGTCTCGAAACCGTTTTCTCCCAAAAATTTGATCGCTCGCATCAAAGCAGTGTTAAGGCGCTCGGAGACCGAAGCGCTGCAAGCGCCTTTCAAGGTAAATCAATTAATATTTGATTCTGTCAGTCATTGTGTCAGCATCTCCGGTACGCCTGTTAGGCTTGGGCCTACTGAGTTTAGGCTATTAAAATTTTTTTTATCGCACCCAGAAAGAGTATATTCGCGCAACCAAATCTTAGACTATGTTTGGGGCGGAAATGTATACATGGATGAGCGTACAATTGACGTGCATATTCGGCGTCTACGCAAAGCGTTATTGCTTGAAGGTCATGATCGCTTAATACAAACTGTTAGGGGAGCAGGCTATCGACTCTCTGCTAAAATTTCTGACTAAATAGGATTTAAATTTTGCATAGAGGTCTAGAATCAGAATCACAGCTGATCCTCCTGTTGTTATTCTTGTCGACAATTGTCGGTTTAACAAACGATCATCTAGTGCTTACTTGGCTAATAGCGGTCCTTCTATATTTGACATGGGCTTCTTTAGGCATCCTCAAGCTATATCGGTGGCTAGAAAGCGGTTGTGTGGGCCACCCCCCTGACATTTCTGGCATTCCGGCAGATATGGCAGATCATCTGCATCGTATGCAACGGCGCAACGAACGATCTAAGCGGAGTCGCAAAGACCTATCGGGCCGTGTAGGTCAAGTTACTGCTGCTCTACCAGATGCGATGCTTACTCTTTCTGCTGAGAGAATATTAGAATGGTGGAACCCTTCGGCAGTAAAAATATTAGGCCTAAAAGAAAGCGACAGAGGACAGTCCATAGTTAATATAGTTCGTGATCCAAGATTTGTCGCTTTTATTGAAGACCCCATACTATCAACACAGCTAGAGCTAGCCGCATCAGACAGGCCCAATCGAACTGTTCTCTTTAGTGCAGCTACATTTGGTCAAGGTGAAATCCTTTTGATAGCTAGGGATATCTCTCGATTAAAGCATTTAGAGCAAGTGCGCCAAGACTTCTTAGGGGACATTTCTCATGAGTTGCGTACGCCATTGACTGTGTTGTCCGGCTATATCGAAACACTGCTAGATGCTCAAGAGGGTCTACCTCAAGCTTGGAAGAAAGCACTGGAGCAAATGCAAGCACAAACCAACCGGATGACCTGTTTGGCTAACGATTTAGTTATGCTGTCTCAACTAGAGTCTACAGCGGTGCCGGCACCACAAACTCTAATAGCCACAGAACAACTACTACAAGACATTGTTAAAGACGCTCTTGTTATCAATGATAGTATTTCTGCAAGCCAACCGGATAAAGTAATCCTGGAGTATATTGATGCGGTCTGCCTGTCGGGGGACCACAAGGAATTATATAGTGCCTTTTCTAATTTAGTTTTGAATGCCATCAGACATAATCCAGCTGAAACAAAGGTTAAAGTTAAAGCCTATATCGAAAACGACTTTAAAGTTATTGAGGTGTCTGATAATGGTGCCGGCATAGACTCCAGGCACATTTCTCGCCTTACAGAGAGATTTTATCGTATTGACGCAAGTCGTTCCTCTACCACAGGCGGAACCGGGCTGGGCCTTGCAATCGTTAAGCATGTTTTAATTCGCCACTCTGGCTTGCTAGAGATAAAGAGCGCACCAGGAAAAGGCAGCATATTTAGGTGCAAATTTCCTATGGGGCCAGCCAAACTCGACACCTAAAAGGCTAAAGCTTGAAAGCTCGAATATTGGAATCCATTAACCAGTGTCCTCCGTCGCTATGGAACTCTCTTTTTGAATCAGAATATCCTTTTCTTAAGCATAGCTTTCTTTCTTTGCTGGAGTCCTCTGGTAGTGTGTGCGCAGAAACCGGCTGGATTCCTAAGCATTTATTATTAGAATCTAATGACAAAATAATAGCTGCTATGCCCCTGTATTTAAAGTATCACTCGTGGGGAGAGTACGTGTTTGATCATTCTTGGGCTGCGGCCTATGCCCAACATGGGGTCCCGTACTACCCTAAGCTTGTCTCTGCAATACCTTTTACGCCTTCAACTGGGCCGCGTATCGGTATGCTGCCCAATGTTGATAGCCGGCTAGTGACCAAAAAAATACTAAGCTCCATCAAGCTGTTTGCAGAAGAGTGGGGGGCTTCGGGATGGCACCTATTGTTTCCACAGCATGAATTAGCCCAAGCGCTGATTCCAGAATTAGCAATGCAGCGTACTGGGGTGCAATATCACTGGAACAATGAAAATTATGCTAATTTCGACGCCTTTGTCCGTACTTTTACCTCAAGAAAAAGAAAAAATCTCCTCAAGGAGCGCCGCCTAGCAAATGAAAAACTACAGATTACTCGCTTGGTGGGTGCGGAAATCACTCCTGTTTGGTGGGAATTTATGCACGCCATGTATCAACAAACATACTCAAAACGCAACGGGACAAACGGATATTTAACAAGAAATTTTTTTCAAAACCTGGGCAATACCATAGGGGCTCAAGCGATGCTGTGTATAGCAGAAGAAAGGGATAAAAAAGCCGGCGGGAAGATTGCTGCCGCACTATTTTTTTTCGACAACAACACTCTTTATGGTCGCTACTGGGGGTGTCAGAAAGAATATGAGTTTCTGCATTTTGAGCTCTGTTACTACCAGGGCATAGAGTTTGCTATTGAAAAGAATTTGTTTTATTTTGATGCAGGAGCCCAAGGAGAGCACAAAATCTCTAGAGGATTTAAGCCAGTAGAGGTTCATTCATCACACTGGATTAGGCATCCTGGCTTTGCAGAAGCAATACAGGCGGTTTTAGATCAGGAGAACAGGCACACTAAAGACTATATAGTGTGCGCTTCTGACAACCTGCCATATAAAACTGTCCTGTAAGCGGGTTAAGTGTTTGTTCTTTGCCAAACCAATAGTCGATTATTTGCAGGCATCGGCTGATCTTCCTGCAAGACTAGCCCGGCAGCAGACGCCAGCCCGCTAATGGCCTCAAAGTCTCGTATGCCTTGATGAGGGCTATACTCCTTTAGTCGATAATCAAAGTCTGCGTTACTTGCACTAGTAAATTTTCCTCCGTACTTAAACGGGCCATATATAACCACGGTGGCCTCCGGGGCAAGAAACAAAGGTAATCCTGCAAATAAACTGACTACAGCCGGCCACGGCATAATATGACAAGTGTTGGCTGTAAACAGCCCGTCTACCAAGCTGTATGAATAGCATGGAGAGCTTGCATCAAAGACTAGCGGGCGGCGAATGTTGCTTGATGGGCAGTCATCAATCCAGGCATTAATAATTGCATGATTTGCTGTTAGGTCTGACGTCTGCCAAACAAGATGAGGGAGGCGGGGGGCAAAAAAAGCTGCATGCTGCCCAGTGCCGCTACCAACCTCCAAGACATGGTTGGTTTTAGCAAAAAAACGCAGCAATAAGTCTAAGATTGGCTGGCGATTGTTTTCACAAGCCTGAGAAAATATCTTTGGTGTCGACACTCGGCGGCTATTCCATCAGCTTTCTTGTGAACACCCATTCGTTTGGTGTCGATGTAACCGGATCAAAGCGGTATCCGCCTGAGACAAAAGATTTTATCTTCTCAGGATCATGAATTTGATTTTCAATAATGAATCGGCTCATCATTCCCCTGGCTTTTTTGGCAAAAAAACTAATAATTTTATAGCTGTCGTTTTTCCAGTCCTTAAACACGGGGCTGACTATATTGGCTTTAAGCGATTGTGTTCTTATCGCCCTAAAATATTCACTAGAGGCCAAATTAATAATCAATTGAGATTTTTCAGCATCAAGAATTTGATTCAGTCCCTCTGTAATTTTATTGCCCCAAAACTCATACAAATTGCTACCACGGCTCGTGGGAAGCTTTGTGCCCATCTCTAGCCGATAGGGCTGAATTAAATCCAACGGACGCAGCAACCCATAAAGGCCTGACAATATTCTTAAATGATTCTGCGCCCACTGCAACTCTAGGCCCGATAGGCTTGCGGCGTCCAGCCCAGCATAGACCTCTCCTTTAAAGGCCAAAATAGATTGCCTAGCATTATTTGTGTTAAATTCTGGCTGCCAGTCTAGATACCGGCCAAAATTAAGACCCCCTAGTTTATCGCTAATATTCATTAGGCTAGACACCTCCGCGGGGGACAGGCGCCTAAGCTGCTGAATTAACTCGATAGAATCATCGAGATAGCCCGGCAGGCTATAGCTGTCGGTGGATACTGGCGTACTATAATCTAATGTTTTTGCAGGAGAAATAATCACTAACATCAAAACACCTCAATACTGGTTCTATGAGATCAACCACCAGAGTAACGCCTGTTGATGTTCTCAACTGCTGAGCGGTATTTAGGCATCACTTCCTCAGCGTTTGTAATATTTACCCCTAAGTCTTTTAGCAGCCCGTCCGTCATGTTGTAAATCCAACCATGGATCGTCAGTTCTTGTCCGCGGCCCCATGCGTCTAAAACAACACTGGTCCTGGAAACATTGACTGCTTGCTCTATCACATTAAGCTCGCAGACTTGACTGATGATCTCTTTTTCTTGGCTGCTATAATCTATAGATGCCTTGTGCAGATATTCAACATCTTGGACATTAAGCAGCCAGTTATCAATCAATCCGCCAAGCTTTTGGTTTGAAACTGAAGCTGTTACGCCGCCACAGCCATAATGACCACAAACAATCACATGCTTCACTTGTAGGCTTTCAACGGCCAACTGAATCACTGATAAGCAGTTAAGATCACTATGAACGACTAAATTAGCAACATTTCGATGGACAAAAAGCTCTCCTGGCATTAAACCAATAATTTCATTTGCAGGAACCCGGCTGTCTGAACAGCCGATCCAAAGATATTCTGGGGCATGCTCTTCAGATAATCCTTGAAAAAAGTCAGGGTTATCTTTTTTCACTTTTTCGGCCCACTCTAGGTTTTTTATAAATAGGTCGTCCACTAATCAAGGCTCCATAAATTTATTATATCCCGTACATGATAACTCAAGGCAATAAAATCTTATCAAAAAAAACCGGATGATTTATCCGGTTTTTGGGAAATATATCACACGCAACGATCGGCATTATTTGATGCCAATCAGCGGATGTCTCTTCCTTGTACAAGGTACACAACTTGTTCGCAGATATTTTTTGCGTGGTCGCCAACACGCTCTAACGATTTAAGAACCCAAAGAACGTTCATGGAACGAGATATGCTTCGAGGATCCTCCATCATAAAAGTAATTGTTTCACGAAGAGCTGTCTTATAGTCGACGTCTACCTGTTCGTCTTGCAGCATAGTGGCGATAGCAGCTTCAGCATCAAATCTTGAAAATGCATCCAAGCAGTCGCACAACATTGTCCGAACACAACTTCCGATGTGCCGCACCTCTACGTATCCGCGCGGATGGCTACCTTCTTCCGTCAAAAGAATGGCCATTTTAGCAATCTTCTGAGCCTCGTCTCCGATGCGCTCTAAATCTCTTATCGTTTTGCTCACCGCCATTACTAACCGCAAATCAGTGGCTGCGGGTTGACGTCGAGCAATCAGTGTAATGCAGGTTTCATCGATATCTTTTTCCATCTCGTCGATCTGCGCCTCGGTGTTTATAATGTGTTCAGCCAGCCTGCTATCTGCTTCTGTAACCGCCGTTATGGCGTCTTCTAGCTGTTTCTCCACCAGCCCACCCATCGCCAACATAGCCGTTTTAATATCCTCAAGGTCTTCGTTAAACTGTCTTGATATATGCTGATCTAGCTTTAGCTTATCCATTCACAACCCCTAGTCTTGCAGCTCATTGCTATTAAGCTGCCTATTTTTTTATCCAATACGTCCAGTAATATAAGCTTCTGTGAGCTTATGTGTCGGCGCCGTAAAGACTTTTTCAGTATCATTAACCTCGACCAAATGGCCCAAATGAAAATACGCCGTTCGGTTAGATACCCTTGCTGCTTGCTGCATTGAGTGCGTTACAATCGCTATAGTATAATTCTGCGATAGCTCTGCAATTAGCTCTTCAATCTTAGCCGAAGCGATCGGATCTAGAGCAGAGCATGGTTCGTCCATCAAAATAACCTCTGGACTAATAGCAATGGCTCTTGCTATACACAGCCTTTGCTGTTGGCCGCCCGAAAACCCTGTGCCGGGCTGATCAAGGCGATCTTTTACTTCATTCCATAATCCAGCACGGGTAAGACTCACTTCAACAATTTCGTCTATTTCGGCGCGCGTGGCAGCAAGACCATGCAGTCGAGGACCATAAGCCACGTTGTCATAAATTGATTTAGGAAAAGGGTTGGGTTTCTGGAAAACAATGCCCACTTTTGCGCGTAGCGCCACAGGATCCATGTCTGAAGCATAAATATCTTCATTGTCTAGTGTGATTAAACCGGATACTTTACAGCTGTCGATCGTATCGTTCATCCGATTCAGGCACCGAAGAAACGTTGACTTGCCACAGCCAGACGGCCCAATCATAGCAATCACTTCGTGATTCCCAATGTCTAAATTAACATTATATATAGCCTGCTTGTCGCCATAAGAAACATCGACGTGCCGGACAGACATCTTTGGGTTGTCTGCCAATGGCCTCCCTACGGTTTCCTCTGGGTACTGTCCGTCGCTGTCTTGTGCGCTATCTTCCTGCGGGTCAGCAATAAACCCTGTGGTGTATTTTTCTCTCGTGTTCATCATTTATCCTTTTAGCCCCTACTACCATCTTCGCTCAAGACGTTTTCGCAGAACTACGGCGAAGGTATTCATTACTATTAAAAAGGCCAACAACACCATAATTGCCGCCGATGTTTTTTCTACAAAAGCTCTTTCTGGGCTGTCCGCCCAAAGAAAAATTTGAACGGGTAGCGCGGTGGCTGGGTCATGAAAGCCGCTAGGGATGTCCACAATAAATGCCACCATTCCTATCATTAAAAGTGGCGCTGTTTCGCCCAGCGCTCTCGCCATACCAATAATGGCCCCGGTTAGCATTCCAGGCATAGCAAGAGGAAGCACGTGATGCCACACAACCTGCATCGGAGATGCCCCAACACCAATGGCTGCCTCACGAATTGACGGGGGCACGGACTTGATGGCGGCCCTGCTTGAAATAATTATGGTCGGCAAAGTCATCAAGGTTAACACCAGCCCTCCCACCAAGGGCACCGATCGAGGCACATGGAAAAAATTAATAAAGACCGCCAGCCCCAGCAACCCAAATATGATCGACGGTACAGCAGCGAGGTTATTAATGTTAACTTCAATAAAGCCAGTCCAACGATTGCGAGGGGCGAACTCCTCTAAATACACTGCAGCCGCAACACCCAAAGGAAAAGCAAGCAATATAGTAATGATTAGCGTGTAAAAAGAGCCCATTGCCGCTCCTCGTATTCCCGCCAGCTCTGGTTCTCGAGAGTCACCTTCCGAGAAAAAATTAAAATTAAACCGCTTCTCTATGTCTCCGGCCCTTATAAGCTCTTTCAGCCAACCCTCTTTTTGTTCGCTCGTTCGCCCTATAAATGGTCCGCCTCTTTCGCCTATAGACTTGTAGTAAGTGTCAACATCATCATCGGCAATCACCCATATTTTTATTGTCTTACCTAACAATTCTGGATTTTCAATTAGACGGTCACGCAGATTATATCCTGCGCCATTGCTGACTAGGCCGTATAGTTCGCGCTTATTATTTCGTCCGGTCGCTTCTGGAAAACGGTTTCTTAGCCCAGCCTTAATCGCCCCATGAAAGTTCCCCAGGGACAGCTGTTTGGCATCGGCTGAATCGTTCACGCCTAAAATGCCCTGATCGTAAGTTATCTCCAGATTAATATAGGTTAGCTGAAACGCTTTATGCCCTTTATTAACAATGTCGCCAAACAACAAAAAAACGCATGCCAGTCCAAAGACAATAGCAAGGGCGCCATAAAACTTAAACTGTCTTTCTGCCCTATGCCGCTTCTTTAAGCCCCGCCGGATTCTTTGTTCTCGGGAGGCTGCAGTTAGATTAATCATATTGCTCCCGATACTTATTCACGACGCGCAGCGCAAAGAAATTAAGGGCCAGCGTAACCACAAACAGCATTAAGCCCAAAGCAAATGCCGCTAGAGTTTTAGGGCTATCAAATTCCTGGTCTCCAACAAGCAAAGTAACAATTTGTACCGTCACTGTGGTGACTGTTTCTAGTGGATTTATAGTCATTTTTGCTGCCAGGCCGGCGGCCATAACCACAATCATAGTTTCCCCAATAGCGCGCGAGACCGCCAACATGACCCCTCCAACTATCCCGGGCAGCGCGGCAGGAAAAATAACTTTTTTAATTGTCTCTGATTTGGTTGCGCCAAGCCCCAAGGAGCCATCCCGCAAACTTTGAGGGACTGCAGTAATTACGTCGTCTGCCAACGAAGATACAAACGGTATTATCATTACGCCCATCACAAGTCCTGCAGACAAAGCGCTTTCTGACGACACATCTAATCCTATGTTTGCTCCGACCTGACGAAGAAAAGGGGTAACAGTTAGTGCAGCAAAAAACCCATATACTACCGTAGGAATGCCTGCCAAAATTTCTAGCACCGGCTTAGCAAAGTTACGCACCACAGGCTTAGCGTATTCGGCCAAATATATAGCTGACATTAGTCCTGCTGGCACCGCTATTATCATCGCTATGAAAGAAATTAGCAGCGTGCCCACAAAAAGAGGAATGGCGCCGAAACTACCGGAGGACCCTATCTGATCAGCACGAATGGCCATTTGCGGGCTCCACTCTGTGCCTAACAAAAACTCTGAGGCCGGCACCATCTGAAAAAATCTTATAGATTCAAATAATACTGACAAAACAATGCCAAGAGTGGCAAGAATCGCCACACAAGCTGCTGCCAGCA
>TARA_B110000503_G_scaffold117257_1_pt1 | contig 16263 bp, 17 predicted proteins | sample TARA_B110000503 | Tara Oceans TARA_B110000503 (sample SAMEA4397472) | marine metagenome | biome: Polar Biome; feature: [SRF] surface water layer (ENVO:00010504); material: water (ENVO:00002006), including particulate matter (ENVO:01000060) such as... | depth 5 m | reverse complement strand
CATTGAATCAGTCCATTTATTTGCTCCCCACATAATAACAGTTTAAAATAAATATAATGATAATTAAAATAAATTTCCCAAGAACAGCTCTAATTACAAGCTATAATCGTTCTGTATTATACAATCACACTGTAATCTATAAAAGTTTAGATGATTCGTGTTATTTATGTTGTTAGAAATTTTATAATACTATTTATTTAAGTTTATGTATTAATGAATATTTTATTTTTAATAAGGGCAATAATTTTTCTTGTTGGTGGTTTGGTCGCCATTACTTATAGAAAAGAACTTAATAGATTTAAAAATCATCACATAGTTCCTTTATTAATTAGATTTGGATTTAAAATCAAGGTAAAAAATGAAATCACAGGTTATTATAATTTAGGAATTGTTTTTATTTTGATTTCAGTAATTCTATTTATTGTATCAATTAAACTATAGGCATATTTTCTTCTTTTAATTCAACAACTTATAATCAAAGACAAGAAATCTTATTATGATTTAAAAAAAATTCTCATTAGATTGTTTGTTAAAATCAAGTATTATGAAATTATTCACACTAGTTGACTATGCTGCTTTTGGCTTATGGATTTTAATAAGCATTTTATTATCCTATTTGCTTGTTCGAAAGTTAAATCTATTTGAAGGAGGAAGTAAAAATCAAAGGATACTAGCTATAGGCCTTATTGCAGGGCATCTATTATACTTAGTGTGGAAAAAACTTTGGCTATTTATGCTAAGTTAAATCTGTTTTTATAATTATTTATATTAGTGTTAATGAAAAGAAAAGAAAAGATGATAAGATTTTGGATTGATTGGTTGGTTAAAATTGTTTTATTTATTGCAGCTGTAACAGCAATGAAATTAATTTTCTTTAAATAGTCTATATAATTTATTTGAAGCCTTAGATTCAAATATAATAATTTTAAATAATTCTGATTTTTTCTTGGATTGTATTTCATCCTAATCTAAATTCGTGTAATTAAAACAATACAAAAAAATGGAAAATAAATCTAACGGATCCGGGAAATGCCCATTTATGCATGGGGCTGCTACTACGCAAGAAAATTCAGTTACAAAATGGTGGCCAAAATCACTAAACCTGGATATTTTACATCAACATGATTCAAAATCAAACCCTTACGGAAATGATTTTAATTACAGAGAATCCGTAAAAACATTAGATTTTAAATCTATTGAAAAAGATATGCATGATTTAATGACTGAGTCTCAAGATTGGTGGCCTGCTGATTGGGGGCATTATGGCGGACTAATGATTAGAATGGCTTGGCATTCAGCTGGAACATATAGAACTGGTGATGGTAGAGGGGGTGCAGGAACTGGAAATTTAAGATTTGCTCCTCTTAACTCTTGGCCTGATAATGGCAATCTAGACAAGGCAAGACGCCTTTTATGGCCTATCAAAAAAAAATATGGAAATAATATTAGCTGGGCTGATTTGTTTATCCTGGCTGGAAATGTAGCTTATGAAAGCATGGGGCTTAAAACGTTTGGTTTTTCTTATGGAAGAGCAGATATATGGCATCCAGAAAAAGATATTTATTGGGGTTCTGAAAAAGAATTTTTAGCACCTAGTGAAGAGCGTTATGCCAATCTTAATGATACCTCTACATTAGAACAGCCACTAGGAGCTACTCATATGGGTTTAATTTATGTAAATCCTGAGGGTGTTAACGGAAAACCTGATCCTTTGAAAACTGCCCTTCACGTCAGAGAAACTTTTGCTAGAATGGCTATGAATGATGAAGAAACCGTTGCGCTTGCTGCTGGTGGTCACACTGTAGGGAAAGCCCATGGAAATGGAGATGCAAGTGTTTTAGGCCCTGAGCCTGAAGGAGCTAGTATTGAAAATCAAGGGTTTGGTTGGATTAATCCAAAAGGCAATGGAAATGCAGTTGATACAGTAACAAGCGGCTTGGAAGGAGCATGGACAACTTATCCAACAAAATGGGATAATGGTTATTTCGATATGCTTTTTAATCACGAATGGGAATTAAGAAAAAGCCCCGCTGGCGCATGGCAATGGGAACCTATTAGTATTGATGAAAACAAAAAACCTATTGATGCAAATAATCATGAAGTCAGACAAAATCCCATCATGACCGATGCTGATATGGCGATGAAAGAAGATCCTATATACAGAGAAATTTCCTTAAAATTTAAGGAGGACCAAGAATATTTTTCAGAAACATTTGCTAGAGCTTGGTTTAAATTAACACACAGAGATATGGGTTCAAAGAGTAGATACATTGGGCCAAACTTTCCTTCTGAAGAATTGATATGGCAAGATCCAATTCCTGTTGGAAAATTAGATTATAATGTTGAGGATGTAAAAACTAAAATTTTAGAATCAGGGCTTTCTATTTCTGATCGTATTACAGTGGCTTGGGATAGTGCTAGAACCTTCAGAGGTTCAGATTTAAGAGGTGGAGCAAATGGAGCAAGAATTAGATTATCTCCACAAAATAATTGGGAAGGAAATGAGCCTGCACGTTTAGCTAAAACTTTATCTGTATTAGAACCAGTTGCTTCTGAATTTGGAATTAGTTTAGCAGACACTATTATTATAGCCGGAAACTCCGCGGTTGAAGAAGCTGCAAAAGCTGCAGGATATAATGTTGACGTACCATTTAAAGCAGGTAGAGGTGATGCTTCTCAAGAAATGACAGATGAAAATTCTTTTAATAATCTCGAACCATTAGCTGATGGTTATAGAAATTGGATTAAGGAAGAATATTCAAATAATGCTGAGGAAATGCTGTTAGATAGAACTCAATTATTAGGTTTAACAGCACCTGAAATGACTGTCCTTGTTGGCGGAATGAGAGTTTTAGACACTAACTATAAAGGAAGTGGTTATGGTGTTTTCACAAATCAATCAGGTGTTTTATCAAATGATTTTTTTGTCAATTTAATGGATATGAATAATAAATGGAGTGTTGTTGAAAACAATAAATATGAAATAATTGATAGAAGTTCAGGCAATGTTAAGTGGACTGCATCTGCAGTTGATCTAATCTTTGGATCTAATTCAATACTTCGTTCCTATTCTGAGGTTTACGCTCAAGATGATAACAAAGAAAAATTTGTAAATGATTTTATTTCAGCATGGTCTAAAGTTATGAATCTTGACAGATTTTAACCCTTATAATAGTATAATTTAAATGGAAAACTATTCTTATATATTAGATAATCCTTCTCTTGATTTTAAGAAAAATGCAAAAAAAATCGAAGAAATTTTATCAAATGAAATTTTAGTTAAAGTTGATTACTGCGGTATTTGTCATAGTGATTTACACATGGCTTTAAATGATTGGGGAATGACTACTTTTCCTTTTGTTGGAGGACATGAAGTTGTTGGAAAAATAGCAGAAATTGGAGATAAAGTAAAGCATCTTAAAGTTGGAGATGTAATTGGTATAGGTTGGCAATCGGATAGCTGTAATAGTTGTGAAATGTGCGCGTCAGACAATGATAATCTATGCTCTTCTTCAACTCAAACAATTGTAGGAAGAGATGGTGGTTTTGCAAATTATATAAAGGTAGACAGCTCATATGCTTTTAAAATTCCAGAAGCTTTGAAGCCTGAAATAGCAGCCCCTTTAATGTGTGCTGGAATTACAGTTTATTCTCCATTGTCAAAATATGCAAAAAAAGGAATGAATGTGGCTATTGTCGGTATTGGAGGGCTAGGTCATTTAGCAGTATTAACGGCTAAAGCCATGGGCTGTAATGTAACAGCGATCTCTCATTCAGATTCTAAAAAAAATTTTGCATTAAGCTTGGGGGCAGATAATTTTGTAAACAGTTCTAATGGCAGTGATTTAGATAATGTTGGTGGATCATTTGATTTTATTCTCTCAACCGTTTCTTCTAATGTTGATTGGACAGCTTATATTAATGCATTGAAACCGTTAGGGTGTTTGTGTTTTGTTGGAATATCAACCGAAACTATGAATATTTCAAATTTACAATTAGTAATGGGCGAAAAAAAGCTGGTAGGAAGTGCTATTGGAGGTAAAAAGAAAATAGCGGAAATGTTGAATTTTATGGCTTCTAACAATGTTAACCCAATAATAGAGTTATTTGATATTTCCGAAATTAAAATAGCTTTTGAAAAACTTGAAAAGAATGAATTAAGGTTTAGGGCAGTTTTAAAATTATAAATTTATTAAAGCTTGTTTAACTGTTTTTTGATTTTTCTAATGGCATTTTGAATAGAATTTTCAGGTTCAATTATATTATTAGCTCCCCAAAAATCAGAATCTTTAAATCCTAGTTTAGAATCAGATAAAATTATTTTAGGTTTCACTCTCATTTTATTATTAGGAAGAATTATTTTTTTATTAATAGCCCAATCTGTAACTGCAATTTCAGATGAAAAACTATAGGAAGTGTTAAATAATTTTTTATCGTAATTTATTTTTAACTGTAACAATAGATTACTGTAATTAAAAACCCATTTTCCGTGTTTTTCAGTATAATCAACTTTGTACTTAGCTTGTATCGGCAAAACATCTGCATTTTTTGGCTTTTTTACTACAAAGAGATTTTTAATTAATTCTTTATTAGTAGTGTTTAGATTAAAATTGGCACTGACAATAATTAACTTCCCAACATCAATATATAGTTCCCCTTGAATTGAAGGCAATTGAACACCTTCTTTTTGTTTGAATCCAACTACGTAAACGGGTTTATTATTAACTCTTGTAGTTCTTTTTATGACATATGAATAAAGTGAAATATTTGCTTTTGGAATGAATGAATTTGGATATTTAATAATATCAAGAAAAAGTGTATTAAATGGACCTCCAGCTAGTTTTACGGTCAACGTATCAAGTCTTGAGTAATCAGTGTTTTTTCTTAGCTTGACAAATTCAATTATATCTCTTTTTGAATTTCCGTAGGGAGCTTTATAGATTTTACTAACCGCTTCAGTTAATGACACATTTTTTTTTCTTCTTTTGATACTTTCTCTAAAAAAAGAAGTCATTAATAAATCCTCATTTATATAGTTATTTTGGGAATTAAATAAGGCTTTCTTCACCAGACTTTCTACATCCTTCGGTATTGATAAGATCATTTCTGAAAGAGGAATAGAATAAACATTTAATAGAATTATCTTATTTTTTACTTTATTTAAATTAATAATTTTTGAACTATAACCTATAAAAGATACTTTAATGTTAGGTTTGTAATTTTCAGGAATTTTAATACTGAATTCACCATTAATGTTAGAAATCGTGCTAATATTAGAGTTTAACACACTAATATTAGCGAAGGCTAATTCTTCTTTACTGTCTACATTTAATATTTTTCCTTGATACTCTTTATATGAAATGTTAGTATTGTTTTTTTTGTTTAAATCTATTTGAGAAAAGCAATTTATTTGAAAAATTAGATTAAGTACAATATATATTTTGAATAATTTCATTTAACAATAAATATAAAGATTTAAATATTATTGAAATTAAAAAAAAGATGCTTTAAAGTGTATCTTTTGTAAAAATGATATTATTAGAAATGAATATTCCTGAATAAAATTATTTTCTCGAGTTTAATTTTGCGAGTAGTCTTAGAATTTCTAGATATAACCAAACTAGTGTAACTAAAAGTCCAAATGCGCCGTACCATTCCATGTATTTCGGAGCTCCTTTTTCTGCCCCCTCTTCAATAAAATCAAAATCTAGCACTAAGTTTAGTGAAGCTATAACGATAACCACTAAACTAAACCCAATACTCATAAGAGACCCATTAGTTGGATTCATTATAGAAAACCCTGCTCCAAAAAAACTTGCGATAAATGAAAATAGATACACTAATGCGATTCCGCCAGTAGCTGCAAAAACACCCAGTTTGAAATTTTCTGTAGCTTTAATTATTCCAGATCTATAAGCAAAAAGTAACGAAAATAAAATAGAGACCGTAATCATTATCGCGTTAAATACAATTCCCTCATATAATTGACCGTACATAAAAGAAATACCACCCAATAATAATCCTTGAAAAATAGCATAGAGAGGAACAGTTATGGGAGCCCATGTTTTTTTAAAAATCGTAACTAAAGCAATTATAAATCCACCTATTCCTCCAATAGGAATTAAAAAAAACATTTCTTCAGAAAAAGAAAAATAGCCCGCTGTTAATAGCAGAATTAATGAGATGGCAGTTTTATCAACAGTTCCTTTAATTGTCATAACATCATCAATTAATAAAGCGCCCTGTTTTCTTTGGGTTGTGTTTTCAAAAACTTTAGAACTTAAAGCTGGATTTCCTGATCTGAATGACAAATGTCTACTTTTCATGTGTTTTGTTTTTAGCAAATTTAAAAAAATAGTTATTCATTTTAGTTAAATTGTAAACGAAGTACAGAAAAATTATTCGAAATATGAAAAAAAAAGTATTAAACATAAAAAATAAATTCAGTCTTTTTAATGATAGATGGTCTCCTAAGGTTATTGCCGAAATGAATGATTATCAAATTAAATTAGTAAAGCTAAAAGGGGATTTTCAGTGGCACAATCATAAAGATACAGATGAAGTCTTTATAGTTTTCGAAGGAAATTTGCGTATTGATTTTAAAGAGGGGTATATTAATTTATCTGAAGGAGAAATGTATGTTATTCCTAAGGGAGTAGAACATAAGCCTAGTGCTAATGATGAAACAAAAATAATGTTAATTGAGCCTAGGGGAGTAATAAATACGGGAGATTCAGACCCAAGTCACCTAACAGCAAAAAATGATCTTTGGGTTTAATTTTTATTTAAAATGAGCTTTTTTGAAAGATAGTTAAATCTTAAATAAAGCATAATGGCAGCTGAAAAAAGTCCAGCAAATAAACCTATCCAAATACCCACACTTTTTAAAGGAGTATAAAGACCTAAGTAAAAACAAATTGGAAATCCAATAATCCAGTATGCAACAAAAGTTATAAATGCAGGAATTTTAACATCTTGCAATCCCCTTAAAGCTCCTAAAATAACCACTTGAAGTCCATCAAAAATTTGAAAAAATGCCGCAATAAGTAATATTTTAGATGCTATAAGTATCACTTCAGCATTGTCAATTGTGTTTAATAAATGTGACTCACCTAAATACATACTTGGAAGCCAATTCCTGAAAACAATAAATATAGTAGCAAATACAATTTCAATTAAAAAGGTTAGAAAAAAAATCGAAAATGCAATTCTTCTTAGAGAAATAAAATCAGACAATCCTTTTTGATTTCCCACCCTTACCATAGCGGCAACACCAAGCCCTATGCCTACCATGAAAGTCATGCTGGCTAAATTTAAAGCTATTTGATTTGCAGCTTGAGGATTTTTACCAAGAATTCCACTCATCCATATTGCTGAAGTGAATATGGCTACTTCAAAAAACATTTGTAAAGCAGAAGGAAGACCCAATTTTACAATTTTATCAACTATTGATTTTTCAATTTTTCTAAAGTTTAAATTAGTTATGTAAGGCTTAAACTTTTCTTTTGATTTAAATATCGCCCATAAAAAAATCACCATTATTACTCTAGAAATCAAAGTGCCGATTGCAGCTCCCGTTATTCCAAGTTTTGGAAATCCAAATGTTCCAAAAATCAACAAATAGTTAAGAGCTATATTAATTATATTGGCCAATATCGTTGCATACATAGGGTATTTCGTCTCTGACAGACCATCAGAGAATTGCTTCATGGCTTGAAAAACAATTAAAGGAATTAAAGAAAGAGCCACGAAATTCAAATATGGTATGGCAAATTCAACTACTTCTTTAGGCTGATCCATATAATACATAATGGGCTTTAATAGTAAAATAATTCCAAATAGAATAACACTTAAAATAGTACAAAGAATTAATCCGTGCTTAAAAGCTTTTTTACCATCTGATATATTTTTTGAAGAATCCGCTTCTGCAACAATAGGAGTTATGGCTGTAGAAAACCCTATACCTAAAGACATTCCTATAAAAACAAAGCTATTTCCTAATGATACTGCAGCTAGTTCGGCAGTCCCCAATTGACCAACCATTACATTGTCAGCAAAAGCAACAAATGTATGACCTAGCATCCCCAGTATTACAGGAATTGAAAGCTTTAAATTATAGCGAAATTCTTTAGTGTAATTGGTTAACAATTTTTAATTTTTTGCAAATATAAGTTAGATATTATTAGTATTTTAATAAAACAATTCTGTATAAGTAAAATACTTAAAGCGTATGAAAAATAAACTTTCAAGAATCATTCAAGGGTGTATGAATTGGGGACAGTGGGGCAGTAAGTTAACTGTTAATGAAATGGAATCTTTGATTCATCATAATTTAGATATTGGAATTTCTTCATTTGATCATGCAGATATATATGGAGACTATACAACAGAAAAAGAGTTTGGAAAAGCTTTTTCTAAATCAGGAATTAGCAGAGAGTCTATACAACTAATTTCTAAATGTGGAATTCAATATGTTGGAAAAACCAGAGAGAATAAAGTCAAACATTATCAATATGATTCTGATTATATTATTTTTAGCGCCGAAAAATCTATAAAAGACTTAAGGGCTGAGTATTTAGATGTTTTTTTATTACATAGGCCAAGTCCTTTGATGCATCCTGAAGAAATAAATAAAGCAGTAGATACATTGATGAATCAAGGAAAAATAAAATCTTTTGGGGTGTCTAATTTTACACCAAGTCAGACAGATTTGATTTTAAATAAATCGAAAGTATATGCGAATCAAATAGAATTTTCACTTACGCATAACGAACCTCTTTTTGATTCATCATTAGACCATATGATTATGAATAAAATTATTCCTATGAGTTGGAGACCTCTAGGAAGAGTGTTTATGCATGATAATTCTCAAAATAAAAGAATTCATTTGCTTTTAGATGAATTAGTTGTAAAATATAAGGTAAGTAAAGATCAATTATTATTGTCTTGGATTTTAAAGCACCCTTCAAAAATTTACCCGGTAATAGGAACAGTGAAAAAAGAAAGAATTAAAGCTTCATTAGAAGCTCAAAAAATTGAGTTAAGTGACATAGATTGGTTTCGTATGTTGGAACAAAGTATGGGTGCTGCACTACCTTAATTGACAAAAGTTAAAAATGTATTTTTTTAGTCATTTTTAGCTCTTTTTAGTCATTTTTAGCTCTTTTTTAGCCATTTTTAGCTCTTTTTAGCTCTTTTTATGTTTTTTATATTAAACAATAAACTTAATTTTTATAGAATTTTTTTTCTTCAATTGATTTCCAAAGTAATAGAGATGCTGTAGTCTTGTGTGGACTCCAACTTTTCTTTAGAGTATCTAATTTTTTATTTGATAAATCAATAATATTATAATTAACCTTAATACTATTAATTAATGCTAAATCTCCATTTGAAAATATATTTTTTCTAAAAAGAACAAATATTAAAAACATCTCTGCAGTCCACTTTCCTACTCCTTTAATTTTCGTAAGCTCTTTGGTAACTTCAGCGTCAGTATAGTTATTATAATTTAATTTGTTTTCAGAAAAGTGATTATACACATTTTTAATGTATTCTACTTTTTTAAATGATATTCCAATTGTCTGAAGGTTTTTATTGCTTATTTTTAAAACATCTTGATGAGACAACTTTTTAATTAAGCTATTGAATCTTTTTTTAATAGTAATTGCAGCTTTAAAACTCACTTGTTGCTCAATAATCAGCTGTGAAATAGCTTTTGCTAAATCATCTTCATATCTGTCATTAATGGATATTTGATCACCAAATGTATTTATCAAGTAAGCCATGACAGGATCTTTATTAAGATGCTTAAAAGACTCTTTAAATGAATTCATATAAATTATTTCTTATCGTGTGTGTCGTAAAGATAAAGAGGAAGTGCTAAAGAAAAACCCACTAGAAAAAGACAAACGATATACTTTATAGGATTTATTTTTTTTAATTTAAATTGATAAATTAAAAAAATAAGAAATGTACTAGCAGCAACACTTAAATCCATAGAAATCATTGAAACGGGATGTGAGGAGTAGAATATTTCATCCCAAAAACCATTCATTGACCATTGATTTTGATTTAGAAACTTCATCAAATGGTAATAAGGTAGAGCTATTCCTAAAACGCACATTATTAAATATATATTTTTCATTTTGGGATATTATTTTTTCTTTGAAAACTCTAATATTTTCTTTTTTATTTTGTTAATTCTCATTTTTCTGAACTCAACTTTTTCTATATTTCCACTTATTTCTGTCCTGGAAATTCTTTTTTTGAGTTGATTAATTTTGTGACCTAATTTGGAGAGTTGATTTTTATCTAATTTATTCATGAGTTAAAAATTAAATGTTGTCTCTTAAAGTTAGGAAAACAAATTAATAAATTTTAAATTAAATCAGAAAATTTAGTTTTTTCAAAAACTCCTTTATTGATATTTTTAGCTACTTGGTCCCAATTAAAATATTGGCCTTGTATGGTTATGTAAACCCCTGTATTTAAAGTTTGATCGTAAGAGAGAGCATAACCTAAGTTAAAAAACCCATCTGATGAACTCCCAAATGCATAAGGCATCATTGCTCCAGCAAGGATTATAGTTTTATTTTTTAATTTAGCTTGGGCAATTGCTTTCGCTGTTTCAACCACCCTGTTAATCCCATGAGCAATTATAATTTAATATACATTCAATATTTTCTTGTCATCGGGCCAAGGGACTAAAGTGTTTGTAGATGTTTGAACAGGCATTTGTGCATTTACTTTTCTTAAATAATTCCCTAACTCTTTTGACAATTCTTTTAATTTATCCCTTTCAGAACTTGCTAAATTTTTAAACTCACCAATATCTTTATTAATATTGAAGAGTTCGAAATTACTATCTAAATGATAATAGATTAATTTCCAATCTCCTTTTCTTATAACACTTCCAGCTGCAATACCAGGACCATTTACTCCCCAATTGTTTGGGTAGTGCCAAAAAAATGATCTGTTATTAGGAATTTCTTTTTCCCCCTTTAATAAAGAAGTAAAACTTATACCATCAATATTCTGTACGGTTTTATAGTTATTAATTTGAGCCATCTCTAAAACTGTCGAAAAGAAATCTTCTATAATTACAGGTTTATTTGTTATACTTGCTTTTTTAGTCTTTCCAGGCCATTTTACTATCATTGGTTCTCTTATTCCGCCTTCGTATAAGGAACCTTTTCCGCTTTTAAGTGGTTTGTTATGCGTATGTTTTTCTCCTCCTCTTGCATGAGCACTTAATCCTCCATTATCAGACATGAATAATATTATAGTATTATCACTAATTCCTTTTTTATTCAGATGATTCATTAAATCCCCAAGACTTTTATCCATTCCTTCAATCATTGAAGCGTATTTAGCTTCAATAGAATCTAATTCTTTATTTAAATAATTTTGTTCAAATCGTGAGTCTCCTTGAATTGGGGTATGGACTGCATAATGTGCCATATATAAAAAAAAGGGCTTTTTATCATCAATACTTTTATCTATTTCTAAAATCGCTTCATTAGTTAAAGCTTCACTTAAAAAAATATCTTTACCGTGATATTTATCTAATCCCGGAACATCCCATGTTTTTTCACTTCTTCTTTTGTTTTGGAATTTTTTTAAACCATAATAACTTCCAGGTGCACCAGCTGCATGTCCAGCAATATTAACTTCAAACCCTAAATTTAATGGATTTGCTCCTGGTGTAGTTAAGGCACCAAAGTGAGCTTTTCCAACGTGAATGGTTTTGTAGTTGTTGTTTTTTAGTATTTGTGGAAGAGGCGTGATGTGAATAGAATTTTCAATAGAATCTATTGGCTGAGCACCATTCATATTCCACATAGGGATTTGCAAACCTTCTGGGTCTTTTACCATAGAAACATTTTTTCTTAACGTCCAATTAGTCACTCGATGTCTTGCAGCATTCATTCCAGAAATTAAACTAACTCTAGTAGGGGTACAAACTGGTGTAGCGTAAGCCTGGGTAAATTTCATTCCTTCTGAAGCTAAACGCTCCATGTTTGGAGTTTTGTATATTTTGTTAAAATTTGTTTTTTCTTTCCAAAAAGGCACAGAAGTGTCTTGCCAACCCATATCATCTACCAAAAAAATAATAATATTTGGTTTTTGAGTAGTTTTACAAGAAATGAGAGATATTAGAATTATAATTGAGATTATTTTTATAAAATTCATAATAGATTATTAATTTAAATTAATAATAATTATTCTAGATATTATTTTATTTTTATGAATGTTATAACAACTAAAATCAGTTAAAAGACCCATAAATAGAATAAAAGGTACACTTAATATTTATAAAATGATAAAAATAACACTCTCCTCACTCAAAATCACGTTACTTTCTATATTATTTATAGGTTGTGCAGATCTTAAGGAAAAAAACAATAAAGAAATCAAGCCTAATATTATTGTTATTTATACAGATGACTTAGGTTATGGAGACGTAAGTGCTTACAATAAAGGGACTTTAAACACCCCGAATATTGATAAACTAGCTAATGGCGGCATAAGGTTTACTAACGGATATGCTTCTTCTGCAACATGCAGCCCTAGTCGATATGCTTTATTAACAGGGACTTATCCATGGAGAAATCCAAGAGCAAAAATATTAACAGGAGCCTCACTAATTATTGACACAACAGAAATGACCATACCTAAGATATTAAAAACTAAAGGATATCACACTGGTATTGTTGGTAAATGGCATCTAGGTCTAGGCTCAGGTAAAATAGATTATAATTCTAATATATCACCTGGCCCTAATCAAGTAGGTTTTGATTATTCCCACATTATGGCAGACACGCAAGATCGAGTTCCTAGTGTTTATATAGAAAATGGTTATGTAGTAAATCTAGATCTAAATGATCCTATAGAAGTTAACTTTTTTCACCAAAAAGAAAATAATGACTACGGTCTTCCAACAGGGTTAAAAAACCCTGAATTAACTACAATGAAATGGGAACATGGTCACAATGGGTCTATTGTAAATGGAGTTCCTAGAATTGGATATATGAAAGGAGGAGAAAAAGCAAAGTGGAGCGATATTGATATGGCGGATCATTTTTTAGGAAAAGCTCAAGATTATATCAAAGAAAATAAAGACAAACCTTTCTTTCTCTATTATGCTCTACAACAACCTCATGTACCAAGAACACCACACCCTAGATTTAAAGGTAAATCTGGAATGGGTCCCAGAGGAGATGTAATTGTTGAGGCAGATTGGTGTGTTGGAGAATTTTATAAAACGCTAGAAGCTGAAGGGGTTTTAGACAATACGTTGATCATTTTTTCTAGCGATAACGGGCCAGTTCTAAATGATGGATATTATGATGATGCTGTTGAAAAGCTTGGAGACCACACCCCTTCTGGAGGGTTAAGAGGAGGAAAGTATAGTTTATTTGAAGCTGGTGCAAAGGTTCCTTTTATTGCTTACTGGAAAGGAAAAATAAAACCCAATGTTTCAAATGAAATAATCTCTCAAATAGATCTTTTTAATTCCATTTCCACTATAGTTGGCACAGACTATAAGTCAAAAGATGGTATAGATTTTTCTAACTTAATTTTAAATAACGAAGGAAATGGAAGAGATGAACTTATTTTAGAAGCAAGTTCCAGAACTGCTTATAGAAATGGAGATTGGGCAATGATTCCTCCATATAATGGGAATGCAATTAGTAAAAATGTAAATATTGAATTAGGGAATTCAAAAGATTTTAAACTATATAATCTAAAAGACGATCCTTCACAAAAAAATGACCTTGCTAAAAAAGAACCAGAAAAGCTAAAGGAAATGATATCTAAATTTGTTAAAATTAGAGGAAGTAATTTTTCTAACATCGAAAATATCAAATTAGATCAGAAGATTTAGTTTTTTCAAAAACTCCCTTTTTAGTATTTTTAGCTACTTCGTTCCAATTAAAATATTGGCCCTGCATAGTTATATAAACTCCTTTATTTAAAGTCTGAACGTAAGAGAGAGCACAGCCTAAGTTGAAAAACCCATCAGATGAACTTCCAAAGGCATAAGGTATCATAGCCCCAGTGAGTATAATAGTTTTGTTTTTTAATTCAGCTTGGGCAATTGCTTTTGCTGTTTCAACCATTCTGTCTGTCCCATGAGTAATTATAATTTTATCAGTATTACAATTTTTACATTTAGAAATTATTTTCTTAAAATGCGAATCATTCATTTCAAGACTATCTATCATCATTAAAGTCTCAATTTTTAAATCCAATTGACATCGACTTCTTTTTAACATTTCAGGAAGATGAGTTTTTTCAAAAAAAAGATCTCCATTTATGTAATTATAGCTCTTATCAAATGTGCCCCCAGTTATAAATATTTGAATCATATGGATTATTTATATTAAAAATAGATATATAATTTTAGATTTCTTTAAAAAGGGAATCAATATAATTTCCAAAAATTTTATTAATAGAATTACTTAATTTCTTTGGCTAGGAACATGTATATAGGAAAATGATCACTGTATCCATCTAAAAATTTTCCACCAGCAAAGCTTCTGAAAGGATATCCTTCATATTTTCCATCAGAATTAATCAAATATTTCTTATTAAAAACTGCTGCTTTTAAAAAGAATATAGAATTTTCATTATTAATTAAACTTTTGGTAATCATAAATTGATCAATCATATCCCACTTTCCTCTATACCTATAGGATCCATATCCTTTTTTATAGAGCTCTTCCATTGGGTTATATAATTGAAATTTTTTAATTTTAGATTTTTTAAAAACAGTATTTAAAATAGGTTTAACGCTTTTATCTTGAGGGTTGTCGTTGAAATCACCCATATTTATTATTTTGGCAAGAGGGTTTATAGAGACAATAGAATCAATAATTTTTTTATTTAATTTCCCCGCTAATATTCTGCCAGGTTCACTTCTCATTTGGCCTCCTGATCTTGAAGGCCAGTGGTTTACAATAAAATAAATTAATTCATTATCTAAATATCCTGAAACTAATAAGTGATCTCTTGTAAAATCGAGATCTCCATTTTTACTTTTTAAATATAAATGGTAAGCTTTTGAAGAAATTGGTTTAAATCTATTTCTATTAAACAAAAGTGCAACATCAATTCCTCTTTCATCTGGCGAATCGTAATGAGCAATTCCGTAACTTTCTTTGATTAGCTCTTCAGAATTGATAAGATCAATAAGTACGCTTTTATTTTCAATTTCACATAGCCCTATAATTGATGGCCCTGTGTTAGTAATGTCCCTTCCAATTTCAGAAATTACTTTTGCAATATTTTTAGATTTTTTTTTATAAACTATACTGGTCCATTTGTCTTTTCCTTTTGGAGTTCTGTCGTCATCAAAAGTCTTGGGGTCATTTATTGTATCAAATAAATTTTCCACATTATAAAAAGCAATTGTATTAATTGAATATTTTTTTGAAGAATCTAATTGTGCAAAAGAAATTAGGGGAATAATAAATAACAATAGAACTGTTGATTTTTTCATCAGACATTTTAATTTTTTATAAAAATAGAATTATTTCTAATACTTTATAGCCTTTCAAAATCCATCAATTTAATTCACTAACTTGATATTTAATATTTTAAATTATGAGTAAATTAAATTGTTCATGTAGTTGCGAAAACTGTAAAGCAGGCAATTGCTCAAGTTGTACTTGTGAAAAATGCACTTGTGAAAATTGCTCTTGCTAATTCATAGTTGGAAATTCATTTATTGTAATTAATTTTACAAATTAATTATATATTGATGAAAAGAAATTTAATTACAATAGTTAGACTTGGACTACGAGCGCACTCTTTTTTCCATTTATTAGAATTTATTGCAGCACTATATGAAGGAGCTTATATTACAGCTTCTATTGCATGTGTTGCGATGGTTTTAGAGTTAGCAGCTAGCTACTTAATCCCAAAAGAACATATTCATATTAAGCCTTTGATTTCTGAGGTTCATGAATCTTGTTCTAATGATGAATGAATTGAATTAAAAAACAATATAAATTTTGTAGCAACTGTGATTTTATTATCTTCTTTATAGAATGTTTAATGTTTTTTAAAATAAAAAGCCTGCTTGAATTTCAAGCAGGCTTTTAATATTGTAATAAAAAAATCTAAATTATTTTCCTTTACAAAATGGAAGTCCTGTTTTTGGACTTTCAACAACTACTTTAGTTGATGGAAGATCGCATGCTTCAGCTCGTTCATCTTTTGAAAAATAATAAATAGTTTGATTTCTACCACCTTTTA
>TARA_B110000503_G_scaffold82100_2_pt1 | contig 16387 bp, 12 predicted proteins | sample TARA_B110000503 | Tara Oceans TARA_B110000503 (sample SAMEA4397472) | marine metagenome | biome: Polar Biome; feature: [SRF] surface water layer (ENVO:00010504); material: water (ENVO:00002006), including particulate matter (ENVO:01000060) such as... | depth 5 m | reverse complement strand
GATAACTTTGATCTCGAAAATCTCACTCTCATCGGTGACGAAGACGGCATTGTACAGGTTGTTTTATCGCGCCCAGCGAAGCGTAACGCTCTAAATGCTGTAACTATTGAGGAGTTGATCGAGGTTTTTTCTAAGCTCCCTAGGATGGGGGCCAGAGCAGTCGTGCTTCGAGCTGAAGGTGACCATTTCTGCGCCGGTTTAGACCTCGTCGAACACCACAATGAGCAGCGTCGTCCTGAAGAATTCATGCATATCTGCCTGCGTTGGCATGAGGCCTTTAATAAAATGGAATATGGCGGTGTGCCAATCATAGCAGCGCTCAAAGGAGCAGTAGTTGGCGGCGGCCTTGAGCTCGCCTCCGCCGCGCACGTTCGGGTGGCTGACCAGAGCACCTATTTTGCCCTGCCTGAAGGGCAGCGTGGCCTATTTACCGGCGGTGGCGCAACCATTCGTGTTGCCGACCTTGTTGGTAAAGCACGCATGATCGATATGATGTTGACCGGCAGAGTCTATAAACAGCAAGAAGCCTTACAAGTCGGCTTGTGTCAGTATCTTATTGATGGTTCAAGTGACGATAAAGCCATGGCGATCGCACGCACAGCAGCGGAAAATCCAGCCTTATCTAATTTTGCTATTTGCTCTGCGATTAGTCACATGCAGAATATGTCGGCGTTGGATGCAGCCTACGCCGAATCTGTTATGGCCGGGATTGTTAATACTCAGCCGGCTTCTAATGAAAGATTGGAAGCATTTGCCAATAAGAGCGCACCAAGAGTTCGGCCAGACTAAGCTAGAGCCGCAGTAGCGACCTGAAACAAAAAAATCCCTCGTATTTACGTACGAGGGATTTGTCTTTTTGGTGGAGCCTAGCGGGATCGAACCGCTGACCTCAACACTGCCAGTGTTACACTAGTGGTTTCCTTATAAATCAATGACTTACGAAAATTTTCTACCCAGAGGTTTTTTAGTAGGAGTGTAACACTTCTTGAAATGCTCTCTTTTAAGAGCGCAACCTTTTTCATGTATATCTATACTGTAAGTGCATGATTTACATAATAAAAAGTCATTATACACCCCGCGTGAAAGCCCTATAATGGCGGATCTTTCCTTTCCCTCATTACTTTGAGGTTTTTCTTATGGTCGTTGTCTGTATTTGTGTCGTTTTTGGTCTCTGCTGTGTTGCAAAAGATGACCTTGCTTAAACCTACTTCGCTTTCTTTTCGGCCTTCCTGTAAGCCTCGTTAAAGAGGTCAAATAGAAGGGATTCACCATCGTCTATTTCTTTCGATTTCGCCCTGTATTGCTCGTCATTTTTAAGGACGCCTATTGAATTAATCTTCTCTAGCCTCTTCCGCATTTTAGAAAGTTCCACCCCTACGTATAGGCCCAAGCCACGAACATCCGCTATACAGTCATATTTATCTTGTAGCTCGCGCAAACGCAAAAATAACTTTTCACTTAGAGCGGAAACATTGGCAAGTAAATTCTCACCATCTAAAATATCTAGCACCGCGAGACCAGCTATACAGGAAACTGGGTTGCCTCCAAACGTATTAAAATAGGAAACACCATTATTAAAAGCCGCTGCGATTTCTGATGTGGTAAAGCCTAGGATGTACAGCACCGCTGTTCGTTTCTATCATCTTCTAACCCACCACCTTATTGCTATTCTGCCGCCAAAGATAATAGCCTAAACCAATACCTAAATAAACGAAGGCTGCTATGCTGCGCTCGGGGCTTTCTTCAAACACGAAGAATAGAAAAACACAGGAAATCATGATCATACCCACACCACAGAGTATGAGACCAATAGGGCTTAGTTTAAAGCCTGAGTGTGCGTAGGCCGCGGGTGCTTTTTTTATAATGAACAGCATCGCTGCACCAATAATTACTTGATATAATAATGTCATCGCTGACACCCAAATCGCATATTCCATAACGCTTTGACCAAACGTTAAGGCAATGATGGCAAAAACAAGGACGACAAGCACACTCGCCGTTGCCTTACCGCTCACCTGCGTTGCGTTTGATAATTTGGCGGAGAACACACCTGAATCAGCCAGCGCGATGATATCACGAGAGGCAACGAGCACCAGTGCGTTGACCGATGTTGCAGCCGCCCCCACCGCAGCGATAGCCACAAATATCCCACCCCATGGACCAAATAATTTCTCAGCCAAATGGCTAACGGGTGCGTTGAGCGTTGCCAATTCTTGCCAGTCAATTGACCCCACAAGGGCCAACGATAAGGATATATAGGTCACTAAAACAATAGCAAAGCTAATGGCTAAACCTACAGGGATTGTGCGCTCAGGCTTTTTTATCTCCCCTGCCAGTTCCACCACCACCATAAAGCCACCATAGGAAAAGAAAGCAGGCACAACGGCCGTCATAACGTTGCTGAAACCTGTCGGCATAAAGGGTGTGATATTAACACGCTCGATAGCAAATACACCGCCAACCGACACAGAGACTAAAGCCACCATAAAGACAATCACCAGGACTGTTTGTAAACGCACTAAATCTTGAGCTTTTCCAAGGTTAATCAAGCCGAAGAAAATTACCACACCATAAGCTGCGATCGTTTTATCAACCCTCGGGAATAGCTTTACAAAATAGTCGGAAAATCCGTAGGCAATAAGGGCAATGGCAAGCACATAGACCGCCAGCATTAGCCATGTCGTCACAAAACCGGCCACAGGCGATAACAGCTCAGAAATAGCCACATAACCTGCCCCCGTTTTAGGATATAGGCTGCCAAGCTGCGCCGCCGCCACGCACGCAAAGACCGCGATAACGGCCGCTAGCCCATAGGATAAAACAACCGCAGGCCCGACTGCTCCCGCCAACTGGCCCGGCAAAACAAAGATCGACGCACCGATGACATAACCAACAACCGTCACAATAACGGCGACAAGGCCCAATTCTCTTTTCATTTTAGTTCTTGCCCTTTGTATAGCGGCCATACCACTCTAGATTTCGCTGCATTCTATCAGCTAGATAGCTCGGCACGTTGATTCCGTGATGTTGGTTTGGGTATATGATAAACTGTGTATTTACCTCTAGCGACCTTAGCGCCTGATACATTTGCTCAGCCCCAATACAAGGGACATTAAAATCCTTCTCTGAACACTGATAAAGTGTCGGTGTTTTAATACGATCAGCGTGTAAAAATGGAAAACTAACCCGATCATAGGCCTCTCGGTTACCCCAAGGCGTTCCCAGTTCTAGTTCATACTCACGCGTATATTGATCATCGCCGTAATTGCCGTAAGCATTAGCCATCCCTGCGCCGCTGACAGCCGCCTTAAAACGTGTGTCGGTCGCAATGACATAATTGGTCAGCATACCGCCGTAACTCCAGCCACCCACGGCTAGACGATCAGGGTCAATGATACCTTTAGTCGCTAGATAATCAGCACCAACGAGGATATCCTTCACATCGACATTACCCCAATCGGCGTAAATGGCTTTTGAAAAATCAAACCCTTTACCTGATGACCCGCGCGGATTGATGCCTACAACGATGTAGCCTTGTGATGCATAAATCTGCCAATCATACATAAATTCGTGGCTAAATTGATAGACAGGGCCACCGTGCAATCTAAAAATTGTTGGGTAGGATTTTGTTTTATCATATCCTTGTGGATAGGTGATGAAACCACCGATATCATGACCGTCGCTACTATAATCAAAGCGCTCTGTAACCGCGAGATTATACTCGGCCAGCCAACTATTATGTGCCGTTAAAGCACGGCCCACACCTTCCAAGGCAACAAGTTCAAAGGGTGTGTTGTCATTACTTTGTTGGGTGACAATATTATCATTGGCCGCCACATCATAGGATAGGTCAAACGTTTGCCCCTGCTCCAAATATGTAATCTTACCCGTTTCCACTGTTACCTTGGCAACGTGGGTCACGCGGTCTTGCTCTACCAAGCTATAGATCGATTTGCCGTCGCCAGACCATTTAGGCATATAAAAACTGCGATCAATTCGGCCAATCTCCTGCACGTGCCCAGAGGTGATGTCGCCGATCGTTAGTTGCCACGGCATATAGTAAATCCACTTACTATCACCGCTCGTCAGCCAAACCAGTTTCTTGCTGTCGGGCGACCACGCGGGCGGCGATGCCCAGTAAGGATCAACGTCCGTGCCTTTCGAGATGCTAATTCTAATTTTGCCCGCCTCTACTTCAGGGGCCATAATAAACACATCTGAATCCATATTGCGATCTGCGTCACCATGGTCTTTAGACACAAAAGCAATCCATTTACCATCTGGTGACCATGATGGCAGCCAGTGATCCACATCACCCTTGGTGATTTGAACAGATTTCTTACTTTCAACATCCAAAGTATGTAAATGGCGACGTGCACCAGCCAGGTAACCAACCCAGTCTTCCTTAAACTGAAAACGATCTATGACGATAGGCGCTGCAGTGCCTGCCTCCGACTTTTTCGCCCCACCAACAAATGCAGTGAGGACAATCTGTTTACTGTCCGGCGCCCAGCTGAAAGCAATAACACCCCCATCAACATTACTAATTTGCCGAGACCCACGACCCTTCGCACTCATCATAAATATCTGAGTACCGGAATCCTTTTTACCTTCCCCAAGGTAGGCTATTTTTTTACCGTCTGGACTGAACTGCGGCGCCCATTCGCTTTTCTCTTTTGTCTTAGTAAGGTTTCTGGCCTTACCGCCGCTGTACGGCACTAACCAAACATCACTAACGGTGGCATCAATTTTAATGTTATGGCCGCTAACTGTATAGGCAACCTTGCTGCCGTCAGCAGAAAGGGATGGTGCCCCTACATCCTGAATTTTATGCAGATCATCTGTTTGAAACAAGCGGCCATCAGCACTCAAGCCAACTGTTGAACCCATAAAAATAGCGGCGCTTGCTATTAAGGATTTAATCACTGCCATGTAGCTTTCCCTTCAACGCTAACGTTGCTTTTTCAATGTTTACCATCGTCGCTTCCTTTTCCCATGGCGCGTTAAAATCTGCGTCGCGCGTATTCACATGGCTTTTGATACGCTCAATCCATGCAAGGAAGTAAGCTGCGTCTTCAGGTGCCGATTGCGGTTTTCCCTTAACATCAATCCAGATAGGGTTTGTCGTGGCGTAGGTGTAAAGGTCTTGCACAAAAATGTGCGCCTTTTCATTAACAGCCCTTAATAAAACCCATCCACTAACCGCCACAGGGATATCGATCTCTACAGTCGCCTTATGATTATCTTTGCTTAGGTCAACCGTGTGGACAACAATCCCGTTTTGAACGACCTCTAACTTACCCACGGGCACAAATGAATTCAGGGCCAACTTTAACGAAATAGTACCACCCGATGCCGGTAAGTTTATCTGATCACCAGACCCAACATATGCCCCTGCACCTTTTTGTTTCGCTAAGATGCCAACCAGCGGCGCATTAGTCACAAACCCATTACCGGCACGAATGGCTTTCTTGAGGGACGTTGGATCGCCCGCACCGGCATGGTAATAAGCGCGGTTGAGGCCGACAGGACCTCGCAGCGAGGCGTAATTGGTCATAGCATCAGTGCCTGCCCCAGCTGCCAACCTATATCCAAGGTTGAGAAATTTATACCAGACCTTTGCGGTTTCCTCATGATTAGCGAAAGCAACAACTTCCAAGAAGTTCGTCTTGCCCAGCACCACATCCACAGGCAGGTTGTGGGACAAGCGCCCCGGCGCCTTAACGTCGGGCATTTTATCAAAAGGATGAACATATCCCACGACGGCACCTTGTTCCTTGGCAAGATCGATCATCACACTGTTAGTGGGGTAAGGCGATCGCAGCGCCGTATGGCGGTAGCTGGTAAAGTCAGGCGTTAGCAAGTGATCATCCAGATGCAAGAAGCTCACATGCCCCCAATAGCTTGAGTGATATTCTTGAGCTTGATAAAGAGTAACACCGTCAATCACATCTTTGGTCGTTTTAAATTCAGCAATATCAGGGATACGCTGTTCTTTATTCACGAGCAGATTATAAACTATGTCAAGGTCTTCAGCCTTAGCTTGCGCCGCCAGCCCTTTGAGCGTTTGTTTATATTTGCCGCCATAATTCATGTGAACATGCATATCAGCGCTCACATAATCACCAAAGTCCTCAGGTAGCCCAAGGGTCACCAATGTTAGATTAACGTTATTACCACCGCTTGACGTTTTGAGCTTTTTACGGGCTAAGGTATGCTCGTAACCATTCATCGCTTGTACAGTCACATCACCTAAAGGCACTGTGACCTTACAACTTTCAAAACAGTGGAAATAATGCGTCTCGTGCGACGTTTGTTTGGGGTCAAGATAGTCATCGGCGTGCATCCGACTATCTTCAGGGCCGTAATGCCGACCTGCAGGCACTTTGACAACAACGCGTCCGGCAAGGGCACGGCCATTTTCATCCTTAAGTGAGATATCGACTGTGGTCATCGCAGCTTTATAGACCTTATTCTTCGCGACGATCTGCGTGCGTGCGCCACCCACTACGGTATGGCGCCACAGGGTAAGTCAACCTGTTTCATTGCTGATATACAGCAACTGTTTATCATCATGTGACCAGCGGGCATTTTGAAGATCATAGTCCCCAAACGTTAGCGGCAACGGCGACTGACCTTGGGTTGTCGTCATCCAAAGCTGGTGCCACTGACGGCCTTGATAACTGCTATAGAGTAAGCGTTTACCGTCATGCGAAAGCTCAGGTCTTGCTGACCATGTGGTCTCCTCGACCAAGACCCGCGTTTTGCTCTTTGGCTCAGCGACACTAACTGACCAGATATCACCCGATCCCCAAGATACTTCATTGTTTGAAACATAGTAAATGCTTTTCCCGTCCGGCGACCAGCTTGGGTTAATCGCATGATCTTCTTGCGAATAATAATAACGATCCTGCTTACTGACACGACCCGCAACAAGAGGCCTGATCTTACTTAATGCTTGGTCCTTAAGGTCTGCAATATAAAGGCCCCAATAACCACTTTCACTGCTGGATATAAACGCCACTTTGCGACCATCTGGACTCCAGCGCGGCTCCAGATTCGTGCTCATCCCTTGGGTTAGGCGTGTTTCCTGATTAGTTTTCAGGTTTAACAAAGTCAAATGCAGTGCATTATCAACTTGGCGCGTAAAGATCACAGAGCCGCCGTTAGGAGACCAGTCAGGCTGATAGTCATAAGCGAGACCACTGGTTAATTGATACGCTGTTTCACTCTCAATATCTTGGCGCCACAACGACCCCTGCATACTGTATATAACAGCTTTACCATCGGGTGAAAAAGCCGCCGATGAAGGCCCGCTTGTCAGTTGTGGAAGATACATTTCCCGCCAATAATAGTTATGCGGATGTGATATATGTGACATCACAGGTTCACGCTGTGTCGGTGTCGGTGTCTGGGCTTGCACGCCAACAGTCAAAATAGATAGAACAGTCAGCGCACAAATTTTAAGCGTCAGTTTCATATACCTAAACCCCTTTTACTTTTGTCGTAAAAGCATCTCCTTCCAATGTCATCATTGTCTCAACGCTAATGGGTCTAAAGCCAGCCGCCTCATAATATCTCAAACCCAAATCATTCTCTTTATGAACCGCCAGGCGCATGTAGATGGCATCCCTATCGTTGACCGCGCGCGCAATAGCGGCTGATATTAAGCGGGCAGCTATTCCATGGCCGCGTGCTGCTACGTCCACATATAAGTCTTGCACATAGATGCCGTTAGCGCCGCGCCAAGTGGAAAATTCGTAAAAATAAAGCACCAGCCCCAGCGCCACATCACCCCGCCACGCAATGATAGATTCAAAGGCTGGCGTCTTTGAAAAGCCCCACGCTTCCAAAGCCTTGGACGACCCCTTAAACTCATGCTCTTTACCGAGATCACATGCCATTTGATGTAACAGTTTGTATAGAACAGGTGCGTCACATAATTTAGCTTGTTTTAATGTAATATCATCCATGCCTATCAAGCCTTAATCTTTTCACGACCTTTTAATTGTAAGCGCTGACGCACGTCATCTGGCGTTGCTATCTCATAGCCCAATTCTTCAATAATGGTTTTAATCTTCGCCACTTGATCAGCGTTACTCTCCGCCATCTTCCCTGAAGGTAATATCAGGCTGTCCTCTAAGCCGACCCTAACATTGCCGCCTAGGATTACACCCATTGTCGCTAGCGGAATTTGATGCCTACCTGCTGCGAGTACGGAAAACTCATAATTGTCGCCCAACAACCTGTCCGCAGAGGCCTTCATAGCCATCAGGTTTTCTGGGCAGGCGCCAACACCGCCCATAACCCCCAACACGAACTGAACATAAAGTGGAGCCTTAACAAGCCCCTGACGCAAATAGTAAGCCAGTGTTTCAATATGGCCCATATCATAACATTCAAACTCAAATTTAGCGCCGTCTCCCTTTCCCAAATCACCAAGAATTTCTTCAATATCTTCATACGTGTTTTTAAAGGTCGTGCGCTTTGTTGCGTCTAATAGTTCGGGCTCCCAGTCGTGTTTCCAGTCACTATATTTACTCTTTAACGTGAAAATTCCGAAATTCATCGATCCCATATTGAGCGAGCACATCTCTGGTTTGATAGCCCGCGCCGGTGCCAATCTATCTTCCATAGACATCAGTGAGCTGCCACCAGTTGAGATGTTGAGAACAGCATCACTCGCTTGATTGATAGGGGCAATAAAACTATTGAAATGATCAACACTGGCGCTCGGACGACCGTTTTCAGGGTCACGGGCATGTAAGTGAATGATGGAAGCGCCTGCTGCAGCCGCGTCGATAGATGACCTCGCAATCTCCTCGCCCGTAACAGGCAAGAAAGGTGACATGGTTGGCGTATAAATTGACCCTGTAATAGCGCAGGTTATAATCACTTTTCTCTTCATAATATTCTCTTTTATTATTTTAGGGCTTGCCGAATTTTTACCACAGGATTACATTCTTATTAGGAATGAACAAAAAAGCAATCATAGATTTTATGGATGATATAATGGATAAAAATGATGATCTTCCGCAGGCAAAGAAAACGCCTGCAAGTTCGAGAAAGGTCAGGGCCGTTGGCCAAAACATTCCTCAGGGTATTGCATGGGATTTAGACTGGAATTTGCTGCGCACATTCATGGTGATCGCCCAAGAAAAAAGCATCACACGTGCTGCAGAATATCTTGAGCTTAAGCAACCCTCTGTCAGTAATGCCTTGCGCCGACTAGAAACCCAACTTGGCTGTCAGCTAGCCGTACGAGGCCCCCGGAACTTTCAAATGACCAATCACGGAGAAGCTTTGTATCAAGAATGCAAGGATCTTTTTGGCACGATTGGTAGGCTACCGAATATTATTCAAGAAAATGATAGTGATGTGAAAGGGCATATTAAGATTGTCATGGCAAGTCATGTGACGACCCCTTTATTTGATGATTTTCTGCGCCTGTTTCACAAAGAGAACCCAAAAGCAACTTTCTCAATTTCTGTCATCGGCAGTCATGAAGTGTTAGAGGTCGTCCAAGAGAAGCAAGCTACCCTAGGTATTTGTTTGATGAGGGAGAAACTCGACACCGTGGAGGCGACTGTGTTTTACAAAGAGTATTTCGATTTCTTTTGCGGTGCTAATCACCGTTTATTTGGTAAGAAAAATCTCGCTACTGAAGATCTACATGGTGAGCGGCGCGTTACCTTTTACACAGACAAATTAGGCGATGTATTACATCCAATCGCCGTTCGCCGGGGACAAGCCCAGCTTAGTGACACGGCAACCGGTATGTCCAATAATCTTGAAGAAGTCCGTCGTATGATTATGGCAGGGCTTGGCATCGGCCCCTTGCCTATTCATGTGGTTGAGCGCGATATACTCAATGGCAGATTATGGCGTCTGGATACCGGAGAACCACCCATCCCAATCGAGGTGTTTACCATAAAAAATCCCAAAGCAATTTTCAACCAAGCAGAAAAAGAATTCTTAAAACTGCTAGAAAAAACCATTCAAGAAACATCTATTGAGGCCCGTACTTACGGCTTTGCATCCTAATATTGAAGTATAAGAATATGAAATCACACTTATTTTATCAAACAAATGATCGCCGCCCGTTGCTGGATCGTGCTGAGGGCATCTTTATGTGGGACATCCATGGCAAACGATACATTGATGGGTCTAGCGGTGCGATGGTCTCTAATATCGGCCATAGCAATCCAAATGTATTGAAGGCGATGCGGGACCAGATGGAAAAGTCAACTTTTGGTTACCGCCTTCATTTCGAAAATGAGGCTGCCGAAACATTAGCCGCCAAGGTCGCTGCACTTAGCCCGCCAGAGCATGACAAAGTTTTCTTCGTGTCTGGCGGTTCTGAAGCCGTTGAGAGTGCCATTAAATTAGCGCGGCAATATGCCTATATCAGTGGCCAAGATAAGCGCTGGAAAATCATTTCCCGCTCACCATCCTATCATGGGTCAACGATGGGGGCACTTGCCTTGACATCTTATACACCCTTGAATGCGCCTTTCTTGCCAATGCTCGCGGACATGCCTAAAATTCCAGCCCCGCGCTGCTATCTGGACATGGATATCTTAAGTGATGAGGAGCGCGGGATCCGTTATGCGGATATGTTACGAGATAAAATTATAGAAGAAGGCGCTGACACTGTGCTCGCTTTCATTATGGAGCCAGTGGGCGGCGCGTCCACCGGGGCGCTTGTAGCCCCTGATAGTTACTATGGGCGTATACGCGAAATTTGCGACGAGTTTGGTATCTTGCTAATCTATGATGAAGTGATGACGGGTGTTGGTCGTACAGGTAAGTTTTTAGCGGCAGAGCATTGGGATATAAACCCCGATATTATAGCCACATCAAAAGGGTTTGGCGCAGGATACGTACCGTTAGGGGCGATGACAGCCCGTCAACATATTGTAGATACCATCCTAAATGCCGGTGGGTTTCAGCATGGCTATACCTACGCCGGCAACCCTATCGCATGCGCGGCCGGGCTGGCGGTAATCAATGAGATTTACGCCCAAGATATGATGAGCAATGCCACTAATATGGGGGCGCTTCTAATGTTAGGTTTACGGTCTCTCATGGATAAATTTCCCTTCATCGGTGATGTGCGCGGCAAGGGTTTACTCACAGCGTTTGAATGTGTCAGTGACCGCAAAACCATGGCCCCTCTGCCCGCGTCAATGGGGGCCTTCTCACATCTGGTAGAGCTTGCTTACGCGCGCGGCTTGATAATTTACGCAAGGCGCTCGCGCGGCGGGCTGGAAGGTGATCATTTCCTTGTCTGCCCCCCCATGATCACCACCGCAGATCAGATAGCTGACATTCTTGCCATCCTTGAGGACAGCTTGATTGCCTTCGCTCAAAAATTCAATTTGCCAACGTCTTTCGCTTAAGGAATAAATTTATGAAATGTGTCCTATCATCCGTTCAAAGCAAACATTACCCAAAAAGCTTCTTAGTGAATGGCGAGCGGCAAGCTAATCCAGAATCGCCAAATCGTGTGGATTTATTACTGCAAGGCGCGCTTAAGGCAGGACTGGAGGAAGTTTCGCCGCCCGACTATGGGCTAGCACCGATTGCGCGTGTGCACACGCCTGAATATATTGAATTTCTTAAAAATGGATATAGGCGCTGGGCTCTCATCCCCGGCGCAGCGTCAGAGATTACGCCCAATATTCACCCGACAAACCGGGACGGCGTTTATCCCGCCTCGGTCGTCGCTCAGGCGGGTTACCATATGGCGGATGCATCAGCCCCCATCGCAAAGGACACATGGGAAAGTGCCGTTGCAAGCGCTTGGTCAGCGGCCCATGCAGCCGAGCTAGTAATGGCGGGTGATCCGATGGCTTATGCCCTCGCACGCCCCCCCGGACACCACGCTGGTGCTGATATTGCTGGCGGCTTTTGTTATCTTAACAACACCGCTATTGCTGCACAGCAGCTGCGCCGTAAATATAAGTCTGTCGCGATCTTGGATGTAGATCTGCATCACGGCAACGGTACTCAAACGATTTTTTATGACCGCGATGATATACTGACCGTTTCATTACACGCTGATCCAATTCGTTTTTATCCCTTCTTTTGGGGACACGCCTCAGAGCGCGGGATCGGCGCTGGTCTTGGTTACAACCTCAACCTACCCTTACCCCGCGGAACGGCTGATGAAGTCTTCTTGAAAACGCTCGATAAAGCATTTGAACGCATTCATGCTTTTGCACCTGACGCGCTTGTTATTGCTCTTGGTCTGGATGCCTTTGAAGGTGACCCGATCGCTGGACTTAGTATAACGACACAAGGGTACGGTAAAATAGGTAAGGCCATCGCAGAAAACCTTAGCCTGCCTACCGTCATCATTCAGGAGGGCGGTTATCCATGTGAAGAATTAGGCGACAATCTGACGCATTTTTTAAATACCATTCAGGCTAAGAAGGCTTCATGAGCGGTCAAGAAAAACCAGCGTTAAACGTTAATGCCATTCCGTTATGGGTGGCTGTATCACCGCTTATTTTCCTCATGATATTGTTGGCGGGAGCCGTCTTTATATTCGGCGATGGCGCGTCTTCTGGCCCCAGCCAAATCAGCCTTATGTCGGCTGCTAGTTTTGCCATTATTATCGGTATCTCACGCGGGCAATCATGGGCGGAACTGGAGCAAGCTTGTGTTGATGGCATTACGATGGTGATGCGCGCCTGCCTCATACTGTTAATGATTGGCTCGCTTATCGGTGCGTGGATGCTTGCCGGCACTGCGCCTGCTATTATTCATCTAGGGCTCGGCATCCTCGATCCCGAATGGTTCTATCCAGCCTCAATGATTTTATGCGCTATGGTGGCAGTTTCTATCGGCAGTTCGTGGACTACTGCAGCAACCGTCGGGCTTGCCCTCATCGGCATTGCACAAATCCTCGGTCTTTCTGCTGAAGTGACAGCCGGTGCCGTCATTTCCGGCGCTTACTTCGGCGATAAAATGTCGCCACTCTCAGATAGTACGAACTTAGCCCCTGCAATGGTTGGCGCAGACCTGTTCACGCATATCAAGCATATGTTCTGGACAACCACACCCGCTTTTATCATCTCTATTATTCTGTTTACGTGGCTTGGATGGGGCAGCGATAATACCGCCCATTCAACGAGTGCTATCGAAACGGCGCGCCTAACATTAGAATCCAATTACAATCTAGGATTCCCAGCCTTTTTGCCCCTCATTCTTCTGCTAACAATGTCCATAAAGAAAGTGCCTGCCCTACCCACTATCGCGGCCGGTGCTGTCGCGGGATGTTTGATCGCAGCCCTTTATCAAACCGATGCAACGATTGCTTTTGGGGGTGATGCAGGCCTTCTCTCAATCATCAAAGCCTTATGGATTGCACTAACCGATGGATATGTTGCCTCAACGGGCGATGCATCACTTGACGAGTTGCTATCTCGCGGTGGCATGAGCAGTATGCTTACCGCCGTCTGGCTTATTATCTCTGCCATGTGCTTTGGTGGTGTGATGGAACATACTGGTTTCCTGAAACGACTTGTTTTAACGGCCCTAAAGGCAGTTAGTAGTACAGGGTCCCTTATCCTAACCACAGTGCTTACGTCTATTGGTATGAATATAGTTGCGGCAGACCAGTATATTTCCATCGTCTTACCAGGGCGGATGTATCAGCTTGAGTTTAAGCGGCGCGGCCTTGCGCCTGAGAATTTGTCTCGTACGCTTGAAGATGCAGGTACGATGACATCTGCGCTCGTGCCGTGGAATACTTGCGGGGCCTTTATGGCAACAACGCTCGGGGTCGCAACATTTGATTATCTACCCTATGCGTTTCTGAATTTTCTCACGCCTTTGATCGCTGTAATTTATGGATATTTAAATATTAAAATTACGTCATTAGAAGAGAGTGTAACATAGGATAATTCAGGCCCTCTCAGCACTAAATAATTTAGTAAATTTCTGATTAATTCATGTCATACATAAAGAGGATCAACTTTGCTATATACTATAAACAAAAAGAAATTTATGAGAATTCAACTAAGGTGTTTTCAGGAGATTATTTACCATGTTTACACCGAACTTTCAGATCAGTGCCAAAACCAGCAAAGCTTTGATGGAGATTGAGGCTTGCCGTCAGCTGTATCAGAACCTGTTTGAAATAGCGCCCACGGCAGTTTCTGAGACCAAAGCCCTGGTCACGCTGTTTGCAGGTAAAGCTGTTCACGGTGACCTCTCAGAACTGTAGATCAGGCGAAAGGATGTCATGCCATTGTTTCAGCGGAGATTTGAAATGACTAAACGGTTACTGATTACCGTCGTGCTGTTGAGCGTGAGCTTATCAGTCCATGCCCAGCGTGCACGTGATCTGGGCATTCAATTTGAAGGCGTTCCTGGACCGCTCAATGCCATCACCGACGTGGCGGGAGTAACAGTAGGTCACACCACCCTGATCGCCGACACCGACGATGGCCGCGCTTTACGTACCGGCGTTACAGCCATCCTGCCGCGTGGCAGGGATAGCTTGATGGAGCCAGTGATGGCTGCCACTTTCGCCCTTAATGGCAATGGCGAAATGACCGGTAGTGCCTGGGTAGAAGAATCCGGTTTGCTGGAAGGCCCGGTCATGCTCACCAACACGCACAGTGTCGGCACGGTCCGTGATGCTACGATCGGCTGGCGTATCCGCGCTGCCGGACCCGATTCCAGTGGTTATACCTGGTCGCTACCGTTGGTAGCCGAAACCTGGGATGGTCACCTTAACGACATTAATGGTTTTCATGTAAAGGGCAAACACGCCGAAGCGGCACTGGAAAATGCCACCGGCGGGGTCGTCTCTGAGGGCAATGTCGGCGCTGGTACTGGCATGATCTGTCACGAATACAAGTGCGGTATCGGCACCGCATCACGCATCGTCAGCGCCCTGGATAAGCCCTATACAGTGGGTGTGTTGGTGCAGGCCAACTATGGTTTGCGTGATGGCCTGAGCATTTCCGGCGCACCCGTGGGCCGGCACATGCGCGAGCACCGCATCTACAGTGAAGACGATCCGCAAGCCAGGGAAAGCGGTTCCATTATTATCGTGGTGGCAACTGATGCACCCTTATTGCCCCATCAACTCAAACGGTTGGCAAGACGCGCCAGCCTTGGCCTGGGACGCATGGGCTCCATCGCCGGCAACGGTTCGGGTGATATTTTTATTGCCTTTGGTACGGCTAATCCCGCCGGCCAGACCGGTCTCCAGCAAGTACAGATGTTGGGTAACGAGCATATGGATCCGCTTTTTGGTGCGGTGGTGCAAGCCACCGAAGAAGCCATCGTTAATGCCATGATCGCTGCCCGTGACATGACAGGCGAAGGCGGTCATTACGCCAATGCCATTCCCCATGAACAATTAAAACAGTGGCTAGCGTATTATCGGCGGCTTACAAACAGTAACGAGATAGCAGTGGAGCTTGAATTACCCGATGGCATCGTAACTTATCCGGACGGGAGAAAGCCGATCGAGGAACTCTACCGTGCCTACACCTCGTTACTCGAAAAGGGTTGGCAGCTAGATATCATCATCCAGTCACAACCCGAGGGAAGAGCATATGCCTTACCCATCATTGCTTTGCGATCCCCGCACAAAGGCCAAGCCTGCTGGATTTTGTCCGGCATTCACGGTGAGGAGCCGGCCGGACCCAACGCGATCGCTGAGTCGATTGACGCCGTCGCAGCCCTGGGCGAGCGACAGGCGGTAGTGCTTTTGCCATTAAATAACCCACAGGGTTATGTCAATGACTGGCGCTATCTGAATATGCAAAAATACTCGGCTGAAATCGAAGGTCAGAGCGTGGGTGATTCCTCGCATCTTTTGGTAGACCCGGAAAACCCCGGTCGCGCCAGGGCGGAGGCCGCATCCAGCGCCGAGGCGGACGCGATAACCCGTTACATTTTGATGCAGTCTGCACAATATCCACCTACTGTCAGCATCGACCTGCACGAGGATAATCTCATCAGTGAGGGCTATGTCTATTCGCAAGGCACACTGGGTAGCGCCGATCCGCTCGCGCTGGCGGCCGTGCGTACACTGAAGGACAACGGGATTTCTCTCAAGATGAGCGGGGAGACCCGTTTTGGTGAAGTCATCAATGGCGGAATCATAGGCCCGGTCACAGATGGTTCGATTGATGAACTGATGAGTGCCGGATCGATCATCGTCGACCGCCAATTGCAAGCAGGTCCGGCAGCGCGCACAGTGCTGGTACTCGAAACCCCGGCAGATCAGGTCAACCTGCAGAAGCGAATTGGGGCGCATGCCGCCTTATTGAAAAGTATCCAATCGTGTAGCGCCGGAAATCCGGTTATGTTAGCGGGTCTTCCACTGTGGGTGAGGTTCCACTCAATGCGCCACACA
>TARA_B110000503_G_scaffold64158_1_pt1 | contig 16420 bp, 14 predicted proteins | sample TARA_B110000503 | Tara Oceans TARA_B110000503 (sample SAMEA4397472) | marine metagenome | biome: Polar Biome; feature: [SRF] surface water layer (ENVO:00010504); material: water (ENVO:00002006), including particulate matter (ENVO:01000060) such as... | depth 5 m | reverse complement strand
TCTGGTCTTGATGTGTATGGGGTTAGCCATTTAGGGAACATCATCGATCATCTCAAGGGGGAAACGCTCCTAAAGCCGACCCAAGTAGATCGAAAAAGGGAATTGGGCGCGATCGGCCAAGATGGGGCGCTTGATTTTGAACAGGTCAAGGGACAGCCCATGGCCAAAAGGGGGTTCGAAATTGCTGCTGCTGGTGGTCATAACCTTTTGCTTATCGGTACACCAGGATCGGGTAAGAGTATGCTTGCCAAACGATTGCCGACCATTCTGCCGCCAATAAGTTTCGAAGAAGCCTTAGAAACCACAAAAATACATAGCGTCATGGGACTGTCTTATCCAAGCGGCCTGATTGCGCATCGGCCGTTCCGCAGTCCGCATCATGGCATCACAGAAAGAGCCTTGATTGGCGGGGGTGTATACCCCATGCCTGGCGAGCTGTCCTTGGCGCACAATGGGGTTTTGTTTTTGGATGAATTACCCGAATTCCATCGGCGGGCCTTGGAAAGTTTACGCCAACCTTTGGAAGAGGGCATGATCACCATAGCAAGGGCCAAGGCGACGGTGCGCTATCCTGCAGACTTTATGTTGGTGGCCAGCATGAATCCAAGCGCAAAGGGCTATGGTGCTCTAGGAACAGAGCTGCAACAGCCTCTGCCGCAAGACATGCAACGCTATCTCAAAAAGATATCTGGGCCTTTGCTAGACCGCATGGACCTGCAAATTGAAATGCAGCCGGTCACTGTGGACGATCTCAATCGAAAAGGGATTGAAGACTCAAGCAGAGACATCAGAAAACGCGTTTTGAAGGCTAGAGCTTTGCAAACGCATCGCTTTAGGGCTCTAGAGCAGGTCTACTGCAACGCTCAAATTCCCGAAGGCAGACTAGAAGATTATTGTCCTTTGTCACCAAAGGTGACCGGGCTTATGGCACGAGCCATGTCGGGTTTGGGCTTGTCGGTTCGGGGATATGACCGCATCATCAAAGTGGCCCGTACCATTGCTGATTTGACAGCGTGCGAGGCCATAGAGACCGATCATGTCGCTGAAGCGATCCAGTTCAGAAGTCTAGACCGCATTATGCGCTAAAGCGATGACTTGCTCTCTAATGGGGTCTGCTGTGTCGTTACCGGTTGCCACAGTCGCGGTCTCTTTTATTTTACCAGGCCTGCTAAGGCACTCCAGAGGTTCTCGTCAGGGGCAGGAGCTGTTATGCTCAAACTTTCTTTGGTTATTGGGTGGGCGATCATCAACTTTCGGGCATGCAGATGGATACTCCCATCCGGGTTGGAGCGATCGAAACCATATTTAAGATCGCCTTTAATGGGGCAACCTATAGCCGTAAGCTGTGCTCTTATTTGATGGTGTCGCCCAGTCTCCAAATCTATTTCTAATAAGGTGTACCGGTCCGACTGCGCCAAGGTGCTGTAGTGCAAAATGGCCTTTTTGCTCTCTGGAACTTCTTTGGTGTATGCAAAGGACTTGTTTTGCTTGGGTCGGCGCGCCAAATAGTGTGTGAGGGTGCCTTGAGGGACTTCTGGTGGGCTTTTGACTACGGCCCAATAAGTCTTCTGGGTGGCCCGATCGGCAAATTGCTGATTGAGTCGGCTCAGAGATTTGGACGTACGGGCAAATACAACCACGCCACTAGTAGGCCGGTCCAGACGGTGCACCACGCCCAAGAATACTGCTCCGGGTTTCTCGTACTTCTTGCCGATATAATCTTTGACGATCTCGGCCAACGGCTTGTCCTTGGTTTTGTCGCCTTGAATTAAATCTCCAGGGCGTTTATTGACCACGATCAGGTGATTGTCTTCGAACAGGACGATAAGGTTATCCTCAGTGGTGTGGAGCTTTGTCGGCATTAAATGGGTTTAATATTGTTCGGATTCATTCGGGAAGTCCGACGACTTGACATCATCGATGTATTGGGAGAAGGCACCGCTCATGTCGGTAAACAAATCGAGGTAGCGGCGTAAAAAGCGTGGACTAAATTCGTGAGTCATGCCCAGCATGTCGTGCGTGACTAAGACCTGACCATCAACATCACCACCGGCACCAATCCCAATGACGGGAATACTGATGCTTTGGGCTACTTCTTTAGCCAATTGGGCGGGTACCTTTTCGAGGACTAAGGCAAAACATCCCATTTTTTCTATAAATAAAGCGTCTTCTTTGAGTTTTTGGGCTTCTTCTTCCTCCTTGGCCCGCACACTGTAGGTCCCAAACTTATATATAGACTGCGGGGTAAGACCCAGGTGTCCCATTACGGGAATCCCCGCATTCAAAATTTTCTTGATCGAATCTTTGATTTCCTGCCCGCCTTCCATTTTGACGGCATGAGCACCGCTTTCTTTCATGATACGAATGGCAGAACGCAGGGCTTCTTTGGCGTCACTTTGGTAACTCCCGAAGGGTAAATCCACCACAACAAGGCTGCGCTCAATAGCTCGGACCACCGAAGAGGCATGATAAATCATTTGATCCAAGGTAATAGGCAAAGTGGTTTCGTGACCCGCCATAACATTAGAGGCCGAATCACCAACCAAAATAATATCGATGCCTGCACGGTCCACAATTTTGGCCATGGTATAATCGTAGGCGGTGAGCATAGCGATTTTTTCGCCCTGCTGCTTCATGTCCACCAAGGTTTTCACGGTAATGCGTTTATAGTCTTTTTTTGCTGTTGACATACACGTTTTATTAAAGGGTAAAAGTAGTGATTTAAACCGTAATGGCCGATTTAGCAATCGCTCATGTTGACTTGAATAGCCAAACCACCTTGACTGGTCTCCTTGTATTTGGTGGTCATGTCTTGGGCGGTAGCCCACATGGTAGCAATGACTTTGTCGAAAGGCACCTTGGCATTTTTTGGATCACCATCTAGAGCCATTTCGCAAGCATTAATGGCTTTAATGGCGCCCATGGCATTGCGTTCGATACAGGGTATTTGGACCAAACCACCAATGGGGTCACAAGTGAGTCCCAAGTGATGTTCCATGGCAATTTCAGCGGCCATCAAGACCTGCTCTGGACTACCGCCCATGAGTTCTGTAAGTGCCCCGGCCGCCATGGCAGAAGACACACCGATTTCGGCTTGGCAGCCGCCAAGAGCCGCACTGATGGTCGAACCCTTTTTGAATAAGCTCCCGATTTCACTAGCCACGAGCATGAACTTTTGCACATCCTCTAGGTTGGCGTCATGGTTCTCAATGACCATATAATACATCATCACTGCAGGAATTACGCCAGCACTACCGTTGGTTGGTGCTGTGACCACACGGCCCAATGACGCATTGACCTCGTTGACAGATAAGGCGAAACAGGTGACCCATTTGAGGATCTGTCTGAATTTGACTTCGGTTTGCCGTATGGCTTGGATCCAACTCACCGCGTCATGATATGATTTGTCGCCAATGAGGTTTTTGTGGGTTTCAAAAGCACGACGGGTCACATTGAGTCCTCCAGGAAGAATCCCCGAGGTATGGCAACCGACATACATCGAATCGAGCATGACCGCCCAAATAGCATTGATGCCATCTTTAATTTCTTGTTCGCTGCGCAACGAGCGTTCGTTGGCCATTACCACACCACTAATAGGTAAGCCGGTTTCTTGGCAATAGGCCAGTAATTCGGTGCCTGCGGTGATGGGATAAGGAAAATGGCTTAGGTCTTCTATTTTGCGCTTGCCTCTTTTGCGCTCTGAGGTCACGACAAAGCCGCCGCCAATAGAGTAGTAGGTTTGAGTTATTGTACTGCCATCTGTTATTGTGGCGGTAAAACACATGCCGTTTGGATGAAATGTCAAAAATTTGCGATGGAAGATGATGGCCGTTTTGGGGTCAAAAGCCAAAGGGTGGACACCGTTGAGTAGCAGTGATTTTTGCTGGCTGATGGCATCAATTTCGGCTTGTATTTGTTCCACAGGAAAAGTTACCGGATCCGTACCCAGAAGGCCCATCATGATGGCGGTATCGGTGGCATGGCCGCGTCCTGTTAGAGATAAGGAGCCGTAGAGTTCGACGTCAATATTTATGGTTTGGTTGATGGCTTTTTTGGCAGTCAGGAGTTTGATGAATTGCAAACCAGCCCGCCAAGGGCCTAATGTATGTGAGCTCGAAGGGCCAACGCCAATTTTGAGCATGTCAAAAACACTAATACTTTCTATAGGCTTCATAGGACAAATATAATGCGCCAAGGCATTGATTGGTGCTTTGGTGGATAAAATAATTTGGGCCTTGCTATTGACGGCGGTTCGCCAGCAATGGGGGCGGTTCGCCACTAAACGGATTGTAGCGCCCAATAGTTTTTGCGTCCATAGAAACGGCACGGATTACAGCGCGATCACCGTAGCGCTCACGCATCAGGTCCATGGCCTGATAGAGTTTGATGGTTTTTTCGGCATCGTCAAACAAATCGATTTGGTGTCCGCCCGAGACCAGATCGCTGAGTCGAATACCAATAAGCCGCACCAGCATCCTGCGCTGGTAGAGCTTTTCGTAGAGCTGAGTGACTATAGGGATGATGTTGTGGTCGGCAGCACTGTAAGTAATTTTTTGTTGCTGGGTATAGGTCTGGAAATCTGAATAACGAATTTTGATGGCCACGCAGCCCGTCAGTTTATGGCCCCGCCGCAATTGAAAAGCAAGGTTTTCTGCCATGGCAACCATGATGCCTTTGAGTTTGTTGTGATCGGTAGTGTCTTGGTTGAAGGTGCGTTCGGTAGAAATCGATTGCCGCTCGGTATAGGGCAACACAGGACTGCGGTCGATACCATTGGCTTTTTGCCAAATGTGTTGCCCGTTTTTGCCAAAGACCTTCACCAAAAATTCTACCGGCATTTCTTGGAGTGTTTTGATCTGTTTGATGCCTAAATCGCAGAGTTGCTTGTAAGTCACTTTGCCCACCATTGGTATTTTGGCTACCGATAGCGGCGCCAAAAAAGGTTTTTCTTGTCCCTGTATGATCGAAAGCGCGTTGTTGGGCTTGGCTTGTCCGGTGGCAATTTTGGAGACCGTCTTATTGGCCGAAAGGCCAAAAGAAATAGGCAATCCTGTTTCTTTAATGATTTTTTGCCGCAATTCACCAGCCAATTTTTGACTCCCAAAAAAGCGATCCATCCCGGTCAAGTCGATATAAAATTCATCAATGGAGCTTTTTTCAAATACAGGCACCGTTTGTTGGATGATTTCGGTGACCATCCGAGAGAATTTGCTGTAGGTAGCCGAGTTGCCACGCACCACAATGGCTTCGGGACAGAGCTGTTTGGCAAGGCGCATGGGCATGGCCGAATGTACCCCAAACAGACGGGCTTCGTAGCTACAAGCTGCCACGACACCACGGTCGGAAGTGCCGCCAACCAAGACAGGTTTTTCTTTGAGCCTGTCGTCCAAAAGGCGTTCGCAGGAGACAAAAAAGGTATCGAGATCCATATGAAGGATGTTGCGTAGCGCGGGGTCAGACATTGCGGTAGTGTTTGCTTTGAAGTCGCGCGCTCACTTGTCCTTGGGCATAGCGCGGATCTTCGATGATGGGTTGGATTTCTAGGGTTTTAACCTCTATGGTGATGCAGTCAAATTCGGCAACGACTTTGCCGCTAATGGCGTAAATTCCTCTGCCCCGAAAGGGGTATTTTTGAGCGATAGGCGGAAAGTGCACCGTGTCGACAAAGGCACCCTCTTGGTCCAAAAAAGTCCCAAAGTACATCAGAGTACCTTTGTTGGTTTGGGTGTATTTGGTGGTGACCAAGTAGCCGTAAATTTCTACCTGGCAGCCCTTAAAACGCATCAGGTCTGCAGCGGTGGTTTTATTGTGCAACGGTGTGCGCAGCAGGTCAAAAGGATCACAGAGGGCAAATCCCAGGAGTTCTATTTGGTCAAAAGCATCCTCTAAAGGGCTGTTGCCCAGTGGGGGCAAGCTATAATTTAGGGGCTTGGTTCGAAAAATTCGCTGCTGCAGGGAAGGTTTTGGATTTTTTTTGAGTTTGCTATGGGCCTCCCACAAAAGTGTTCGCTTGGGTTTTAGGGTACTGCGAAAGGCATCTATTTTGATCAGCAGTAACAAGGATTCAATAGCGATAGGGATACGCTCTATAAAATCGTCTAGATCTTCGAATGTGCCATGGACTTGCCGCTGGGTCACAATCTGCTCAATGAGGCTTTGTTCTAAGGCATAGAGTAGGCCCAGTCCCAGATAAATCGTGGTGCCTATAATCCGTGTTTGCTGCTCACTGGTGTTGATGCATGGCGCTACAATGGTGGCTCCGTGCATCCGTGCTTCGTGCAGGTAAAATTCGGGCTGGTAAAACCCACCACCATTATTGACAGTAGCCACCATGTATTCGAGAGGGAAATAGGCTTTAAGAAAGAGGCTTTGGTAGCTTTCTACAGCATAAGAGGCCGAGTGGCCTTTGGCAAATGCATACCCAGCAAAGCTTTCGATTTGTCGCCAGACCTCTTGGGTGAGCTCTGGGGGTTTTCCGGATTGGCTACAGCGCTCAAAAAACAAATTTTTGACCTTGGCAAATTCGTCTTTGGAGCGGAACTTGCCCGACATGCCCCGCCGCAACATATCGGCTTCTCCCAAACTTAGCCCGCCAAAATAATGGGCCACCTTAATGACGTCTTCTTGATAAACCATTACCCCAAAGGTTTCGGGCATCAGCGCCATCATGGTGGGGTGGGCCTGTGCGCGCCGTTGGGGATCGCGATAGCGCAAAATGTATTCGCGCATCATGCCCGATTGTGCTACGCCAGGGCGTATGATTGAGCTGGCGGCAACAAGCCCCAAATAATGGTCTACTTGGAGCTTACGCAGCAGCATCCTCATGGCAGGAGACTCCACATAAAAACAGCCGATGGCTTTGGCGTTGCGCAGCAGGTCTTTTATTTTGGGATCGGATTTAAAACCCTTGAGGTCGTGGATGTCAATAGGCGGATGGTTGGGATGGTTTTTTTTGATCAAAGCCATGGTCTCTTTGATTTTGCCCAGTCCCCGCTGGCTCAAAATATCAAACTTATACAGGCCAATGTCTTCGGCCACCACCATATCAAAGTGGGTTGTAGGATAGCCCTTAGGGGGCAAAAAGGTCGCAGTATAACTATGGATGGGTTCTTGGGCAATGATGATGCCTCCGGCATGAATCCCCAGATAATTGGGAAATCCCAAAATACGTTTGCTGTAACGCACGACATATTGTGCCATATGGTCAAGGTCTTGGTATTGGTAGCGGCCTTTGGCCAGGCGGTCTATTTCTGTCTTGGGCAGACCAAAGACCTTGCCCAATTCGCGGATGGCGGCTTTGTGCTTGAAGGTGTTGTATACGGCGATCAGCGCGGTATGTTTGAAGCGTTTGAAAATGAACTTGGTCACGTCGTCGCGGTCGGTCCACGAAAAATCCAAATCAAAATCGGGTGGGTTGGTGCGGTATAGATTGATGAAGCGTTCAAAATACAAATCCAGTTCTATGGGGTCTACGTCGGTGATGCGCAACAGGTAGGCCACTAGGCTATTGGCACCACTGCCACGGCCCACATAAAAATAGCCTTTGCTTTGGGCATAGCGCACAATCTTCCAATTGATCAAAAAGTAAGCGACAAAGCCCTTTTGAATGATCAGGTCGAGTTCTTTGTCTAGGCGCTCGAGTACCTTGGACTCTGTGGGGCTAGGGTAGCGATTGCCCAAACCGCGCTGGGCAAGTTTTTTGAGCAAGCGTTGGTCCAGGGCCGTATTTCCGGTATAGCTGTTTTGGTTTTTTGGTTTTTGAGGGTCCAGGCACAGGGCAAATACACAATGGTCCAAGAGACTCCGGGCGCGTTCCAATAATTCAGGAGCACGGTTGTAAGTATGCTCAAGGGCTTGGGCGGAGCACAACAGGTCTTGAGGGTCACCTTCTGCGCTTTTGGGCAACTTACTCAAAAGGCTGTTGTTTTGGACGGCTCTGAGGAGTCGATGGGTGTTGAAATCTTGGCCGTGGCGAAAACTCATGGTCTGTAGGGCCACAAAGTGTTTGGGCAGTGTTTTTGGGTATTGGTAAAGCAATTGACCGAGGTCTCGGGGTTTCACGCCAATAAATTCATTGGGGCGTAAGGCAAAACCCCCTGAGCGGGCAAAAGGGTAAATGACCAGCACCTCTGAGAATTCGGGGGCACGCTCGGGAAATGCTTTGTGCTGTTGCTGATGCTCGGACAGGTAACGGTTGATTTGGGTCAGGCCATTAGGGGATTGGGCCAAGGCAATAAACTGCTGTTGGGCGCCATTTCTAAAATCCACACCAACACTGATTCGGCTACCGAACTCAGGAGCCATTTTGAGGGCCTCTAGGGTTGCCGAAGTATTGTTGATATCGGTCAAAGCCCATTGCTTGATGCCTCTCTGGGTCAATTCTTCCAAGAGGGATCGGGGAGAGAGCACTCCGTAGCGAAGGCTATAATAAGTGTGTGTGTTCAGTTGCATTATTGGAATATATCCAAAATTATGGAATATTTCCAACAAATAAATTCATGTGGGCTGAATTTTTTGAACAATTTTGAGGATCACGAATTAAGGATCAGCAACAGCCTGGTTGCCTGCTGTATCCCTGCGCAAAATGATCTCATTGCGCTCTTGCGCCTTATGCCTTAGCGGAACTATTGTATCTCTCCACTTGGCAATGCTTTATCACAACACAAGTACGCTATAATCTTGCGCCTGACCGGTAACCAGTATTTTGACCCCTAACGACAAATAAGGATCTCGTTAATATGTTTACTTTTGCGGTTCAACAATATTCGCCCATGAGCACAATTCCTTTAGTCATCATCATTCTCAATGCCTTAGTTTCTTTCAAAGGATTCAACGACCGGGCCTTTTTTGATCAATATAAATTTCAGATTGGTCCCTTGCAAGCAGGGGAACGCATTCGCTTGCTCAGTTCGGCATTTTTGCACGCCGATGTATCGCATTTGCTGTTCAATATGCTGACCTTGTATTTCTTTGCTGATGTGGTGCTCTATGGTGTTGGCCCTATATATTTTGTACTCATTTATATCGCGAGCCTCTTTGGGGGCAATTGGTATGCGCTACAGCGCCACCGCAACGAGCCCTATTATAGTGCTGTAGGGGCCAGTGGTGCCGTTATGGGCGTATTGTATGCCGCCATCATGCTCCAGCCGCACATGGGGCTTTATATGTTTTTCATTCCGATTGCCATACCGGCTTGGCTCTTTGGGATCATGTATTTGCTTTATTCGATTTATGGGATGAAGCGCCAATTGGGCTCCATTGGTCATGACGCCCATATTGGGGGAGCGGTCGTGGGGTATGCCCTTATTTTGTTGGCCCGACCAGAACTTTTAGCTACTGACTTATGGCTGGTGGTCCTGATGGCCCTGCCGATTGTAGCCCTTTATTTTTTGGAAAAAAAGGGAAAAGTATAAGCATGAATTTACGGATAGATCAGTACTGCGCTGCCCTGAATACAATCCACGCCGATGGGGGTCGCCGGAGCAGAACAGTCCGAAGCAATGCCAAAATCTTCGTTGTATTGGGCCTCGCTCAGGCGGTAAGCTTCTAAATCTTCAAGAAATTGTGCTGTTTGGTCATTGACAGGATAAGCCAAAAATCCTTGTGGCCCGCCGCATGCCTTACTGCCATATGGGGCAAAGGACCATTGCGCAGCGTCCTGGCAAGTAATGGCTGATGCCTGCTCCAGCAAGCCGCTGAGCACCGCTGCCAAATACCGCGCCTGTTCTTCTTGGGGATCGTTTTCTTGTGGGCAGGCGGATAAAACAAGGCCAAGGGTCAAAACAAACAAGTTGCGCCACAGCGGCTGAGGGTAAACGATCTTCATCTGTCTTGATCTAAAGATTTTAGGGTCTGGGCATGAGTTGCTCTAGTCTGGCTTCTAAAGCCGCTCCACGTAAATTTTTGTCGATGATACGCCCCTGGGCATCAATCAAAAAGGTCTGAGGAATACTGCGCACCCCATACTCACGGGCAATAGGTTCTTGCCAAAACTGCAGATTTGAGACATGGAACCAGTCCATTTGGTCGTCGGCGATGGCTTTGACCCATCGGTCTTCTTGGCCTTCGCGATCTAGAGATACACTAATAATGTTGAGTCCGCGCTCGTGATATTTGCTATAGGCACGCACCACGTTAGGGTTTTCTACCCGGCAGGGACGGCACCACGAGGCCCAAAAATCAATCAGGGTGTACTGGCCCATCGCTTGATCGAGCGAAAGCATTGTACCTTCTGGTGTCGGGGCTTCAAATTTGGCTGCGATAGCGCCAATTTCATTTTTGCCCACCGCAGAAAGCTGTTCCTGAATGCTCTTGGCGATTGGATGGTTTTTGAACTTAGGACTCAAAACGGCCAAATAATCCGATACCTGAGTGGGATTAAGCCCTTCTTCGTTATAAATTTCGTTGAGGAGCATGAGCCCTAAAAGGCTGTTGAGGTGTGCATCCATGAATGTCACCAGGTATTGTGCTTCTCGAGCACCAATGGCATTGAGGTCATTACCGAGCTCTCGAGCCAGTAAATCGTCTTGTTGGGCGTTGGCTGTTTTGATGGCTTGTGTGAGTGCTGTCTTCTCGGCCTGAAAACTGGCAGATTGGTTCAGGTAATCGTAATAAGCCGTATTGATTTTGCCTCCTTTGAGCTGGGTGACCGCAGGATCTTCGCGATCTACGGTAATGGTCAGGTCTTGGTTTTCGATGAAAAAAACCACATTACGCCCTTGGTCGTCTAGTTTGATATAGCTCAGTGAAGACTCTTCGCTGTAGGGGTATTGGCCAGAAAATGTTCCGTTTTGCACCACGAGTGTATCCAGGGCTATGGGTTGGTTGTCTTGGTCGAGTTGGTACAAATAAAACCTTGTGTGGTCGGCATAACCCAGAGCGTTGCCCCTTATTTGGTAACTACCGGTTTGATTACATTGAACGGCCGAAGCGATAAAAAGGGTCAGGAGGATCAGTTTGGCGAGTGCGCGTGACATAAGTACTGTGTTGTGATTTGTTACAAAAATACATTTTAATCCGAAATTTTTGAATTAAAAAACGCCTTAAAATGCGCTAGACCATTGTAGCTATTAGCGTTGATAATTTGTAAGCCACCACTAGAGTGGGGTGCTTAATTTACTGCGTTATAAAGTGTATTAATGCTTGAGCATTTGCCCTGAAATGGCTATTTTTACGCACTGTATGGAAAACCAGATTCAGAACGGACTGATCGCTTTACAAGCGGCACTTCAAGGTGGCGCGGCCATTATGGAGGTGTACGCCACTGACTTTTCGGTAGAGACCAAAGAAGACCATTCTCCACTGACTCAGGCCGATCAAAAGGCCAATGAGGTGATCCAAGCACTTCTTTTGCCTACGGGTATTCCCATCATTAGTGAAGAAACCAAAACTTTAGATTACAGCACGCGCCAAAAATGGGACCGCTGTTGGATGGTTGATCCTTTGGATGGGACCAAAGAATTTGTCAAACGTAACGGTGAGTTTACCGTAAACATCGCCTTGATCCAAGACGGAGCGCCAATCTTTGGTGTTGTTTATGCCCCGGTCTTAGGGGATGTCTATTTTACTAAAAGTGAAGGTGCTTTTAAATATACTATTGACCCCAATGTGCCCGTTACGGCAGAACATATTTGGGATCATGCCCAGCAAATGACAAAGGCTCCTTGGGAACAACCCATCAAAGTGGTCGGCAGCCGCTCACATATGAATGCGGATACTGAAGCATACCTCGCCCAGCTCAGCGAAAAACATGAGACCGAAGTAGTTTCTAAGGGCAGTTCTTTGAAGTTTTGTCTGGTCGCTGAAGGTTCGGCGCACGTTTATCCGCGATTTGCCCCGACCATGGAATGGGACACGGCGGCAGGACATGCGGTCTGCACCCATGCAGGACTTCAGGTCCTGAATCAAGAGACTTGCCAGCCCTTGACCTATAACAAAGAAAACCTGTTGAATCCTTATTTTTTGGTATGTCCATGAACTCGATAGGCAAGGATACGCGACTAAGGCACCTGGTTAAGGCCACTACCTGGCGCATTATTGGCACCATCGACACGGTGTTGCTTTCGTGGTTTATTACAGGCGATGGGCTAATAGGCCTCAAGATCGGAGTTGCCGAGGTGGTCACCAAGATGCTCTTGTATTATATTCATGAACGCCTTTGGTTTAAACTCAATATAGGCCCAGATGGCATCACATGGGACAGTAAGAAGCGGCACTTGCTTAAAACAATCACCTGGCGTGTATTGGGAAGCAGTGACACCATGGTACTGTCTTGGATCATTTCAGGCAACCCATTTACTGGCCTCAAAATTGGCGCTGCCGAATTGGTGACCAAAATGATTTTGTATTATCTTCATGAGCGCGTGTGGTACCGTATGGATTTTGGTTTGCCTTCGCGAAATAATGAAACTACTGTATGAAAAACATTGTCCGACATGACTTTTCTTTAGACCGTTTGGCGCGTGCACAGCACAAAGGCCATACGGGTCTGGTGATTTGGTTCACGGGCTTGTCGGGTTCAGGAAAATCGACATTGGCTAATGCCCTAGAGCAACGTTTGCACCATCAAGGCATCCATACTTATACCCTAGACGGGGACAATGTGCGCTTGGGCCTTAATGGTGATTTGGGCTTTGCACCAGAGGACCGTAGCGAAAACATCCGCCGTATTGGCCATGTGGCCAATTTAATGTGTGACGCGGGTCTGGTGGTGTTGTCTGCGTTTGTATCGCCGTATCTTCAGGATCGCAAGGCCATTAAGGATATTGTGGGATCGGCACATTTTGTAGAAGTTTTTGTCGACACGCCGTTAGCGGTTTGCGAGGCGCGCGATGTAAAAGGCCTGTATGCCAAAGCCCGCGCCGGACAAATAAAAGATTTTACTGGAGTTAATGCGCCATACGAGTCGCCCATAAAGGCGGATTTGCGTATCGATACCAGTGTTACGCGTATAGAAGAATCTGCAGACCTTTTATGGGCTTATGTGGCAGAAAAAATAAAAAACGATTGATATCAATAGAGCGCAATGAGTAAATATTATTTGAATTACCTCGATGAACTAGAATCTGAAGCGATTTATATTTTGCGTGAAGTTTGGGCGCAATTTGAAAACCCCGTGATTTTATTTTCTGGGGGAAAAGACTCGATCGTGGTGACGCATTTGGCGCAAAAAGCCTTTCATCCGGCCAAAATTCCATTTGCCTTGATGCACGTGGATACCGGGCACAATTTTCCAGAAACCATAGATTTTAGGGACCGTCTCATTGATGACTTAGGGGTGTCGCTTATTGTAGGCTCAGTTCAGGCATCGATCGATACAGGTCGCGTGGCCGAAGAGCGCGGTAAGAATGCCACACGCAATGCTTTGCAGATCACAACACTTTTGGATGCCATTGAAAGCAATAAAGTAGATTGTGCCATTGGTGGGGGGCGCCGCGACGAAGAAAAGGCCCGTGCCAAAGAACGATTTTTTTCGCACCGTGATGACTTTGGTCAGTGGGATCCCAAAAACCAACGTCCTGAATTATGGAATCTGCTCAATGGCCGTCATTTTGAAGGAGAGCATTTTCGTGCCTTTCCGATCAGTAACTGGACCGAGATGGACGTCTGGAATTATATTTTGCGTGAGCATATTGCGATCCCATCGCTATACTTGGCCCACGATCGAGAGGTCGTCTGGCGCAGTGATTCGTGGATTCCCATGTCAGAACATTTGGTATTAGAGCCAAGCGAGAGCGTTGCGACTAAGCGGATCCGCTTTAGGACCCTTGGCGATATCACCATCACAGGAGGTATTGAGTCCGACGCTGATACTTTAGAAAAAATAGTGGCCGAAGTTGCGGCGATGAAACAAACCGAGCGGGGCAACCGAAGCGACGATAAGCGCAGCGAAACGGCCATGGAAGATCGCAAACGTCAAGGTTACTTTTAATCATTCAAAAGCAGAGCATATACACCCATGGAAATAGATACTAATCAACTACTGAGATTTACTACAGCAGGGAGCGTAGACGATGGCAAAAGCACCTTGATTGGGCGTTTGTTGTATGATTCTAAGTCGATTTTTGAAGACCAACTCGAGGCGGTTGCTTCGACCAGCAAGCGCAAAGGTCACAAAGGGGTCGACTTGGCTCTGTTTACAGATGGTTTGCGCGATGAGCGGGAGCAGGGCATTACTATTGATGTGGCTTATCGTTATTTCACAACGCCCAAGCGCAAATTTATTATTGCCGACACACCTGGCCATATACAATACACCCGCAATATGGTGACTGGCGCATCAACGGCCAATGCCGCACTGATTTTGGTCGACGCGCGTCACGGTGTGATTGAGCAAACCAAGCGCCATGCTTTTATTGCCTCGTTATTACAGATTCCGCATTTAATTGTTTGTGTCAACAAAATGGATTTGGTGGATCATCAAGAAGCTCACTATCAAGAGGTGATTCGCCAGTTTGAGGAAGTGGCGTCGAAACTCTTGACCAAAGACATCCGCTTTATCCCAATTAGTGCCCTCAACGGGGACAATGTTGTGCACCGCAGTGATAACATGCCTTGGTATCAAGGTGCGCCCTTGCTTCATGTACTCGAGCATCTGCACATCAGCAGCGATTATAACAAGATCGATGCACGTTTTCCAGTGCAAACGGTTTTACGTCCGCAACGCGAAGGATTTATTGATTACCGGGGCTATGCCGGGCGTATTGCCAGTGGCATTTTCCGCCCTGGTGATGATGTGGTGGTCTTGCCCTCTGGTTTTACGTCACAGATCAAAACCATTGAGCGTGGTTCTGAAGCAGTCGCACAGGCCTTTGCCCCAATGTCTGTGGCCATAACCCTAACCGACGATATCGATGTGTCGCGCGGTGACATGATCGTAAAGGCCAACAACCAACCACGAACCACACAAGAATTTGATGCCATGTTGTGTTGGTTGGATAGTGCGCCGGCCCGTCCCAGAGCCAAATACAGTATTTTGCATTGCAGCAATGCCCAGAAGGCCATGATCAAGGAGGTCGTGTACCGTATTGATGTCAATACCCTTAATCGTGAAGAGGCATCACAAGATCTGGCCATGAACACCATCGCACGGGTCAGTATCCGCACCACGCGACCACTGATGGTTGACGGCTATCGCGATAACCGACAAACCGGAAGCTTTGTCTTGGTAGATGACACCACGCACAACACCGTTGCCTCAGGCATGATTTTATAACAGAAAAATGAATATATCATTTATTATTTTATGACACCAACACTCCTCTTTAGTTTGGTTATGACCCTAATCGTTTCATTGGCTGTGGGGTTTTCGGTCTATCCGCTCATCATTAAAATAAGTTATAAGAAGAAATTTTTTAAGGCCAGTAATAAGCGCACGGTGCATGGTAAATTTGTTTCTACCTTTGGCGGCATAGGGATTGTTTTTGGCTTTATTATGGGGGCTATCTTGGGGTCTATAGCTTTAAAGAACGTCATTGATGTCAATGAAGTTTATGGGCTCATCTTTCCGGTCCTTCTTATATTTATGCTCGGGATTTGGGATGACCTTGCCGCGCTCAAATCTTATGAAAAGTTGCTGCTGCAATCTATATCAGCTATTGCTATGATGGGGCTCTTGGACCTCACAATTGGGGACCTCAATGGTCTTTTTGGGATTCATGAATTACCCCAAGCACTGGGTTATGGGTTAACCTTTTTGATTATTGTGGGGCTTGTAAATGCGGTCAATTTGTTAGACGGTATCGACGGTTATGCGGGGTCTTATCTTGTTCTTTTATCCGCTTTTATGTTGTTGCAAGGCTATATGTTGGACCATCCTTTTTTAATGATCCTGGCAATAGCCACCTTAGGGGCCCTTTTGCCTTTTTTGTATTACAATATGTATCACAAGCGCAAACTATTTATGGGCGATTCGGGATCATTGGTCCTGGGACTAATCGCGGCGTATTTTGTGTTGGAGAATTTCCATCTACAAAATGAGGTGTCCGTTAACTTCAATCATCCGATCGTTTTGTTATTATCATTGGCAGCCTTACCGCTTATCGACACCGTACGTGTGGTGGTGGTGCGCCTCAGCAAAGGTCTTGGGCCATTTTCACCCGACAAGAACCACATCCATCACCGCTATCTGGCCATGGGCCTAACACACAACCAAACGACCTTTATTGTTATGGAGTTGACCGTGGCCTTGTGGCTGTTTACCTATTGGTTAGACTTCTTGCCGTTACATTATCATTTCTTGGCCTCTTTAGTACTGGCCTTGGGGCTGTATATTGGGCCGATCTTGGTTTATCGTCTCAAAAAAGCTTATTTCTGATGCTTATGGGGGCAAATATTCTAAAGATTCCTCGCGGCGTTCCGCGATTATTCGGGTTGCGTATATGCTTTGCGCTTTTATTTTCGAGTCCATTATGGGGGCAAG
>TARA_B110000503_G_scaffold54396_1_pt1 | contig 16431 bp, 14 predicted proteins | sample TARA_B110000503 | Tara Oceans TARA_B110000503 (sample SAMEA4397472) | marine metagenome | biome: Polar Biome; feature: [SRF] surface water layer (ENVO:00010504); material: water (ENVO:00002006), including particulate matter (ENVO:01000060) such as... | depth 5 m | reverse complement strand
CCGAAAGAAACTATGCCCGATAAACAGTGAGGTAAAGCCCTCGACAGGCTCTTGGGCCTTCGCCTTAGAGGCATAGGCGGTAAGGCTAAGACCGATGACTACTATGGTCATCAACACTGTCAGAAATTTAATCCCAAAGTTATGCATACGCAAAAACCTAGTCAGCACGTAATTTAGCAGGAGTGGGCGCAGTGTGTGCTGGTAAGCATAGGCGTTGGCCCAAGAGTGCGACGGAGCTTCTCCTCGCCGGCACAAAAAATCTTGAATAGACACCACGACGGCTCTCCCCACCCCCAACTTATCACGCCTGCAGGCCTTATAGATAGTGACATTCAGACATGCAGGATGCAACCCACGATGAGGAGCTAGTCTAAAGGCTACAGGGAGAGTCTCAATCGGTATTATTACTTATTCAGACCCGCTTCGCTGTAGGTGCTAGAAGTTGGACTCTACTGTCACCACATCGGCACCTAAATATATAAACAGACAACCAATAAAAATATCCCCAAGCGTTGGCCCAGTGCGACAAGCCGGATACAATCAAGTGTGTACTGTGCGGTGCGGCGCGATGTGTGATTTCTTATAACACTGTCTACCCGCTCCAGTGTCAAAATCTAAGAACAGGCCGCAGCCATGCCAGACAAACTGTTATTCGCCAGTACTGCAGTAGTAAAACCTGAGTGGATCGACTACAACGGTCACATGAACATGGGCTATTACCTGGTGGCATTCGACCACATTGCAACCGATTCCTATTTCGACTTTCTCGATATCGGCATTACACACCTGCAAACTAACAACTACTCGACATTTACCCTTGGCTCCAATATCGATTTTATCCACGAAGTCGTCGCCGATGACGCGCTGCGCTTCACCACTCAGCTGGTGGATTATGACAGCAAGCGGTTGCACTATTTCCACACTATGTACCATGCTGATGAAGGCTATATTGCCGCTACGAACGAGTGTCTAACAATGTATATAGACATGGGGACACGACGCGGTACAGGTTTTACCGAAGAGCAACTACAGCGCTTTCAAGAGCAACTTGACCTAGGCAAACATCTCGGCGTGCCCGCTGGCTTCGGCCGCAACCTAGGTATTCGCCGCTAACCGATTTACCGGAGATTGCAATGAATCGTAGACTGGAGAATAAAGTAGCACTGGTAACGGGGGCTGGCAGTGGTCTTGGAGCTGCCACGGCGACTCGCTTTGCCGAAGAAGGTGCCCACGTCTTTCTCACTGACATCAACCTCGACAGCGTTGCAAGCATCGCCACGGCTATTACTGATGCCGGAGGTAAGGCCACTGCCAGGCGTCAGGATGTTACCGATGAAGCTGACTGGGATGTCTTAATGCAGGAGATTATTACAGCCGAGGGGCACCTCGATATCCTCGTCAACAATGCGGGCATTGTCATCACCGGCACTGTAGAGAGCACCAGCCTTTCCGATTGGCGCAAAACCCAGGCCGTCAACCTAGAAGCAGTATTTATGGGTACTCGCGCAGGCGTGTCGGTCATGAAACGCAACGGCGGCTCGATCATCAATATCTCTTCCATCGAAGGTATTATCGGTGAGGCACTCACCGCAGCCTACAACGCGAGCAAAGGCGGCGTGCGTATCTTCACCAAATCAGCCGCCCTGCACTGCGCGAAGGAGAACTACAACATCCGCGTCAACTCAGTACATCCGGGTTATATCCTTACACCCATGGTCACCGATGGCATTGGCAGCCTAGCCCCAGAGGTTGCCGCAGAGATGCACGCCAATCTGATGCGGGAGATACCCTTAAAAACCATGGGTGAACCACTCGACATTGCCAACGGTTGTCTTTTTTTAGCCTCAGAAGAGTCTAAGTATATGACTGGCTCTGAGCTAGTGATCGACGGGGGGTACACCTGTCGCTAACCGGCGGATTGTGAATGCCGCTACCGGAGTGCTTATACCCTCTAGATATCTAGACTCTTGCTCTTTCGCAGATTTTGAATTTCACCACTTTTCAACCTAGCCTGATAGCTCTTCAGTTCACGCTTGATGATGGGTGCCAGAATATACAGGCCCAAAATATTCGGCAAAGCGATTACAAAAACCAAGGCATCGGAAAAATTCAAAACCGCGTCCAATTGAATCATGCAGCCTAAGGCTCCAAAACTACAAAAAATAACTTTGAATATCACTTCGGCTATTTTCGATTCTCCTAAGATATAGGTCCAGCCCTTTAATCCGTAGTAGGACCAGGACAACATAGTGGAAAAGGCAAACAGCACCGCGATAAAAGAAAGCGGTATCGTAGACCAGGTCAGCGTGCTGCCGAAAGCCCGAGACGCCAGCTCGATTCCTTGCATCCCGCTGTCAGCCAAACCCGGCTCATATACCGTGGTAATAATCACAAGGGCCGTCAGTGTGCAGATTACAACGGTATCGATAAACGGCTCCATTAAGCCGACAAACCCTTCTGTAGCCGGCTCGTTAGTACGCACCGCAGAGTGTGCAATCGCCGCCGAGCCGATGCCAGCTTCATTGGAAAATGCGGCGCGTTGGAATCCCATAATCATAATGCCCAGCATGCCGCCCCCCATGGCAGTCGGATTAAATGCCTCGGTGACAATTGCCGTGATAGCCCAAGGCAATTTTTCGGCGTTAAGAGCAATCACCAACAAAGAGCCGACTACATACATCAGAGCCATGAATGGCACCAGCTTACTGACAACACTAGCGATACTCTTAATCCCTCCTATGATGACAAAACCCACTGTAACGGCCAGAGCTATCCCGAATAACCAGCCCTTATCCTGGAAAAAACTGTCAGCGCCACCGGTGACGACTACGAATTGTTGGAACGCCTGATTAGACTGGAACATATTGCCGATGCCGAGACAGCCAATCACGATGGAACATGCATAAAAATACGCCATTGGCTTTCCCAGCCAGCCAAGATTGCGCTCCTTCAGACCCTCTTCCAGATAGTACATCGGACCACCAGAGACACTACCGTCAGCGTTGATCTTCCGGTACTTCACCCCAGCGACACATTCAGCAAACTTCGTCGACATGCCAAAGAAGCCCGCTATCATTAACCAGAAGGTTGCACCTGGACCGCCGATACTTATCACAATGGCGACGCTGCTGATATTCCCGATACCTACTGTGCCGGAAACAGCGGTAGCCAACGCCTGAAAATGAGAAACTTCACCGCGATCACCCGGCTTAGCATAATCACCGCGCAACAATTGAAACGCATGTTTAAAACCGCGCAGGTTGATAAAATCGAAATAGAAGGTAAAAAATACCGCCGCCAACATTAGCCAGAGAATAATCAACGGCAGCTGACTGCCAAAGATTCTCACCTCATAGAAAATGAATCCTGCAACGGCATCCGTAATGGGAGCCATAGCTTCATTGATACTGGCATCGATGCCTGCAGCGGAAACCGACAGGCTTAATGGCAGAAGTAATGCCGCAAGCGAAAACCTGCAGGTAGCAGAGGCTTGAATAGGATTCTCCATAATTTCTTCTCATACACTACTAGCCAACAGTTTCTGAGCATCGACTTACTGATACAGCTAATCCCAAAAAAATAGTCGCTTCGCACGCAAGACTATCAATTGCCGTGTATAAACAAAATTAAAATTCTCTAAAAAGAAGCGTTCTAAATCGAGTCTGTGGCGGATTGGGATGAATTCTGATACCGACAGATGTCATACTTGAACCCGTTTCAGGGTGTTTGCCGACACCATTTTCTGCACGGTCTGCCTACTACTGTCTAACCTCAGTCTAGGTCAATTTATCAAACGGTTGCCAACACAGCTACATTATAACTCATCCAATAGCATTGGCGCGCCGTACATGGACTAATTGGCACAATTTTGTGTATCATAATGTCTAGAAATTATTACAATCGATTGGAGAAAAGTTGTGCGCCTCAGTACCCCCTGTATTGCCCTCAGCCTTATTTTAGCACTGACAGCCTGTAGCGACAGCAATGATAACAACAGCGGGGGAGATCCTGATCAGCCAACCCCGGTGGCTGGCTACAGCGCTGAAATCCGCCGCACTGAATTCGGTATCCCGCATATCAAGGCGGAAAACTGGGGCAGTCTGGGGTACGGCTATGGCTATGCCTACTCTCAAGATAACTTTTGCGTCACCATGCGCGAAATTGCGCAGGCTGGGGGGCGCTGGGCGGAATTAACGGGTAGTCAGGTGGAGCGGGATCACCTGTCACGCTATCTCAATGGTAGCAAGGAGGCGTTCAAGGCGGATTTCTTCGACGTCCTACCCCAACGTGACCGCGACCTGGTGACAGGTTTTGCCGCTGGTATGAACCGGTACTTGGATGAAACCGGCATCGACAATCTGCCTGACGGCGAAAATGGCTGCCGTAGCGAGCCCTGGGTATACAGCTTCGATCAACTCGACCTCATGATGTACCTGCGCAAGATCGCACTTCAGGCCAGCACCGACCAGGGTATTGTGCGTGGCGCAATCCTCGCGGTAGACGGGCCGCCCTCACAGCAGGTGGCTTCGGCCAATTTGCAGGAAGTCAGTCCTAGCCTGTATCGAAACCTGAAGACACTGGGTGAAAACATTCGGCCGTCCGAGGTGGGCAGCAACGCCATAGTCGCTGGCGGTGACGCCACCCAGTCCGGCCTCGGCATGTTGCTAGGCAACCCACATCAGCCCTGGAATGGCTCCGGTCGCTGGTATGAAGCGCACCTGACCATCCCCGGCGAGTACGATGCAGCGGGTGCCTCATTGCAGGGTCTGCCTTGGATCGGCATTGGTTTTACACGGGACGTGGCCTGGACGCACACCGTAGACTACGCCACCCGCTTCACACTTTACGAGGTGACCCTGAACCCCGACAACCCCATGCAGTATGACTACGACGGACAGTGGCGCGACATTCAGGCAACCACCGTATCGGCCCAGCAACTGCAGGAGGACGGATCCCTGGAAACCGTGGACCGTACTTTTTACAGCACCCAATATGGCCTCGTGCTGGACCTCGGCGGCGTAGACCCCGCCATTGGCGGCTGGCCAACTTTTTCCGGGACCCTGATCACTATGCGCGACGCCAACCTTGATACCGGCTTGCGATCCCTGACGACCTTTGTCAAAAAAGCTCAGGCTAGCAATATGGAGGAGTACCGTGAGGCCCTGGTAGATATGGGCAATCCGGTGTTTCACGAGTTCGCAGCGGACCGCCACGGTTCCATGTACTACGGCCAGATCAGTGCCGTGCCGCACGTGACTCAGACCCAACTGGACGGCTGTCAGACTGGCATCATGGGCATTGTCGCCTCCGTGTCGAGTAATGCTTTCACCGGTTTGGACGGCAGCCGCTCTGAGTGCGAATGGGGCGAGGATCCAGACTCCCCCCCCCTCAGCAATGTGTACGGTCTTGATGCACACCCCCAGTACCTAGGACGAGGCACGGCCGGCAACAGCAACAATAGCTACTGGCTCAGTGACGCAACGAAACCGTTGGAGGGGTTTCCCGTCGTTTTCGGCTGGATGGGCCACGAGGGTGATCAACAATTTATGCGTACCCGCAAAACCCATCTCATGATCGCCGATCGACTCGCGGGCACCGACGGCCTCACCGAAACGCCGCTGTTCGACCTAGAAACTCTAAAAACGGTGATGTACTCAAACAAGGTTCACGCGGCAGAAATTACACTGGACGACGTGCTGGAAATCTGCAGCGACTTTCTCAGTAACGACCCCATCGCCGGCATCGAAGATCGAAACCCTGCAACCGACGAGGCATTGACCGAAACGTGTAATGTACTCAAAAACTGGGACCGATACGCCAATGTCGATAGTATAGGCATCCACGTGTTCGTCGAATTCTGGGGCGGTATTCGTAACGAACTGGGCAGCGAATTCCAGAACGTGGTGGTCGGTGATCAATTCTGGGAGATAGATTACAATTCTGCAGACCCGATTAACACGCCCCGCGGTATCGATATCTCGGTGGAGGCTAACCGAACGCTGGTCATCGACTCGCTGCTGCGGGCCTACCAGCGGCTCTCTGATGCCAATGTAGCGCTGGATGCTGTCTGGGGCGACCTCCAATGTTTGGAACGCAACGACGAATGTATTTCCATTCACGGTGGCTCGGGGTCGGCGGGCATTTTTGGCGCCATCAGCTCTGGCCTCAGCGAGGGTGGTTACCGCAATCCGCGTGCGGGTAACTCCTATATTCAGGCAGTCACTTGGGATGGCAGCGACTGTCCGATTGCGGACACGATGCTGGTGCACTCCCAAAGTGTACAGCCGACTTCGCCGCACTATGCCGACCAGACCAGACTGTATGCAAAAAAAGAATGGGTGCGTTTTCCCTTCTGTGAGGAGGAAATTCAGGCCGCACAGATAGGCGAAACGCTGATATTGGAAGGCGAGTAAGCCTGCACAAGCTGGGTCGGGCTGGCACTCGATCCACGCTTTAAGTTTTCTACGGCGTCCTCGCTAATTTAGAGTAGTGCCAAATTAACTAACCGATCTTGTTAAAATCATCGGATAAGCACTCGCAGGCGCCGCCGGTTAGCTTCAGTGATCGTCAGTTACCCAAGTCTGGCCTGCGATCGTTTCAATCTGAGTCACTGTGACATCGAAGATATTCTTGCTGAACGAGGCATCACCGTCGGCGGGCCGCCTCCCTCTGTCTCCGAAACAGTGTCACCCATCCATACTGAGCCCTTATGCATAGACCGCGTTCTCGAGGCCGACGGCATTGGCACGGTCGCGCAGTGACCGAGCTTGGAAGGCGTGATGGTTCATGTCGCTCGAGTTGGCAGGAAATCCGACATTGCGACAATAGAAAATTGTAATAACATCATGTCGGTGACACATTCCTAGTAGGGCCGATCACCGTCAATTGCAATACGCTCTAGACGTCTATGCGCAGGAAAGTAATCGTTAATCGGTTTATGCTGGGTGCTACGATTGTCCCATATTGCTATTGAATCCGGTTGCCACTGGAAACGACAAACATACGCAGGCATCGTTACATGCTTAAAGAGAAACCTTAACAAGGCTTGGCTCTCATCTGGCCCAAGCTCTATTATTTTTGTGGTAAACAAGGGATTCACAAACACCACCTTTTTTCCGCTCTCAGGATGAACCTGAATAACAGGATGTTTTACTGGAGGATTGTCAGTGACCGCTTGCGCCAATCTCTCCCTGCCACCAGGTTCCGCTAAGCTCTCTTTGAAACCGAAGCTAAAATCATGCTCGGCGGTTAAACTGCCCAAGAAATCTTGCATTGGTTTTGATAAACCGTCATAAGCAGCCGTCATGCTGGCCCACAGTGTGTCTCCGCCTGCGGGAGGACAAATTTTAGAACGCAATACGGAACCTAATGGGGGGTGTTGGCGAAATGTCATATCACTATGCCACGCCTCAATCTTACTCGGTTTTTCTGCGGTACTTTCCAAAACAGTAATCTCTGGAAAGCCTTCAATTGTGTCATAGGCCGGGTGTGTCTGCAGTGGACCAAAGGACTCCGCCAGGGCTTTGTGTTGCGCAGGGCTAATATTTTGATCGCGAAAAAAAATGACCTGATGCTTGACTAACAGACGACGAATTTCTTGATACACAGCACTGGACAAATCGGTGCACAGGTCGACCCCGTGAAGCTCTGCACCGAGCGCAGCCGCAATAGGTTTTATTATGAACATCATTTACCTCGGATCAAACCGTCGCCAATTAAGTCTTATTTCCCCATACTACCTGCCGGGAAGAAATAAGTGTCTCTGCTTTGGCCGTGTATACAATACGAGCAAGCGTTACACCGATGATGCAGGGTATACCGTTAACGCTTTTTCTTTGCCTTCGCAGCGGGCTTAGCATTCATCATTTTTTTTATCTTTCCCTTGGCCTTCATGCCGGGCATTACACCCAGTAAATCCAGCTTGCCAATAACAACGCCGTTGTGGCGCAGAATGTTGTAGACCGTCGAATAATGAAAATAGAAATTGGGTAATGACCAGCCATTCAAAAAATCAATCCCGCTGAAGCTTAACGTTCCAATGGGTAACTGCATCACAATCTCTCTGCTCTCACTACCCACAAACTGTGAGGCCTTTAGACCCCGAAGGAAACGCACTGTGTTCTGAATGCGAGACTCAAGCTCGGCAAACGTTGTCTCGTTGTCAGAGAATGCCGGGGCCTCAACACTCGCAAGACGCGAACAACAACCCTTGGCATGGTCAGTCACCATTTGAACCTGCCGCGTCAAGGGGAGCATGTCAGGGGAGAGCCGCGCATTCAACATCACTGCAGGATCAATACCCCGTGCTTTCGCATCACGGGCTGCGGTCTTCAGAATACTCGAGAGGTTTTTGAGGTTGTGAATAAACACCGGTTTAGAGCTCTGATACATTAGGTCACGCAATGTAAACATCCTGTGGTAGTTGGAAGAAAAATTTCAGCTGTATCATAATATAAAACGATTCGGTTTGAACAGAAGAGAGTGTTGGCGCAACTGCCGCTATCAGACAAAGGAATGAAATCATGGAACTTTGCCTAACCTACGACATGCGGACACCTGACTTTGGTGCCAAGCGCAACCGCTTATACGATGCCGCGCTAGATCAGGTTGCCTGGGCTGATGATCTCGGTTTTGACCTCGTGGGGCTGGGCGAACATCACGGCAGCGAAGACGGTTACAATCCCTCGCCATTGATTTTAGCTAGCGCCATGGCCGCGCGTACACGCAATCTGAAAATACGCACTTCGGTGCTGCTCGCCCCATTGTACGATCTACCCAAATTAGCAGAGGACGCGGCGGTAACCCAGACCATCTCTAGCGGCCGTCTGCTACTCGGAATCGGCGCGGGCTACCGTCCTAGTGAGTTTGAAACGTTTGGACGCGACCTCAAAGACCGCTGGAAATTCATGGGGGAGACCTGTCAGTTTCTCAGACTGGCGTGGACTGGCGAGCCCTTCGAATGGCAGGGACGACGCTGCCACATCACGCCCGCTCCGGAGCCAGGTCCACCACCTATATTGCTGGGTGGCAGTTCGCCGGCTGCCGCTCGCCGCGCCGCGCACATCGCTGATGACTGGTTCCCCCCACTGGATGCTCGCCTCTGGCCACCCTACAGGGATGAGTGCATTGCCATTGGCAAAACTGATCCTGGCCCCTACCCGGCGCAGGGCCCTATATTTCTCTGGATTTCGGAGCACCCGGACAAAGACTGGGAGTGGATCTATCCCCACGTGTGTCACCAACTTACCTCTTACAGCGCCTGGACACGAGAGGCCTTCGGCAAAGCTGCAGGGCCCTATGCGGGCGGCATAACACCGGAAACGGTGCGGCAAAGTCCAGCCTATCGAGTACTCACTCCAGAGCAGTCTCTGGCACTCTTCAGCGAACTGGGTGACGATACTGTGCTCTATCTTAATCCACTGCTAGCGGGCATCGAGCCCGCACGCGCGGGGGAAATGCTGCGCCTGTTTGAAAACCAAGTACTCCCATACCTGCAGCAGTGAAAAAACCACCTAACGCGTTAAACCCTCAGAGATTAGCGGCCTGAGTTTCAACAATTCTCAGCAGGTCACCCATTGCAATATTGTGATCTGTCTGATGCAGGGAACCACCAAACACTGCCTGTATCAGATCGGGTGTATACACCGTAGACCGCCCAGGCGCGACACCAATACCTAGGTAACCGTCACTTTCACAGGCTGCGGAGTACAGACCAACATGGCCAATCCAATGCGTGTCTACACCTTCCGGGAAAGGGATGCCCTCGTCGCTGTTATAAATCGTCATGGCGGCGACCCCTGGCTCCCCACCCAATTCCGTTGGATTCACGCACGGGCGCGGCTGCAACGGGACTGGCCGCTGCGCTTCATCTCCCGCGGCGATACTATCGTAGGCGACGATACACCCTGTCTCGCTCGCATCGCCACACAGGGCTATATTATCCACGGTACCCCCAGACAACTCGCCGACTGGGACTTTCAGCCGGCCTGTAGGACCAATCGTCAGCGCAGAGATCATTCTAGCCCTGAGCGCCTCATCATTATCAATACGACGTTGAAGAAGCTGCAGCAGGACATGAGAGCCCTGCGAATGCCCCATGAGTACAAAATTGCGGCCAGGATTCTCCAAAAGGTACTGATTAAAGGCCTCTTCTACGTCCGAATAACCGAGCTGAAAATAGTCGCTGTCAAAGGGGCTCTCTAACGTATACGTTCCAATCGTCATCTGCCGATACTTCGGCGCGTAAAGATCACACAGCTGCGTAAAGCGGGCTGCTTGATTGTGGAGAGGCCGCAACATTAAGGTATCGTCGGAGAGGTCGAGCATGTTTCCGGGTTCGCTCCGCATATCTACCGTTGGGTAGACATAGAAACAATCAAACGGAGCATCAACGACAGATTCGTGCTCAAATACTGCCGTATTGCCATCTTCATAAACATAAGTGATTGTCTGATCCAACTCCAGGCACCTGTCGGTCTCTATCCCTGGCTTGCATAGCCACAGGGCCTCGTCCGCATAAGGCCCTGGCGTCGCTACACTAGACGCATCATTGCCATCGCTGCAGGCGCTCAAAAGAAAAAATACCGTACTCAGCAACATGCCACGCAAAGCCTTCTTACCGATATTGACCACTAAAACATTCTCCTTCAAAGCCAGATGATACTTCCATACGGCGCGCCACTGCTATTGGACGACATAAATCATTGGCAATAAGCGCCTTTCCATCTCTGGCTGTCATTTTATCGCCGGGTGGTGCAAATCATAGTGTTTAGCGGCTAGGATGTCGAATGCGGGCGATGACATCGATATGGCCTATACCGAAAGTCTGCTGCAAAAGCCTTCACCTGCCATAGATATTTCTGCAACAGAGCCTTATGCTTGCATAGATGAGTATCCAGTGCGTTGCAGACTGTGTAGGGCCGACATGAATTTTATTTTCCAACGACTGGGGTTGCGGCTCGCAAGATTTCTGAGCCAACCTCGCAGCCACTACGAACGCTTTTCAGTATTAAGTCAGGCGCAGCTGGATGATGCTTTAAAGCCCGGCGATCTGCTATTAGTAGAGGGAAACAGCCGCATCAGCACGGCGATCAAGTATCTGACCCAATCCACATGGTCACATGTGTGTATGTTTGTGGGCAAGGGAGCAGATGGCGAAGGTTTTGTGATTGAAGCGGACCTAGCAGAAGGTGTCATCCGGTCTCCGCTGGGAAAATATGCGAATTGCAACACGCGGATTTGCCGGCCCGTCAACCTGACAGAGTCGGACAGGCTCGCCACACTGCAGTATGCGCTTGATCGCGAAGGCCTGCGCTACGACACACAAAATATTGTCGACCTCGTCCGCTACCTGCTTCCCATGCCACCGGTACCGACACGCTATCGTAGGCGCCTGATGGAACTGGGTAGCGGAGACCCGACTATGGCGATCTGCTCAACGCTTATTGCTCAGGCGTTCCAGTCGGTCAAATACCCCATCATTCCCCATGAGGCACCGGGGAATCAGAGTAATTTATCGGGGAAATACAACACCGCCCTGCTGAAACCTAAGCATTACAGTCATTTCACCCCGCGAGATTTCGACCTGTCCCCATACTTTGAAATCGTTAAGCCCACAATACAGGGTGACTTCGATTACAAAAAAATTCAGTGGGTTAAGCCAGAATCCGTCTTGCGAGACAACAATGATGACTAAAAGCCGAACAAGAAGCTCTCGCAAATCGGGCCTCGCGCCCGGATCGCTGGTTCACGTAGGCGACATTTATCACCCAGATACAAAGCTAACGCTGATTGACTATAGCGAAGACCACTGCGAACAACGCTCGTTGTCATCGATAGACGACGCTCTGAAGTACCGTGATCAGGATTCAATCACATGGGTCACAATCGAGGGGCTCGCAGACGCATCGATCGTGGAATCTATCGGCGAGCACTTCAATATACACCCATTGGTGCTAGAAGATATTCTCAACACGCACCAACGGCCTAAGCTAGAGGAGCACGATAACTATCTTTACATCGTGTTGAAGAGCCTGGCACCCGATAATGACCAATTTAATATTGCCTATGAGCAGGTCAGCCTGATTGTCCTCCAAAATGTCGTTTTTGCCTTCAAGGAAAAAGCCGACTCGCTCTTCTCCTCAGTTGCCACGCGTATTGAAAACAGCCACGGTCGCGTCAGAACCCTAGGTTCAGATTATCTGATGTATTCGTTGCTGGATACGATTGTCGATCAGAACTTCAGCATACTGGATCAGCTAGACGAAACCCTGGCCGCGCTTGAAGACGACATATTCACTGATCCAACGCCGAAAATGTTGGAAAAAATTCACCAGATTAAATTGGAAGTAATCAAAATGCGGCGTTATATCTCCCCTGTCAGGGACCTATCCGCCAATTTATTGCGCAGTGAATCCGAACTCATCAAACCCAGCACGCAGATCTATCTAAGAGATGTGCATGACCACGTAATGCGGATTATCGAATCTATAGAAACACACAGGGACATTCTCTCCAGCCTGCTGGACATTTACCTCTCCAGCGTCAGCAGCAAGCTCAATGAGGTCATGAAGATACTCACCATCTTTTCCGCCATTTTCATTCCACTAACATTTGTCGCCGGCATATATGGCATGAATTTCAAACACATGCCTGAGCTCGACTGGAAGTGGGGATACCCGGGCGTCTGGGTCGTCTTCATCACCATCGCCACCAGCTTGTATTTTTTCTTCAAGAGAAAAGGATGGGTCTGACTGATGCGAATGCCACAGTCGGCTCATGGAGAGGTTATATTTTAATAGCCGCAGACCAGGGTCCTGTGTGAGCAAGGCCAAAGGATTGAGCGACTCGCCCACGCCAATTCTGAAGTAGCTTAGCACGCTTAAAAGTTTTCGCGCCGCTGGACGTGGCGCCGCCAGCCTCTTGCACCGCGTCCGCAAGCTGATCGAGACTTTTCTCCAGTTGGCCCGATGCGACGACCGGCGCCACCACCATGCGTAATTGAAACCCCGCCAGACCGGCGACGCCGATCACAACACCCAAACTGAATATCATCACCTTGCCAATCATGGTTGTCTCCCGACGTCACTCATCGTCAAACAACTTTCACCATAGTGCCCTATACGACATGCTATGGAGGCGCAAACGATCTCACTGCCACTCGTACTCGTCTGACTTTGCAGTTCGCGGACGCTTTGTCAAAGTGTGTCGCATGGCACCATTAACCGGCCGTCTGCGCGCCATCGATGGGCACCACAGAACCGCTCATGTAGCGCGCCTCATCGGATGCGATAAACGCAACTAGGGACGCAATTTCAGCGGGCTCTGCAAAACCATAGAACGAGATCAACTTGTCAATCAACCGCGGTGTAGCATCCTGGGGAAAGTTTGCCGTCGCCGCCAACGGGGTATTCACTGCTCCGGGACAAACCGCATTCACACGAATACCGCGTTCCGCCAGTTCCATAGACAAGGATTTAGTCAGCATCGCCACTCCCGCCTTAGTCACCCCATAGGGCACGGAGTACGCCTGCCCCACCAGTGCCGCAGTGGATGCCATGTTAATGATATTGCCACGCGTTTTAGTGAGTTCTGGCACTGCGGCCTGACACAAGAAAAAAACCGAGGTCAGGTTAACCTGCAAAATCCGCTGCCAAGCCTCCGGGGTGATATCCTCGATACGTCCGGTCAGCAGAATACCCGCAATGTTGCACAGCACGTCTAGCTGACCAAAAGCCTCGACTGCTTTCGTCACGGTGGCGTGGCACACCTCGGGCAGGCTTATGTCTGCAACCATTGAGTGAACTCGTGTGCTGTCGGGCATCTGCACCATGGTGTCGGCGAGCCCTTCAGCATTGATATCCACTAGGAATACGTTGGCGCCCTCGGCATAAAAACGCTGGGCAGAGGCTCTGCCAATCCCCGAACCTGCACCTGTAACCAATACCACCTTGCCCTCAAATCGCTCAGCCATTGCAAGCCTCCTAGAATACCTTGTTATTGTTTCATCGGCAGCGTACGTCGAGTCGTGTAACCAGACCCTTCAGGGCTGTCTGCACTGAGAGTATAGAATAAATCCAAAAGATGACATGACCATCTTTCTGCTCAGGTCTGCTCCAGAACGCGCCATCGATCGAGGCGGGGTATAGCTTGCCAATACGTGATGCTTGTTATTACTTCAGTGGGCAAGAGACAAAAAATAAGCAAAAAAAAGGGCCGGCATAGCCGACCCTTTCTACCATCCTAAAAACCTACTGGTCAGAGTCGGCTATTGCTGCAGCCCAGATGACTAGGCCAAAGGCAATTTTATTCCACAGATCGGCGACATTATAGATAATATTCAACGCATCCGGATTCGCTGAATCCATCATATAACCCATAAAGTATCCGATAGGGTAAATTGCCCAACCTATCGTCACCAGCAATGCCATCGCCTTATAGGCTTTCTGCACATTGGCGTTTCCGCTGGCAGCGTTGATCTTGCTCGCTTGACCGAAAAAGATCTCCCACATAATGAAGACCCAAGCCGCCATTGCAATCCAAAACGCCAAACTCACATCCATTGCGCCCGCTTCGCCAGCAAAGCCAAAGCCCAGCATGACGAGAGAACCGATCAACAAACGCCAAAACACACCCACGGGCGTTTTAGTGATCGCAGAAAGAATCAGGTAGAATTCTATGATCAACAGTGGAACCGTTAGTAGCCAGTCAATGTAGCGGTAGACGGTCGGTGTTTCACCTGTACTCACCCAAACATCACGCATATAAAAGTAATGCACTGCAGCAATGAGAGTGACTAGACCTGATACCGTAAGGGACGTTTTCCACTTAGGTGACACACGGTCACGTTCGAGGAAGAAAAAGGCCGTCGCAGCGACAAGCGCCATCGAAATCAGCCAAAAAGAAATACCAACCGCATCGTTGGCCTGTAAGTTTTCAGTCATAACTGTATCCACCTGTAAGTAAATGTATGTTGATTATTGCTCTCTTGCACTTTCAATCGAGCCGACGCACCCTCGGCTGGATATACTGGCCTTACGCACCGTATCTGCGATTGGATCTCTATTTTTTTTACTAATTCACATAAGACTAAGTCATTGATCCAGTGGGTAAAAAAGCCATGTTCCGCCTCAAGTTCAACGCTCCCGCGAAGCTTCACACTACTTAAATATACACGCAATGCAACGACGGCGCACCCCCCCTGCGAGACGCGACCTATTGTACGTCTCAGGCCGGCAGATACTGCCTGACGGCGCCATACTGGAGCATTCGTCACTTAAACCCGGCACATTCAAGTTGAGTAGCTGTCCACCACCTGATTAATGAGATCACCAATTTGCTGCCGCGGATAGCCCAACTGCTCAGACGCCTCCGTTTCATAATGTATGGTAGCACCGGCACCTGCAAACATAATCGCTGATGGCAGCATGGAATGTTCGTCCTCTTTTACCGCCAGCTCTTGCGGATTGCCAGCGGCAGCAAACCACAGCTCAAGATAGTGTTTCCAGGTCATGTTTTCATCCCCCATCAAATAGGCTTTACTAGATTCACCCTTCTCCAGCGCAGCAAGCGTAGCCACAGAGATAGAGTGCGCGCTAATGTGATTGGTGCCACCCGGTGGCGCAAACACCGGCAGATCACCGAGCTGCCCTTTAGCGTAGGCGACCAGCGCCCCTATGTGCGGAATGTCGAGTCCCTCGATCTGGCCCAGCACGAAAGGCGCATTCAAACTGCACACGTTAAACGTCGCGCTGCTTAGTGCGCGCACCGCGGTGTCGGTATGGTGCCGCGAAGTGACATAGGGACAAATGCCGATACGCTCAGGGGCAACCTGCGGGTAGAAGGTACCAATGTAGACTGCGCGCGCAATCCCAGCATCTCGCGCAGCCGTAAAAAATCGCGGTACAGCGCGATCATTCACTTCGCTATAAAAGGCCTCGGGGCTCACACTGCCGTCCATGGGCAGGGCGCGGATATCGGCGGCGGCAGCAAACACAAGCGCGTCAAATCCACTGAGTCGCTCGTCGTCAAGGCTATCGTTGACATAGTCGCCCTGCATAAATGGCAGCGCAGCTAGGCAAGGCACAACAGAGGGTTTACGTGCCATAATAGTCACATTATGTCCCCGCGATGTTAGGTACAGCGCAATATCACCACCAATTAAACCTGTGCCGCCGACAACGAGTACCTTCATATGTTTCTCACTACTGTTTGGTGGGTTAGGGCATTTTCAGATACTAAAGCCTAGGACAGTCACTCAACCAGCACACTATCAGCTGAAATGACTCAAAACGAAAGCGCACCCCGAGCGCCGGACTGGTCAAAAAAACCTTCCAGTAGCCCTACGTCGACGATTGTACGCCAGATGCTGATAAACTAACATCAATGCTCTGGAGCCGCGCTACGCTCTGGTTGAGGCAAAAGTAATAACTG